>JACCDO011020098.1_pt1 | contig 11727 bp, 5 predicted proteins | sample 7446101 | NCBI WGS metagenome assembly JACCDO01 (sample SAMN15323440, study PRJNA562643) | freshwater metagenome | isolation source: river surface water | place: USA:Blue River Watershed | collected 2017-08-16 | reverse complement strand
TGGATCTGAGGAAATTAATGCTTTGGTAGTCAACAAGCAGCGGTACATTGGCGATGTGTATATTTCTACCTCATCAATATCAATTCCCTGCATATATGTATTATAGAATCGAGATCCCAGTGCCTCTGCTTGCCTGAATCCTCTTTCTGATAGAGTTGGATCTTTATCTCTTAGACGAGTTTCTTCTGCATCTATAACACTGTCCGACACATCTGCGCCATACTTAGCCTTAATAACATCGTACAGAGTGTTATTATAGCTCTCTGCGTGCCGAATCAACCATATGTTCGTGATTTTGCACTTCTTAGTATCCATGGAAGCTTCCACAACTATGTATATATATCGGAGACGGAGATTTTTTGGCGAATGGTAATCCCCGCCTTTTCTCCCAATCTCCCTATCAGGACATGTAGTCACTGATCCCAGCTGAAGACGAGGCGATCAGTGAGGTGCTGAAGTAATTAGTTACATTATTATTGTTACTTACTTCTTGGAAGTTCTACTATCTACGCCAGAAGTAATATCCACATCCTCTTCCTCTGCCTCACCAGTCGCACCTGTTTCAGCTCCTTCTTCTGCAGCCTCACCACTATTCGATTCATTTGTGATCGCAGACTCTTCAATAGAGGCTATAATCTCATTGACAACCAGCGCGACATCATCGACTTCATCAATAACCGCCTCTTCTTTCTCTTCTTTGACCTCTTCTTGTGTCTCAACAGTAGGAGCTTCGTCAACTGTCTTGGTCTCGACGATTTTATTCGGAAACAAGTAGTCTGGCAGAGGCTCTTTCAGCTCGTCTTCTCCTTCTGGGTTTACAAAAGTGTAGTCGGCGGTTTGCACCAGTCGATACACAGGAATGTGCCCCAAACCCTCGTTCAACTGGTTTATCCAAACCGGCTTCTCGAAATTGACACCACTTTCTTTGGGAAATATCTTCTGCACAATCCGCAAATACTTGACAAACTCGGCCATTTCGCTCTTGACTTGCGGGTCTGTAATGACGTCAAACGGCTTGACGTTGTCGCAATTCGAAATGTACTCATCGGCGCCATTCTCCAATAGATACTTCGCAACTTTGAAATTACCTTTCAAGCACGCATAGTACAAGGCGGTGTTGTAGTTCTTGTCCATGGCGTTGACTTCTATCCCTCGTTCCAACAAGACCTTCGCCATTTCCAAGCCGATGCTACCCTTTTGCAGCCTCACGGCAAAGAACAAGGCGTTGTACCCCCAGATATCAGTGAGGTGAATGTCCGCCTTGTACTTGTCTACTAGGACGTCGAAAACATCTTTTTTCCCAATCATACAGGCAAAATGTAGCGCAGTGCGGTTATTTTGGTCCACTTCATTCACTGATGTACTAGTTTCGGTGAGTAAATAATGTATTGCATCCAGTCTAGACGATTTGCATGCTACCAGAAGTGGAGATTCGTCATTCAGATTTCGCAGTGTTAAATCTCCACCATGACTGACAAATACTCTAAGTAATGGAATGCGACCATCGAACGCACACCTAGTGCCTTGTGTATTATCATTAGCACTTCGGAAATTAATGTTACACCCGGAAGAAATTAGTAATTCAATACTTTCAAATAAACTGAACTTAAATGCAGTTGCAAGTGGCGTCTCTTTATGCTTATTGACAGCTTCTTTATCAGCTCCTTTATCAAGTAACAATTTCAATATTTTTAAATGACCAGGCCAACCCCTTCTACAAGTTGCATGCAGTAAAGTATCTTCATTTTCACCAACAACATCTAGCTTCGCTCCTAATTGTATCAACAGCTCCACCGCCTCGAACTCTCCCGTAATACATGCTTCAAACAGCGGAGTATTACCGACTTTATTCTTAAAATTCACATTCGATTTAAACTCTTTTACAAGAAGCGTGATGACCTCAATATTTCCCAACTCTGAGGCAATGTGTAAGACATTCTTCCCAGCTTTTGTGTCTAACTTATTTTGTATCTTCTTTTCTTTATGTTCTGTTAAATAAGCTTTTAGTAAATCAATCTCATTCGTTCGAACCAACTCGCATGCACGATCCTGGTACGCGACCTCTTTCACCTCCGCCTTCTTGGGTGCCATCTACAGTACCATTAACCGTATTGTGTCTGTCTTAACAATGAATTGCTTTATATAACTAGACAAGCTGTTTAAATTTTTTTTCATTTTTTCCGATTTTTTCCTCTTCCAAAAACAAGTCCAAACTAGTCGACTTTCAGAGAGATTCGTGACAGTTGCAGCACTCACAGAGATGTGGTCCAACATCGCTGCTGTTGTCACCAAAGCCTCTTCACATGTACAAAATTTGCAAAGGGAAATTGAGTCTCAATTAGACGCTGCCGTTGGGAAAGCTAATCTAGTGACTGATGATGATGTATTGCTGCAGTCTACTGTAAACACGCAAGTACCTGCTGCAGACACGAATACTGCTGATGAAACAGTAGGAAAAGGTGTTGTGGATGACAGCTTTGATGAAATAGATATGAATTCACCAGAAAAAACGAATTTTCAATCTAATGTATTGAAATCTTCCAAAGTAAGTCAGAACGAGGAAACGCAGAAGAAGAATGTCGCCGACGAGGTCGCCAAGATGAAAGATGCGTTAGTTAAAGAGATAACTAAAACAGAAAAGGAAAAATATAAAGTACAATTAGAAAAATCACGTATCCAAATAGCTGAAGAAATAAGTAAAAAGGAAAAGGAAAAGCACGCTGTAGAGTTGGACAAGTTGAAGAGCTCTTTAACGACCGAAATTAATCAGAGTATTAAGATGAAATTTGACAAAGAATTAGAAGCACTGCAGACTAATCATAATAACAAGCTGACTGAACTTCAGCAGCAGCACGTTAATGCATTGAATCAAGCGAATGAGAAGAAAAAGGAAGTAATCTCCACCATTAAAAGCTCCCATAGCAATGAACTAGCGGCATTGAAGCGTCAGCATATGGAGCTTCTTGATGAAGAAAAGAAAAAGCACAATACTATATTAGAAGAGGAACAGCTGAAACACAAGCTTGCATTGGACGAGGCGCTGGAGAGAATCAACACCAACCTGGTTTCGACTGGCAACGAAGATTTAGCGAAAGAAATCGAATTAAGGAGGAGTGTAGAAGAGGAAAGGAATGCTTTACAGAACAAGATGAGGCAATTACAGGCAAAGTACGATGACTCCGTGACACTACAGGCCAGCGAGATCGCGGAGTTGAAGGAGAAACACGAGACCGAAATCAAGAGTTTAAATGAAGAGATTCAAAGTTTACACGATGATTTCAAGAGCAGAGCAAGTGCAGCAGAAGCAGATTTACTACAGAAGGAAAATGCTTTGAAGCAGCTGACTGAGCAAGTAGCAGACCTTCAGCGAAGTGCTGAATCGCATGCTTCTGATGGATTAGAAGAGAAAAATTTGCAGTTAACTGCTGATTTACAAAAAGCGCGTGAGATAATAGTGGACCGCGAAAGGGCTTTGGAAACTGTCAACGTGAAAATGGCAGAAAATATTGCATTAATTGGTTCCCTTCAAGCCTCGTTAGACGAGAGTAACGCCAAGTTGAACTCCCAAGCAGCCAGCGCCAACGATGGGAATAAGAAGCAGATATTGATGCTGCAGGAAACACTGAAGACGAAGAACGAGCAGCTGGCTGCGTATGAGTTAGAAGGGCAAGATCTAGCAAAAAAACAGGGTGAAATGGAGAAATTAGTAAAAAAAGTACGAGGTGAAATGAAAGAAAAAGACAACGAAATCAAGAGCTTGAAGGAGAGCAAGGAGCAGCTGGTGAAAGCGATAGAAGAGATCCAGGAGTTGATGCGCGCGAAGGAACAAGAGGCTTCGGGTGCTAACAAGACATTGTCAGCCATGCAGGCAGTTAGCCAGGCTTCAACTGATAAAATAAGTAAATTGGAAAGTGAATTAGCTAGTAAAATAGAAGAAATTTCTTCGCAACGCCGCGCTCTGGACAGCGCGTGGAACGAGAACAGCGAGTTCAAGCGCAGCATAACGGAGTTGCGGGCGGAAAGAGACGATTTGAAGAAACAGATAGGAGAAGGAACGAGCAAAGTCATTGAAACTGAAAGTAATAAACGAGATATTGAGCAGCGCGAGGCGGTGCTGAAAGCAACGAATAAGCAACTGCAAGACTCGTTGCAGCGTCAAATGTCTGAATCATCGCTGCGTGAAGAAAGATTACGAGAAGAGATAAATGACATGAGAAAGCGATGGAATGAGGCGATCACTAGTAGAGACACGCTTGCATCGGAGCTTGGCAATACAACAACGCCGTTATTGCGCCAGATTTCGTCGTTACAAGAATCTTTACGAATCAAAAGTGAGAATTGGCAAGGGATTGAATCCAGCTTATCAGAGCGTGCATTACGCGCAGAAAGTGCGTGTGAAATGGCAGAACATAAGCGCGCATTAATGGAGGAGCAGTTGAACGACATGAAGAGCCAGCTGACCCACATCACGAGCAAGTACAACGAGACAACTATAGTACTGAACGAGCACGAGTTGCTTATTGATAAGCTGAAAAAAACTGAGTCTTCGTTAAATGAAAAGAATAATGAACTAGAGTCGCGGCTGCAGTACGAGTACGGACAGAAGCAAAGCAGCCAAACCTCGTTGAGGGAACTAGAGCTGCGCTATCGACTAGATGTTCAGGAGCAGAAGGAGATAGCCGAGAACAGCGCAAAAGTGCATGAGTTGAAGGTGACTGCACTAAACAAAGAAATTGCCGAACTTAACCAACTGCTGCAGCAACAACAGCAGCACTTGTACCTACCGGCAAAAGCTAATGAGGCGGTAGTAGAATCGAGTCCAACAACTCCAACGAGCAGCCTGAAGAGCAAGTACAGCAACCATAGTCTGAATGCCTTGTTACCCAACGGCGACGCGTCATATGCTGCGCAGGAACGGTTTCAACAGTACGTGCACCAGAAGGACGAGGAGTTATCTTCGCGCTTAAGCCAAATAAGTCAGTTGGAAGCCAGCAGAAACGCATTGCTAGAGGAAGTCAGTTACTTGTCATCGCGCAACGCTGAACTTGAGGAGAAAGTTCTTTCCGTTCCTGGTTTGCATGCGACTATAAGCGAGTTGCAGTCCAAAAGTAACATTCTTTTGAATATTTTGGGGGAGAAAGACGAAGAATTGGAGGCGACGCTGGACGACATGAAGGAGGTGAAGTACATGTACCGCGCGCAGCTGGAAGAACTATTGGAAAAAATTGCCCCAGAAAAAGCATAAACATATTATCTTGTGTACATTCTAAACTAATACTTACATGATTCGACAATATTGTAACAGCACTCATCACACCGCGGACCGGCTACTCGGACATCGCCCGATTCTTCTTGTTCATGGGGTTTTCCGTCACGTCACTGCCGTTGGAAAGCTTATTCCAATTTGCCCCCAACTTGCTGTCGTCGACGTCATAACTCTCTTTTTTGCCGCAGCTATTAAAGGTTTTCTCACTGAATGATAGCCCCTTAGACCCGTTCTCGCTGATGTAGCTTTTGATCGCGTCTTGCACCTGCTCCACCAGTTTGCAGCTGGCGAGGCGATCTAACGGATTGTGGGACCAGCAGTTAGTGACAATATCCTGGATGTTCTGAGGAATTATCAGCGAGTTGAGCTTGGGGCGATTCTCCGATTTCACGAATTCGTACACTTTGAACGCGTCCATTTCCTTGTAGGCCTCCTCCATGTGCCACAGCTCCCAGTAGACGATCGCTAACGCATAGATGTCTACACTATTTGTATATTTTTTGGCCCCGGTGATCAACTCCGGAGCCATGTAGTTGATCGTGCCAACTATCGGCATCTTGCCGTCATCGTCGGCATACACGTCGTCCTTGATGGCCTCACCGAAATCGCCCAATTTCAGCACGTTATCTGCGCTGAGAAAGAAGTTCTCCGTCTTAATATCCCGGTGGATGTAGTTATGCTTATGCACCCAAGCCAACGCCTTGATGGCATGCAACATCATCGTCAGCTTCAACTGAGGCGACCACATATCAGGTCGATTCAATAACAGGTGCAATAAGTCGCCTTGCTCACACATTTCTAGAACCATCGCTATTTTAGGCGGCCTGATGCACCACCCAAAGAAACCAACAATATAAATGTTGTTACTCAACTCTGCGCAGGTGATCGCCTCATCAGAGAACTCCTCCAAGACCTCCGGCGTCAGCTCCGCGGGAGTTATCAGCTTGATCGCCACATCATGAATATTTTTATTAGATTTTTTTGTTTTCTTACTAAAATATCCCGAATAAACCGTTGAAGTCGAGCCAACTCCGATGGACTTGTTGAACTCCACCAGTGCGAAGTCAATACAATTCTCCGAGAACTGACTCATCATACTTTGCACTGAAAATGCGGCGACGTTGACATTAACGGCGGCAGCTGACTGCGTGCCTCTGGACTCGTCTTTGATCTTGAACTGGTTATGTTTCCCTAACCCGCGCCAGTATTTTGTGTCAGCAACGAGGGTTCTGTACAAGGATAAAGGGAAAAATACATTCCAAATCAGTGTAATTAGAACCGTGGATACTGCGATTGTGAACAACTCGGAGTCCGTTGAACCCACGTGCTGGCGGTATGCATATACTGCGAATGATATACTTATTATATAGAAAGCTAATGCAAATAGTACTAGAAACTCTACACTAGCTCTGTTCGACCTAGATCCTAGTTGTATTCTTGATGGTATCCTGTTTGTTAAAATTCCCACACCTAATATTATCAATGGGAACGATACAAAATGAGCAAACAAGATCTGTAATGAGTATTTGGATTGCAAATCAGTAGCTACCACGCAGCCCAACCAAATAAATGAATTCATCGCATACCAATAACCCACGATATAAAATGTATTCCAAAATCCAGTTGTAGATATACCACTCTTCTGTATCAATAAGACCGGAGCAATAGAATAGATTGCAAGTATGCATAATGTGTAATACTCTATGTAAAGGATAACCTCTGCCATGCTCAATGACCATGAAAATGATATACAAAAGATAAACGAGAAGAAGAAGTACAACCCGATCAAGAGCCTGTATAGTGGACGGTAGCATGGTAAGATGAGCTTACTCGAAGCGTTATCATCGCCTAAAAACGCCTGCTTTTGTCGTCGTTTTGATATTTTGTGACTAATAATAAGTCCAATACCAGCCGCTAGAGATCCTAGCAACCCAATGATTATAGTCACAATAATACCCGTCTCCATGGCGATCAACAGAGGCAATGCATCCAAAGGACGCCAGGTACTTTCACTGAGACACTCTCACTACCGTATGAAGTGCTGGGGAGTATCCTCACTTGGCAAATTTTAGTTCCCCTTGAGTTCCGCATACCTACTAGACTTGCTTAGATGATAAAGCAGTGGTTGAATAGTCAATAGAACACGAAATTGGGAAGACTTTGTGCCGAGAGCGCGTTACTGCATTCGCTACCTCCCCATCTACCTCCTCTCCAGTGTGATTCACCGGTACCTGAATTCGGTTATGGAAATCAAAAAATCGCTGAATAGACTGAAAAGTAGTACATCGGCTGAGAGACTTCATGCAGAGTTCAGCGGCTGCATAATATTGTATCAACACGCTTAATTGGTTCGCTGGAATGTTACTGGTATAAAGATGCCAAGTAGAAAGAAGCGGTCGTCAATAGGGAAGTTTGTCTCTTGGTTACGCAGTGGTGTGTATATAGCTGGGAATGATATCGATTGGTCTAATTGCCCCGAAGAAATAGACTACGGTGCTCCATTGACAAATCTACATTTGTGTGCAGTAGTCGCTGGAGTCCCTGGGAAATTTGTATACTCTCCAGCTATTGGACATCGTTTTAGAGAATTGAAACCTCAAATACTGAATGTAACATTTATTCCAGATGATAAGTATTACAGAAATATTAATTCGAGTATAACGATAGACGTAGTGAAAGCTGCACCCAGAGTGGAATGGCCTTTAGGAGACTGGGTATACGCAGGCCCGTTATCAGCTAATTACTTAAATGCACATATATCTGAATTTGACAAAGATTTGTTTGGAACTTTTACCTATGATCCACCTGCTGGTACCTATTTAGATAACGGTTTTGAGTACACTTTATCGGTAAAATTCACTACTGATCCGCAATGTCGTAAGCATTATCTAGATGCAGCTGTTGTTTCTAAAACTGTGAAAGCATCTTACCGTAAAATCCCAGTAATTCATTGGGATGAGCCCGACAACATATACCACAAGACGCTGCTGTCGAAGGAGCAACTCAACGCAAAATGCGATGTACCAGGAACCTTCCACTACCATCCACCTGAAGGAACTATGCTGGAAGTGGGAGAAATGCAGGAACTGCGAGTAGTGTTCTACCCATTTGATAGTATGACTTACGAGGAAACGGATATGTCAGTTGATATTACAGTAGTGCCACAAGTGCGACCCCAACTGATATGGAACCCGGTTGATGTTGAATATGGCGCGCCACTTACAGAGCTGCAATTGAACGCGGTATGCATCAATCACACGGGAACCTTTGACTACAACGGTAACAAGCATGGCACAAAGCTACTGAAAATCTCGGATAATCAGGTCTTACACACCACATTTCACCCCTCAAACCCCGTAAAGTATGCCACCGTTCAGCTGTCTTCGCACATTAAAGTCGTCAAAGTCACTCCTACGATCGAGTGGGTGCTCCCCAGCCACATTTATGAGGGGCAGAAATTGGACAGGACCATCCTCAACGCCCGAGTAGTACCTGTGCGAGAGAATGACTTGCAAGGCACACTGTACTACTCCCCTGATGTCGGAGCCAAGCTGAGAGCAGGACAGCATAACCTCACCGTATCGTTTATAACGGATGCCAAGTGCCTGCAGTTGTACAACAAAACAGCCAAGATTAGTGTGACGTTGAAGGTGTTGCGGAAGGAGAAACCGACCGTTATATGCCCGTCTCCGCTTTGCGAGCCGATTTATCACATGACTAAGTTGGCGGATCTTCAGCTGCAAGTTACCACTGAAGGCAACATCGATGGCAAGTTCACCTACGACCCCGACAGCGCCAGCATTCTGCCCGTTGGTGTCAACCAAATCATGGTCACATTCACTCCAACTGACAAATATCGGTATGAAACTGTCGTTGTTCACTCCGAGGTGGAAGTCATACCGCAACTCGTTCCTTTGTTACAGTGGAACCCGCGATTTACCTCGATGGAATACGGGGAAAAATTGACTGTGGATCACCTCAATGCGACTTGCAGCGATCAAGAGGGACGCTTCGAGTACAACCCGCCTCTGGATGGCATTCTAGACGTTGGACAGAGCGTCCCACTTGTGGCCACGTTCTATCCGCATAGTCACATGTACGCGATCACTACCATTGAGAGGCACTTCAAAGTAAAGCGAACCTACGCCAAGATAGTATGGCCGAAGCCCAAGCCCATCTTTGAAGGGACTCCGCTGCGGTTAGGCAAGGAGCTGTGCGCCAAAGTTGAACCAGTTATTGCAGATGAATTGTATGGAACGTATGAGTATAAGCCAGCACCCAACACGCGTCTGCAGCCTGGTAGACACGCTTTAACGGTTGAATTTAAACCGTGCAAAGAGCACTTAGTAAGGTATATGCCGAAGAGCACGTTATCCACGAATATCGAGGTGATTCCTAGGAAGACGGTCACTCTCGCCTGGAACACGCCGCCCAACATGACTTACGGGGAGCCAATTACATCGTTACAGCACTGCGCCTACCGCACCGACACCTTGCCTTGCACCGGAGTCATTCGATATGATCCCTCTGTTGGTCGGTATTTAGATGCCAATGAAAACAGATGGATTCGGGCAACTTTTATCCCGGACAACCAGGTAGAATACGCGCCGGTCACAGCGGAGGTAACCATTACAATACACAAAGCAACACCGGTGATCAGGTGGAGGAAACCAGTTTCAGTATACATGTACTCTGAAGTGGAAGAGAAGCTGCACTACCAAGTGCAGATAGAGCAAGACGAGTGCCAAGATGGGACTTTTGTGTACGACCCGCCGCTAGGCACAAAGCTGTTGTTGTCGGGTGAAGTAACACTCAACGTGACGTACTATCCGAGTAAGAAAAAGGAAAAGAACTGGACCAGTGTCAGTGCATGCGAGACTCTGTATGTGCTCTCACTGGAGGCGCCTAAACTGGTGTGGAGCGACCCCGATCCAATACACTACGGCGAGCTGGTTAGTGGTAAGCAGTTGAATGCAACATGTGAGAACACATCTGGCCAGTTCTCGTACGACATTCCTCTCGGCACCAAACTGCCCGCGGGAGAGCACAGCATCATCGCCACCTTCACGCCAGACGACATCAGCAAGTACTTCATACGCACGAAGAAAGTTCAGTTAGTTGTGAAAAAGAGCACTCTAAAGCTAGAGTGGAAACCCAAGAAACTTTACAGCGAAAATCCGTTGTCAGAAGAGCAGCTGAACGCCGCGGTGACGACCGAGGATGTGAGAGACGTTGCTGGCGGGAAGTTTATATACACACCGGTTACATTCGGCGACTACCTGGAGCCCGGCACAACCAGCATTGGAGTCGTGTACGAACCAAGCCCAACGGATGCCAAGAATTATTTGATAACTAGCATGTTCATCGATTTGCTAGTAGTGAAGAGAAACGCCCCGGTACCGATCCCCAAGGAAGTATACAAATTGCCGATGAATTCGAGGGAATACCTCAACAGACCGCCTCTTCCCAACGACTTCATACAGACGAAAATGAATTATTGAATATTGTAGCAAGAATGTAGTTAGTATAAATAATAATTTACATCAGCAACTCTATCGCCCTGTCAGCATTTGCAGCATCTAATCCGAAGTCTATATTCGTTTTTACGAACCTACTGTGCAGTCCATGCGCACGGAAGGAGTCTTCATGGTCGTCATCTAATATGACAAACTTTTCAACAGCTTCGTTACTATCCAAATACATATTTATCTCCGCACCTCGTCCCCCATATAATGTGCCTAATATAGGCGTTTGACCAATGATGATGTCATTTCCTATTTCTCTATGCAGAACGGACTCTAAGAATGCCATCATTTCTGCCGATTCTCGCCACGTCGAGCTAATTACAATCTTTGTGCCTGGCACTGTTGTTACAATTCTTCGCAATTGAGACACACTTGACTTTTCAATGGGACAGTATTCCCCCTCTGGCACATCGTCGAACTCTTCTGCGTGTATCAGCGTTTCATCGTCTTCTGAATATTCGCAGCAAATGCCGCGCGAAGCAACGAGAACTCCATCAACGTCCAAGAAGATGACCTTAAGACTCATAGTATTGTCGCATTTCCCGACTCATATAATGAACTATAAGAACCTAGAAATCCCGGGAAGAAAAAAATCGACTTCGGTCGAGGAAAGATACCAATTCCACACCCAATTCAATTGTTGACTGTAAAAGAGGAAATTACATAATTGTTGCGTTGCGCAGGACTGGAAACTAAGCGCGTTAGGCGTGCTAAACGTGGGGAGAGTTACCTAGCAAGAAAACAAGTCTACGTCCACCGGACCGGTACAGCACCGTCTTCTTTCCACGAACCTGGAAATAGAATAGAAAGAAGCAAGTGAAGTAGACACTGAAATAGCGATAAAATGTCTATGGGATTGGGAACCCCGATAAACCAAGTGCGGTTGACCAATGTGGCGTATGTGAGACTGCGCAAAAACAACAAAAGGTTTGAGAT
>JACCDO010337222.1_pt1 | contig 11728 bp, 12 predicted proteins | sample 7446101 | NCBI WGS metagenome assembly JACCDO01 (sample SAMN15323440, study PRJNA562643) | freshwater metagenome | isolation source: river surface water | place: USA:Blue River Watershed | collected 2017-08-16 | reverse complement strand
TGATCAATTGAGACTTTTTAGCTCTGCTAAAAAGCGAAACCGCAAGTAAGTTTATTAACTAATTAATTTTTAACAAAGCAGAACAAGATGTATATATTGTAACTCTTGTTTCGCAGCCCTAAAGATTGCTCACGTCACAATTCTAAATGGAATACATCTGTCCAGATGGAAAAAAGATTGTAGGACCAATTCTCCTTACTGGTCCGCCTGGTGTAGGTAAAAGTCATTGGATTCACGAAGTTGCCAAGAAAAACAATGTTGGTATTTATTCTTATAATTGTCGCCGTGATAAAACATTACGTGAAGGTCGTAATAAATTAATCAATTGGGTATTCTTAAAAGAGCCATGTATTGTTTGGTTGGAAGGTGCTGATGATTTAACAATTGAAGCTCAGAGTTTCTTACGTCGCTCTCTGGAGACACATTCGCAGAATGTATTTTTAGTGCTTGAAGTACGTGACACAAGTTGTATGGCCGATCCACTACGAAGTCGCTGTTTGACATATATTATTCCACCACCTACACAACAAAAATGCATGGATTTTATTCTAAAGCAGAAACCGCAACTTCCAGAGCCGACATGTAGAGAGATAATTGAATCTATTCCTGTCAAGGAATTATCTTATCGTAAAATGCTAACTTATCATCAAACTCTTACACTTTTCCCTACAAGTCTTAAAAAACAGCCATTGCCAACTTTTGATAATGTAAATGTTAAAGATATTTTACAATGGCGTAAAGATGCTATTAATCCAAATGAAATACTTCATGAGTATATTCAATATAAAAACTATACTGAAAATCTTTATAAATATATGCCATTAGCATCATTTACACATTCAGCATGGCATCAATTGGCTTACTTGATTTTGAATGAATAGCGTGCGGTTATATGCTGTTGGTTCTTGCCGCATAAAAAGCCAGAATGGAAAGTGATCCGACCCTAAGTGTTTTTTCAGAAGCACGGCAGGAATACACAAAGCAGCTTTCTCAGCATTTAAAACAACCATACTTGCGATTCTTCTTAGACTTACTTGAACAAAGTAAGCAAGAGACCAAAGATCAGCCCCGCCGCTTTTTGTGGCAGTTTCAGACACATTTGAAAGAGATTCGTGATTGGAATGCTGATAAGGCAGATCGCGAGATTAATAAAATTCAAGTCGCCTCCGGCTGTGATTTTCTTGAGGAGCTGCTAACTGCAATCTTTATTGCTCACACTAAAGTTCTTACTTCTATCCGTCTATCTGTCAAAAAGAAGAAAATTAATATTGTTGTACCAAAGCTTGTTCATTTTTTATTTCGTGCTTTAACCGAGTGTGCTGATTTGCTTTGGAGTTCTGCTTTCTTATTTCGTGATGATGTATCGGCAATTGAGAAACAGCAGAACATGCGACAAGTAGAGGGGTTGATCCTTGAGGGATTCCAGCAAGGAATACGTAGCTTGTTGCCTGTGAAGAGCATTTTGCGTGATCTAGTCCCTGATGAAGAAGAGGGTGAGGAAGGCGAGGGTGAAGAAGGCGAAGCTGAAGTTAGTGTTCAAGGATCTGTTGAGCCCTCGGTAGCTCCAGTGCCAGCACCAGCAGCGGCTGCTGAGCCAGTAATAACAGAAAACGCCCAGAAAGTTCTTGATGCGTTCAAAGAAGAGGCTGTGCCGCCGGTAGAGACTAGTACTGATAAGGAGATTACATCCCTACCTGTCGTGAAAAAGGCGGTTGAAGTTGTCAAAGAGGAACCTGTACCTTGCGAAGCAAAAGAAGAAGCCCCAGTTTTCACAGTAGATACACGTAAGCGCGTTAGCTTTTCAGAACATGATAACGTCTTCCAAGACGAAGAAGATGAAACTGAAACATTCTTTGAGCCATCAAGTCAAGGTACATCTGAGTTAGCAGATGGAATAGCAACATTTAATATTCTTGAAGAGACAGCAGCACCTCTTACACTGGAAGACTGTGATGACTTAAATGATGTCAGCCAAAGCGGACTTGAAGCAGAGGACTTTGAGACAATGTAAGCGCGTAAAAGGCGGCGAAAGATCCTCGTGCGTACGGTAAGAAATGCTTCCAACAAACGTCTTGTCACTGGCAGTTGTTGGCGGTCTCGTACTTTCTGGCCTTGGTGCCGCTTCACAGAAAATGACTGATAATGAGATAACAGTAAAAACGTTTGGGCGTGATTTTATTGCCGGCGTTCTTATTGTTATCTTTTTAGGCTTTTTGATCCCCGACAGTTTCAACGGACTTGGTTTTGCGTTACCTTCTTTAGCATTGCCAGTAGCACTTGCGAGTCTGACAGGTAGTAATGATCTAGAGATTCAGGTTGATCCACGACTCTAAATATCATAAACCTTGGTACCTTCTGGCAGTGCGGCCTCGCCAACTTTGAAGCTCGCAAATGGTTCTTTACTGAACTGCTCGCTCGGAACGGCATTGTGGCAGCTGCGCGCGATAACTTCGTATAAGCGGAAATCAGGATAGCGATCTTCATCATCGGCATCCCATAGGACATTCTCACCTTTATCTGTCAGTAACCAGTTCCAGAGCAAATTAAAAAGCGGACTGATCGTCTCCCACATAGTGCGACCTGGCTCTTCACTGAGTTTCACGGGCGAGCGTTTTTTCTTAGGAGGTTGATCTGGAAAGATCTCTTCTAAGCAACTCACTGCGAATCGCGTCAAATCAAAGCTCATATTTGGCAAAACCTTCGGTTTGCGAGGATTGAAAATAGGTCCAAAATTATATTGACCCGCGGCGTCGTTGTCACCAATATAGTCATCCGAGATCCATTGACGGTGCCCAACACGGAAAATTGCACGACCAAAATCAATTATATGGAATATCTTCCCGTAAGTTGGAACCTTATACATGTCAGTTCCATGCTTGTAAAAAAGAAATGGTTCTTTTGTCTCCGTCCAGACCACATTATTTGTATGAAGATCATTATGGGTCATATTGTATGTGGCTTGCATCTGTGCAAGAGCAGCACATACCTGGAAAATCCATGCGGTCCAGCGAGCTTCCCATGCAGCAGTGCCAGCCTTTGCGCCAACTTCTTCTTCGTCAAAAAAGAGATCATCCATCACGCCATCAGCCTCTTTTTGAAAAGACATTAAAACAGGCATATCTTTGAATTCCAAACCAATATCGGGACCCGAGTCGTCATCATCGTCTTCTTCTTCTTCATTAGAGCTGTCATCGTCATCATCAATTGAATTAATATCCTCTTCTGATGCGGTCTTTATAGACTCTGCTTCTTCAGGAAAATGATCATTCTCATTGTTCTCAATAATATCAGCAGAAGTCCGCATTACCTCTTCTAAAGAGCGAATGCTGTCACCATCTTCGTCACTGAAAAGATCGCAGTCATCAGGTGGTGTAGTGATGGCGGCTACAACTTCAGCCGGCACATCTTCATCAGGATCATTTGGATTTGTTATGCGAAATGGAATATTCTTCTTTTTCAAACCACGCCAAAACCAACTCTCATTACGATAAGAAGGATAATCATCTGTGATATTATAAATATACTCTTCTGCTATCGCAGTCACAGAACCATAATATGGCAAGAAATGTGGAGAGATATTATCTTCTACAAGTCGGCTAGTCAAGAACATCCCAAGAGCATCCACATACGCCTGATTGAAAGGGCTCTGTAATTTCTGAATTGCTGACTTGTAGGGTTTATCATGCCATGGTAGTTTATTCAACGTAGGAAAGGAATAGCGACCTTCCAAATAGTGAATTGGGTTGAGTAGATGGGCAATCTTACAGTGAGCAAATACATCTTGTGTTTGTTGATTCCCTTCTGTTGTATTTAACTCTATGGTTGCATTTGTCTCTGGTTCAGAGTCATCATCATCGTCATTATAGTCAAAGTCCCGGTACTCATTAATACGATACTTTGATCCAAACCACTGGCCAGGTTGGTCAGAATGAAGTTTCCAAATGGTTTCCATAATAGGTAAATATGCCTGCATTCCGTGGTGTTTGGGAAATGAATCTTTCAAGGTTTCTGGAACCTTATACTGGACATAGCGGCCGAGGGCGTTGGGCATCTGCCGTATGTACTGACGAAAGCTTGCGTACTCTAACCGCGCTCTTTTTTGATTGCTGACACGTAGGAATGTCACAACCCACGTTGAATGTGAATTTGAAAAAGTTTGATATGAAAACAGTACCCCAGGACGCAGTTTGTATTTTTATCGGTCGCCGTCGTACAGGTAAATCCACGCTCGTTACAGACTTACTTTACCATCACCAAGGCCTACCGCTCGGAACTGTTATTTCAGGTACAGAAGAGTCCAATGGTTACTATCGTAAAATGATCCCACCACTTTTCATTCATGGTGACTACAGTCCTGCTGTCGTAGCAGATTTCGTAAAGCGCCAGCGGCTTATTACACAAAAAATTTCTAAAGAAAAGGAATCGGGTATTGTTAGCAGACTTGATCCTCGTGCTTTCTTGATTTTGGATGACTGTATGTATGATGACTCATGGACGCATGACAAGAACATTCGCTATTTGTTTATGAACGGCCGACACGCAAAGGTGTTTTTCATTATTACTATGCAGTATCCACTAGGTATTCAGCCTACACTACGTACAAACGTGGATTATGTCTTTATTCTCCGCGAACCCTACTTGTCCAATCGTAAGCGTATTTTTGACAATTACGGCGCTGCGTTTCCGTCATTTGAGTTCTTCTGCCAGATCATGGATCAATGTACGCAGAATTATGAGTGTTTAGTTATTAATAATAATACTCAGTCAAACAAGCTAGAAGATGCTATTTTTTGGTATAAGGCCGACATGCATCCGCCATTTAAGATTGGTGCGCCAGAATTCTGGGCGCATTCTGCTAAGTTTATCAAAGATGAAGAAGATGATTATGATCCAAATGCGGCGCGGCGTTTGAAAGGACCGTCCATCCAGGTGAATAAACGCTAGTCTAGATAGAAATGGCAAATCAAGTTGCTTTTGGTCTTGGCGCCGCTTTAATTTTCCTGCTTATTATTCTCTCTATGGCACCTTTTGTGAAGAGCATGTTTGGCGCTTACTTGCCTAACCGCCCTTATTCAACTGAAGGTTTCTTTGGCGCCGGCCAGAGCTGCCGCGAAGGTGGTCCCGATGGCGTACCTTGCCCCGAAGGGTTTTTCTGCAACCAGGGCATTGACGCATCAGGTCGCCGCACTCGCGATGGCTCTTGCCAACCTATTTACATGTAGGGTCTAGGCTGACATGTAGTGGTTTGATAATTACATTATAAATTCTTTGAATTTAATGTGTAGTTATTTACTCAGGCTTTTGCTTGTGGGATCCCAAAGGAATTACTCGGGCTTTGTCGTGTTTCCCTCACTAATTACAGTCGCACCCTCAGGCACAGGCGCATCAGCAGGGAGAACCTCAATCACAGGCTTCTGAGCCTCCTTTGCCGCAATCTTACGCTGAATCGCGAGATCACCAGGGCCACCAAAGATCTCATTCACTGCAGTTGTCTCAGAGCCCTCCGCGCCAGCCCCATTCACGCCAATCACCTTCTTGTCAGGGCGGGGCAGGTTGCGCTCGCGGTAGAAATTATCCACATTATCATCATTCTCCTTGTTACGCTTCATGAGCTGATTGAGCTGCTCCTCAGCATACTCCTGCTCCTGAATTGCGTTAGGGCTGGGATCCCAAGGGAGCCACTTGCCAATCTCTCCGACAAAGATGTTGTGGATAGGATCCTGCTTCTGGAGCTTCTTCGCACGCGCGGCTGCCTCGGGATACGTAGGTGCTACACCACGAACCTTCAGACCACGCACAGTCGTGCGGAAGTCATTCTTCGCGTGGAACTTGTCCTCAAGATCCTTCTGGTGCTTGAACAGGAAATCCTTGTAATCCTCTTGGAGCTTAGTCGCCGTGATCTCCTTTTTGTTCTTCTGGAGCATGGCCTGATAGTCGTCAAGGAAAGGCGCCACCATAAGACGGCTGCTGCGGCAGAGCTCGGCGGCCTCTTCATTGCCGGCCTTGTCAAAGGCAGCGGCCTTCTCGTCAAGCTTCGCATTGAACTTATTCACGTGATCGGCTACATACTTCTCCATATACTTAGTCTTCCACTGGATCTCATAGTCCTTCAGGAAGTGCTCAATAAAGAACATATCCTTGTTGGCAAGTACATTCTCGGGAGAGAGGAAGCTCAGAAGACAAAACTTCTGGCCAGGAATCTCAGCATCTTCATTGAGGAAGTCTTCAACAGGCTGGCTCATTCTGTTGTTCTTGAGAAGTGAATCTTTAGATTCCAAACGCACAAATATTTAAAAGTAAAAATCTAGAATGAATAATGGCTACACAAACAGTTATAGATGAGAGGCTATATTTTGCTCTCATTTGCCTCTTTTTAATAGCCTTTATTCTCCTAATTGTCAGCACTGGCAAACTGTAACCCGGCTACTGCGGAAAAATCTCTTGGTTTCTGCCAAGAAAAAAATCTCCAGAAAGGATATAAGAAATGGACGGCTTTATGGGTGATCTTCTAACTCGTATGATCAAGTATCTGATTGAAGGTGTGGCTGTTGCATTGGCTGCCGCGCTCATCCCCAAGAAGCCCCTCCCCATGGGTGAGGTGGCCACTGTCGCTGTGCTCGCCGCCGCTGTGTTTGCCGTGCTCGACGTGCTGACACCCGGCATTGGTGTGACTGCTCGCCAGGGTGCCGGCTTCGGTCTCGGTGCCAACCTCGTCGGCTTCCCCCGCATGTAAATTGCGTTTTAGCTGATTAATTAAGGATGAATAACTATTATTTTTAAGAAATATCACTTTCTTAAAAATTAATATTTGGCTCTCCGCCGGTGTGACCCGTGAATATTGTAAAATGGATCTACATAGTCAAATGGTAAATGTTTGATTTGCTCGTAGCGCTGATTCATTGCGTCCAAACGCTCATAACAACTAATTCTATCTAACTCTTGGCTGACAAGTAGTGGTTGGAGTTTTTCATAGATGCGCTCCACAATATGGAAGAGTGAGTTCTGCGTAGTTTCATTTAACTCCGCGTAGTCAAAGATAATCACATTTTTGTAAGTTCTATACTTGTCATTAAATCTGGAGCGACCTTCCCTTTCTGAACAAATAAAATACAATTTATATTTACTACTAAAACGTTTGATTAGCTCATCAATTTCAGTATGATGAGTTTTAATTATTGTGAGTTCTGAATTAAATCTAAATGGCTGATAAAAATCTAAAAACTGAACCTTTTTATCAGCTTGCGAAGGAATCAAGCCATGTACAGCATTTACCAGAACTGTGCTAGCAGATCTAGGAAATGATGATTGAATAATAAGTGTTTTCATCGCGGCGTGGATTCTACTTTGTATTGAGCTTTTCCTCTAAGTCAGCCCGAAGTTGTGCGTATATACTGTGTGAATGCGGCTCTTTATTAAATTGGTTGTGCCAGTGAATACAGAAGGCGCCAGGAAAGAGGCTATCCATTGTGTGTTTAGACAAGTAGATGCTAAAGAAGTCATTGAAATGAAGCCCACGTTCATTTGGCAGCCACATCGGGTCAAACCATCCGCATGGCAGAACTGTAAATTCAATAGGAAGATCATATGTTAGATCAGCCTCTTGAAATCCCCAGCCACGGTTACGGGTTTTGATAAATTCAATCGCGGCTGTCAGCTTCGGGTTGCGCGGCTCAAGGCAAATAAATAGAGCGCCATTAGGATACTTCTGTTCTTCCCATTCATATACTACAGGTTCTGACTTGTAGAGTGATAGCAACGGGTCTAGTGATCGTGTGAAGAAAATATCAAGGTCAAACCATACTCCACCATATTTGTGCAGTAAGGTATATCGCACAACGTCTGAATAGAATGATGGACGGGGGTTACAGAAGAATTTTTCACCTTCCAGAGGAGTTCCTGCTTGCTCTTTTACTTTGTCAAATTGGCGGAACTCAGCATATTTTGACATTTGGGCTGTGAATTCATTTGGCGCAGATCCAGGTGCGGTCCAGATGATAATTTTTCTGTTAGGGTGGCCGCGAACATTATGGTACCAACAGCTCTTGAGAGAGGTCAAATGCTTCTCCGCGAGCTGTCCATCCCAATAGGCGTGGAAAATGACCTCGCCATCGTAGGTGCCCTCGCGCGGTGCTTTTGCCAGAGCATCTTTGACAGAGAGCTTCGGATGCGGGACATTCATCCTACTTGTTTTTGTTTCGGGTTTTGCTTCTGAAGCAGAGAAAGTTTGATTAAGAATATATTGTTTCCACCAGCTCATTTTGAGTTTCTCAAAGTTCCAGCGCTTACTGGCCATTTCCAGCCACTTGTACTCCAAATAATCTTCTGTAACTTCGGCCCAAGAATCAACAAAAAGAATCGGCAGATCTTCCAAACCCTTATGTGTCAGATGGCGTTTGACAATGGGAATTGCGCGCATATATAGGCTCTCCCAGAGCCGATGAGAATCAACACCATTTCCACGAGGACAGAGTACAAATTTACTTTTGTAAATATCGCGGAGGAACTGCCGACGACCTTCGCGCGTTGGCTCAGGGCGTCCTTCAGTTACCCATGGCTTGGCAGCGAACATTGCTTTGAGTGGGCTTCGTTCTTGCGGGTACGTGCTTGTATCAAAATTCATGTAGAGTAGATTCTCTTTGCGAAATGGCTCACGCAGAACATCAAAGAACATTGAATTATCACCATAAATTGGATGAACAGCAGATTCATTTGTACAATTTGTAATTCCAAGTGGCACAGACTTCAAATCAGAATGATCATATTCAATATTTGTACCAAACCATTTTTTAAAAGGAATGGATGCGCGGCCTTTTTCAAAAATCTCTTTGGTAATTGGATAATCACCATGGCCAGTGATTAAAATATCCTTCTCGGGGCGACAAGTAGGGTGTTGTGCGCCTCGCCATTGAAAAGGTCGGCCAAAATAGAAAAAATCAACTTTAATGTAATCGGCCGCGTTGCTAACACGTGAAAACTCAAGAAGTCTGTCACTTGTTAATATATCTTTTTCCTCGTAGGAAAAATCATGAATATATGATGTCATCTTCTACATGTCAGAAGGCAAGCTTTTAGTAGTTTTACTGGCGCACATTAATAGCTTCTATGTGCGGGAGGTGTTGGTATTTTGACAGGTACAGGTGTAGCACGTACATCCGGATACTCAAAGAGAAACTTCATAAAATCTGCTTTTAGTGTTGGTGGAATTTGAATGACAGTATCCTTCATAATGTCATAATACTCCTTCTTGTCAAGAAGCTGGAATACAGAAAAGAACATTTTTTCCTTGCGCTCGCGATCATTTGAGTCAAGGTCAATTGCGACGGCAACTGAACGTCCAATTGGATTTTTCTCAGGGTCAAAGAATGGAAGAGACTCAATAAGGCTCTTTATAAGAGCATCTTTCTCACGCTTTCCTGCAAAAGTAATAAAATGAAAGAAGCATTCAAGTGCTTCATCGGCATTTGAAGCGTATCGGGACATTCTGATTTAGACAAGTAGAGAGTTGTCTGCGCTTTAGCGCACTGCCTACACAGTACGAATGAACTGCCAGCCCATATCTTTACAAATCTGCTGCCACACACGATCGTGGTCATAGAGCTTATCACGATTCTTGAGTAAGGAGAAGCTTGGTAAGAACTCATCAAGTTCTAAGAGCTCGCACATTTTGTATAAGAAGTAATGATATGAAAGGAAATTAGATCTGTATTTAGGTATATGTTTCTGAAAGCATGGTTGGATTTCACGGAAAAGAAATCGGAGCTTCTCCTCTTGTTCTCTAGTCATGGTTGGTACAACTTGAGAGTTGCCATTCAGCCTGTTGAGGATGTGCGCAGTGTGTTCGTAGAGGCGAGGGTAGCCGAGTTTTTTGAGTATTTCGCGGATTTTTGTCTGCTTCAGAGTTGCATAATTAGTAATTCGCTGCTTCTTGAGTTCTTTTAGAATTTCATTGAAAATTTCATCTGGAATTTCAGTACTTTGTTTGGCCTGAAATTGTGCCAAACATTCATTAAAATGATTGATGCGTTTGTATGCGTAGTAGCTCACTTCACGAGGAGGATCTTTATAGGAAGGCTTATCGCTATCAATCAAAATGCTCTCCATGTGCCCACATGTAGCACATGAAAGGATTGCTTCTGTAGGGCACAATATCATATCACCTTGACATGTTGGACACATATGTGATTTGTCATCCAAGATGGTATTGTAAGCTCTTGAATGCCCAGGATCAATTTTCTGGAGATATTTGTCAAGTAAATCATCACGCGCATATAATTTATTAATTGCTTGTGAAGGATTTACATGTCGCTCTTCAGGATTTTCTTGTGCCGCTGACTCAAGAAATGACAATATACTTCCCGGTGCTGACTTTTGCTGTGGCTTAGATACTTGTGGTGCATGGTTTGGTGAAGATGAGGCTATTTTATCTTGTATGTCATAATATTGAAATAGTAAGTCGCCTGTTGAAAGAAAATAATCAAAGACCTCTTTGTTTTGGCTTAGGTGATTTATTTTTTTATCTAAATCACTGAGTTCCACTTCTAATCGGGATATTTTAATATCGTCCGTTGAACCATTTATTTGATTTTGAACAAGATCTCGGCGAGCTTTCAGTTCTTCAATAGTTTCTTTTTCTTTCGAAAAACTTTCCAATTGATGATTGTGTAGTGCATCAAGGGTAGTTCTGGATTCAGGGTTGGATCGGCGGGTTGGTCTTATTTGGAAGAACACGCCAGAAGACATAGCTATGGCTTAGCAGAGAAAAATTGTTTAAGCGGCGCATTAAGAAAGTGGGCAAACGATTTAAAATTTACGCGAATTTCAATCTACGCTCTAAATGTAGCCCCCGGCGATTCAAACGCATAAAAATGGCTTAAAAGTGTTTTTGCCAATTTTTTTTCTGAAGAAGAGGTATATAAGAAATGACAGGTGGTGGTCTTATGCAGCTCGTCGCTTATGGCGCCCAAGATGTTTACTTGACTGGTAATCCCCAGATTACCTTCTGGAAGGTGGTGTACCGTCGCTACACTAACTTCGCAATGGAGGCAATTGAGAACCCTTTCAACGGTTCTGCCAACTTCGGCAAGAAGGTGACCTGCACTATCCAGCGCAACGGTGACTTGATCCACCGCATCTACCTCCAGGCTGTGCTCCCTCAGGTACAGATCTTGGCGGCTGATGGCTCTGGTGCTCAGTTCCGTTGGCTCAACTGGGTTGGCCACAACCTCATCAAGTCCGTGGAGCTCGAGATCGGTGGTCAGCGCATTGATAAGCACTATGGTGACTGGCTCCACATCTGGAATGAGCTCACCCAGGAGCCCGGTAAGCAGGCCGGTTATGCCAAGATGGTGGGTAACGTGCCCCAGCTCACCAACGTGATCCGCCAGGGTGGTGACACTTGCGACTCTGACTGCGGCTACGGTGAGCCCCACGAGTCCTCTGTGATCGGCTCTTGCGCCCCTGAGTACACTCTCTACATCCCCCTCCAGTTCTGGTTCTGCCGCAACCCTGGTCTGGCCCTGCCCCTGATCGCGCTGCAGTACCACGAGGTGCGCATCAACCTGGAGTTCAACGACCTCCGCAACCTCTGCTGGGACTATGCGCCTCAGTACTCTTCCAACGTGCACGTCATCCGTGACCGCGTGAATGCCCAGGGTCTCTCTGCCGCATCTCTCTACGTAGATTACGTGTATTTGGATACTGATGAGCGCCGCAAGTTTGCCCAGGTGTC
>JACCDO011817059.1_pt1 | contig 11731 bp, 12 predicted proteins | sample 7446101 | NCBI WGS metagenome assembly JACCDO01 (sample SAMN15323440, study PRJNA562643) | freshwater metagenome | isolation source: river surface water | place: USA:Blue River Watershed | collected 2017-08-16 | reverse complement strand
CTGTAACACTATCACCGACGAACACGTTGTCACCGACGAACACGTTGTCGCCGACGAACACGTTGTCACCGACGAACACGTTGTCACCGACGAATACACCGTCGCAGACGAATACACCGTCGCAGACGAATACACCGTCGCAGACTGCTACACATACGCCGTCATTGACATGGACGCCGAGTAGCACCGCTACCGTGAGTGTGACCATGTCACCCACATATACGCCATCAGAAACGTTGACTGCTTCGTTGACCGCTACCATGACGAGTAGTCGTACATTGACACATACGCGAACGCGTACGTTTACGCGCTCGCGTACTGGCACCCGTACGCACACAAGTACGCGGACAGCTACTGCAACACGCACGATTACGTTGACCCCATCGATGACACTCACCCCATCGTTGACACCACCACTGAGCGCTTCAGCGGTGCGCAAAGTAGCATATGGTGCAATGTTTGGCTTGGGATTATACAACGATGGCACTATCTTTACGTGGGGGAGCAACTTTGTGGGTGAATCAGCTATCCCCAAAGATTTGCAGGGATCGACATTCATTGACGTTGCTACAGGACCAAATTTTGCCTTTGCAGTCGACGCATACGGTGCCGTCTATGGTTGGGGGAATACCACATATGGCGTGTTGAATATTCCTATTACCGCGGCGTCTGGTGTTGTCGCTATTGATGCTGGTGCAAGCCATGTCGTCGCACTCAAAGATGATGGCTCTGTAATTGCCTGGGGTCGTAATAATTACTTCCAAGTAGTTGTGCCCGATGAAGCGCTTGCTGATGTGGTGGCTATTTCAGCAGGTGGAAATTATTCGCTTGCGCTTAAATCGGATGGCACAGTGGTTGCATGGGGTCAGGGCGCCCAAAGTACGATGGCACCTCCCAGTAATTTGGACCGCGTGATTGCGATTAGTGTTGGTGAAGGGCATGCACTGGCGCTCCGTGATGATCGCACTGTGGTGGGATGGGGTGACAATCGGTATCGCCAAGCAACGGCTCCAGTTACCAATGTAATTGCAATTTCTGCAGGGTTACATTATTCGTTGGCCATATTGGGGAACGGGCGCGTGGTTGCATGGGGGCTCAACCTCAACAATCGTGCCAGTGTACCCGGGACTGCTGTCGATGCCATTTCAATTACTGCCGCGTACAACAATTCGGTGATTGCACTGCGTAATGGTTCGCTCATCACCATTGGTTTACGGCAACAGAATTCGATGATTACACGCACCCCGACATCAATTGTTCTTGGGGGGAGTGTGCGTTCACCCACACCAACGCGTACGCGTTAATGTGCCATGCACAGCAGTTGAATCCCGTGTACAATAGGCTATGAGCGCGCATGTGGTCAGGTGGCTGTCCTCGTCTTCAAAACGGGCGAACGGGGTGACGAGCCTCGTTGGTGGGTTCGACTCCCACGCGCGCTTGCCATTCATCTGGGACAAATTGAGAATGGATAATTGAGAATGGATAATTGAGAATGGATAATTGAGAATGGATAATTGAGAATGGATAATTGAGAATGGATAATTGAGAATGGATAATTAGACTCATGCAGAGAGTGCCAATAACGTAGCAAAATGAAGTGGAAATAGTAAGTGCGTGAACTTCACCATTCCTACTTCATTTGAAGTACACGAGCGAGGAAATTGCATGACCACTGTCCCAGCTGCGTTGGCAGCACGCATCCAACGCTTTATCGCTGCCAACGAATTCACCGGTGCAGCAGTGCTGGTGCTTAAGCACGGCCAAATTGTGTGCGAACATTATGCTGGCGAAGCGGCACCGGGCATCCCTGCAACCGCAGATACGCTGTGGCCACTGGCATCGATCTCCAAAGTGTATTCAGCTGCCACTATAATGCGCATGGTCGAACTGGGTGAAATTACTCTGAATACGCGGGCATCGAGTCTTTTTCCCGCATTTTGTGGTGGCGAGCGTGATCTGATTCGCATCCGTCATCTGCTCACCCATACTGGCGGCCTGATGTACGAATCACCTGAAATGGCTACCCGACTGCGTAATCACACACCACTGTCTGAGATGCTCGATGAAGCGATTGAATCACCGCTCCTGGCAACGCCCGGTACCACGGTCAGCTATAGCGATTACCACTGGCTGATTTTGGCGCATATCACCGAGCATATTCTGGGCATGTCGTTTGCCGAGGCCATGCGCACACTGCTACTCGACCCGATGGGTCTGCAGCAGACCTACTTCCCCGTGGGTGCTGCCGGCCCCGTGGCCTATGTGCGGGGTGCGTTGGCCGAAGGTACGAGTGGTGACATGTACAACTCCGCGTATGGACATTCCTTGGCGCACCCCGCCTTTGGTGTGGTGGCCAGTGCCCGTGATGTGGCGCGCTTTGCCATGCACTTTATGCCGGGTGGGCCGCGTGTGCTCGCCGAGCCGACCGTCTGGGCCATGACACACGACCAGACCGCTGGCGTGGGTGGCACATACCCCATCATCGACGGTATCGGTACGCCGCGCCATGCCTGGGGGATTGGCTGGGCGCTGCAGACGGCTACCACGCCAGCACTTTTTTCGGAATTGCTGTCGTTTGATACGTTTGGGCATCACGGTGCAAGTGGCTGCCAAGTCATGGCCGACCCGCACCACGATCTGGTGCTGGTGACGCTCACCAACACGCACCTCAACACCGGCATGGATCGTTGGTACGACCGTCTGCAAGCGATTGCAGCATGTGCGATTGCTAGTGTGATGGTGCCGGTGCGTTAATCTGCTGAGATTGGACGCAGATTACGGCTGCGATAGGTGCCTGGTGAAATCCCATTCACCCGTTTGAATGTCTTCGCCAAGTGGTGTACGTCGGCAAACCCACATTGCTCGGCGATGTATTCGAGGGCATGCGGCGTCGTGCGTAACAATTCTTGGGCGCGTTGAATACGTAGCTGGATGAGATATTGATGTGGTGACATGCCAAATCGTTGGCGAAACACTGCGCTGAAGTGCGATGGCGACAGATGTGCTCGTGTCGCCAAATCGGCCACCCGTATCGGCTCTGCCAAATGGAAGGTGCAGTAGGCGGTAATCCAGTTCAGCGATTCGGGCTGACTAATCCGCGGCGTGGCTAATGTGCTAAATTGCCCCAACAACGCTAATACCAACTCCATCGCATAGTGCTGACTCATCAGCTGGCGCAATACGTCGCGTTGTTGCCACGAGCCAATCATCTTGATCATGGTATCGCGGAATCCATTGACATCCGATGGCTCAAAGACCGGTGGAATCGATATCCCATCGATATCGTTGAGTCGTGGTTGCATGTACTGTTGATATGCGGTCAAATCGGTCATGGATGTAATTGTCACAAAGCTTTCGTGGCGTCGCGCATGATAAAAAATATCGAAATGTGCAAACGGTGTAATCGTATTGCTCCGCCCATGGAGCGTGTGCAGTTCGTTGGGTTGAATCAGACACACTGAACCCGGAGGAACATCATATGCGACCCCGTCAAGGGTAATCGCACATGCCCCCTCTTGCACATAAATCAACAAGTAGTCAAGCAAACGGCGTTCACCCGTCTGCCACGGCGTACGTACCGCATAGTCGGCCATGCGAATATACGGCACCAGTGGTGCAGGGAACAACGCACCCTCTACTTTCTAGACAACACCATGAGCTGTCAGAACTAAATCAGCGATTTATACAAAAGTTACGCACTATTTTACCATGATATTGTTGCCGAAATTCGTTAACATCGTGGATGTGTAATCGTCTTTGTCGCATTAAAATGCGGAGTAGTGCAAGTACCGACACATCGTCCGTAAAAATTCGTTGTGTTAGACAAATTCGTACAGGCGTGGATTTGACACTCGCAAAAGAAGGAGAGGTATGCACCCGACACCCCCCAAAAAACCAGTCATCGGATTTATCCAGCGTGATGGCACCGTCATCTCTGGCACTGCCGATGTACCGTCAGTAATGGAATTGGCTCTCGAACTCGGTGTTCACGGCATTGAAGGGCAATGTGGTGGGTTTGTGGCTTGTGGGACGTGCCATGTGCATGTGCCCGAGGAGTGGATTGAGCGCATAGGTCGGGCATCACCAGACGAAGTCACCATGCTCGAGTACGAACCCGCGTTTTCGCCGGTAAGCCGATTGAGTTGTCAAATCGCACTTACGCCCGATTTGGATGGACTCGTTGTAAAAATTCCAGGAGCAGATTATGCATGATGTTTCAACGATGACTCTCCGTCGCCCAGATCCCGCAGGTGACGAGGATGTGGTATTGGTACGAGGTTTTCGTGCATTGCGCGGCGCACTCAACGATTGGCGCACGTTTAGTTCTGATACCCACGGTTTTCTCGTCTTGACACCCCAAGACAAGACGCGCACATTCCGTCAGTATCCATTCGAGTTTGATCCACCGACACACACCGCCTATCGTGCGTTGATTGAGCCATTTTACAAGCGTGCCTTGCAACCGGAGTATGGTGCATGTATCCACGCGCTCGTCCAGCGGTGCGTCGATGCCATGATGATCGCCCCACAAGTATCGGTGATTGACGAATTTTCGTTGCCACTACAAAACAAAGCGCTTGCTGTCCTGTTAGCTATGCCTGAATCTGAGGCAGATGTGTGGATGAATTTCGGCAAGAATGTGTTTACTTCGGGGAGTGCTGATGTGCTCGTAGAGTATCTGGAACAGCAGACCGACAAGGCCGACCTCGAAGAGTCAGATTCGATTTTTGGCGTGCTGAAGCGGACCACGTATGAGGGGCGGCCGTTGACGCGCGACGAACGACTCGGCTTCGCTCATATCACCTTTTCGGGCGGTCGCGATACGGTAATTGATATGCTGACCGGCATCGTGGCACTATTTGCGGTGTCCCCCGAGACACACGACGCCATCCGCCACAATCCCGGCTTAATCCCCTCGGCTACCGAGGAGTTGTTCCGTTTTATCTCGCCACTCGGTATTTTGACGCGCGTCTGTCCGCATGGTGGTGTCGTAGATGGGGTGGATGTGGCTCCCGGTCAGCGTATCGCTATGTGTTATGCGCGTGCCAATCGCGATCCTGATGTGTTTCCGAATCCCGATACATTTGTCGTTGATCGTAAACCAAACCCGCACCTCGCCTTCGGGAGCGGCCCACACAGTTGCCTCGGTAACGCCCACGCCCGCTTGTTGGCACGGACGCTCATGGCCGAATTCACTACGCGGGTGGCACGTTTCGAGCTGTGCGAGGTTGTGCCAGACACCTATGATGCGCCGTTCGTGGTTGACGGATTTCGCTACCAAAAGCTGGTAGTACGGGCACATCCGCTGTAGCAGATGTCAGGTCATCCGTCCCGCACCAAGACCTGGTGCGGGTCACGCTCACCAACACGCACCTCAACACCGGCATTATGCGCTGGTACGACCGCTTGCAGGCGATTGCGGCATGTGCGATTGCGGGGATTGCGTAGATTTATGCGTTACGTGAGCCCGATGGTGCGTCGTGTATCGCCGACGACTAAGCCGTCAATCACATGGAAATGGTGATCAAAACTGAATAACACCCCACCATGTTGGAGCACTGTTGCCGCTATCCATAAATCATTAGTAGGAATAGGGCGACTTTGTTCGCGTAGATTCTGGTATGTACGCGCGTAATACAAGGGCGTATGTTCATCAATAGCCACGATACCGACGCGCGGTACTGCTAGAAATTGGTGTAACTCTTGCAGATTGAGTGCTGTACGGGTACCAGCAAAAAAACCTGCCATCAATTCTCCAACAACGATACTGCTTAGTCGTACATACTGTGCATGTTGAATGATTTCAACTGCTGCAGGATGACCACGTTTGAATGCTACGTATGCGTTGGTGTCAATAAATACCGTTGTTACTGCCATATCGTGTGATCTACTTGGGCAAAATCTGTCGTGTTCTGTTGAAATTCTGCAGCATCGGCAGTGCTCCAACTCCCTGCGAGTGCATCAAGATCATGATAGATTGACGGAGACGTTGACACTGTGCCGATGGTAATCCCGGCGTGAATAAGTTTTTGGATGACTTCTTCGATGGTCTCGCCCGTACGCAGTGATTCGGCTTCAATCCATTTGATGGTGACTTCATCGACGAGATGAAGTTGTACGGTAAGCTGCATACTCCCTCCGTGTCATTGTGAAGCGTAATCTTTTTCTTAATCCATTATAGCGTATGCAAAAAGTGTTCCACCACAGACACGATCTGCGTATCCGTGAAGCCACCATGCCCACCATCTGCTACGGTATAAAACGTGACTGGCACGCCTGCCCGGCGTAACGCATCCACCAAAATCACACTCTGACCGTAGGGGACGAGGGGGTCGGCGTCGAGGTGGTAGGTGTCGGCGTGGGCTCTTACCCAGCGTACGACAGCTTTGCAGTCTTCGATTTGTGCAGGAAAAATCGCATGCTGGCTGAGACGATAATTGATGGACACAATCGCATAGCCGTGCGCCAGCAGCGCCAGTGGCACGCGGTCGGCTTTGCTGCCTATGCGGAAGGCACCGCCGTGGATGGAGACGATCACTGACCACGCACCTGCCCGCAGGGACGGTCGGCAAGGTGTGTATGAGTGCTCCTTTTTTATAGAAAAAATAACCTGAAACATGACATAACGTGACAAGTGCTAACAAAACGTCAGCGCAATGCTCCCCAGCACCCCAAATGTGGCCTGTAACCGTGACCCGGCCTGCACCGCCACCGAGCGGGTGGGTGCACCGGTAATCACAATATCACCAGCCTGCAGGCTGCCACCGAGCCCATGTAATTCGGGCAGTTTGTTGGCCAGCCAGGCGAGGGGTGCCGCCGGGTGCCCCAGCACGTCGTGGGCGTGACCGCTGAGGTATTCACCATCCACCGTCATCGTCAGTTGCAAATCGTGCAGGGGAATATCGTGCGGTGCCATGCCGTGACTGCCGAGGATGACCCATCCCGCTCCCGCATTATCGGCCAGCGAGTCGTTGGCTTTGGCGCGCAAGGCGCCCACCCGGCTATCGATGACTTCGATGGCCGCCCAGATGCGCGCCGTGGCGGCCAGGGCGTCGGCGATGGTGACCCCTGGACCGTGGAGCGCATGCGCCAACTCGAACGCCAGCTCGGGCTCGGCACGCGTGTTGCACAGCCGACTGACGGGGATGGGCTGGTCGGCGCGTAGGAACATGCGATCCGTCAAAATGCCGAAATCAGGTCCGCTCATGCCATACAACTGTTGCATGGCTGGTGATGTGAAGCCAATTTTGTGGCCACGTGGCTGTGCCCCGTCGGCGATGAGCAGGTCTACGACGCGGCGCCGGATGCGATAGGCATCGGCGAAATTAAACGTGTACGTGTCGCTCGGTGGGTCGATCCCCTGACCAGTACGACGCGCCGTGTCGATGCGCTGGGCGAGGGTGGCGTGCATTTCGTCGCTCAAGAGGGGTGTCGTACTCATGATTTGTTAGCGATGAGCTCCCTTAGGGTTTGCATCACGGCCGTGGTAATCGCCTTGCCGATGGAGTTGGTTTCTTCGTAGTGCGCACCCGGCTTGAACGGATTCCACGGGTAAATGAAATCCTCGAGGGGCAAAATATAGCCGAGCTCGTCATTGGCGAGCCCAATCACTCCCGTATGTGTGGCTCCAGCGGCATGCATGGCTGCTTTGAGTTGCAAGCCGAGCTTGGGAAAGAGTTCGCCCGGAACAGCCGCCAACCACAAGTCGCCGATGTTGAGCAGACTGACCTCAGTGTGGATGTTGCCGTGTCGGTCACGCAAATCGGGCAGCACCTGGTACCAAAAAGCCAGTTTGTAGAGCGGATTGGTCAGTTTGGCGACAATTGGGCGCGTGACCACCGAGAGGGTGCACGGCACTGCCGTACACGCACTCAGCGTGGTATGGGCCGCCATGGCCAACGCTTCGCCCATCTGTTGCGCATACGCAAACGTCTGTGCAGGGACATCGGGTGTGAGCATGCCACCGAGTGCCCCCGGCATAAACAGCGCTGGCGCACCGGTCTGCTGCCACAGCGACTCACGCATGTAGTGGACATAATCTGAGGTAATCGCTTGATTCCCATTCCACAGCACTTCGGGATGGCACGGGTAATTACATACTGTGGCGAGGATGGTGCCGTCTGGTGCCACACACTGCAATAGGGTCAGCATGTCATCGACGATAGCAGGATCGCGCGTATTTTTGACCCACCCAGGCACCGTCACCATGGCCGTTTTGATGAGTGCGGCGTGACGCTCACGTACTGCCGTGAGAATGCAGTCCACAATGGTGGCTTTGAGCAATTGCAGGTAGACAGGGTCGATGCCCGATGTCTTGTCGTCAGGACCCCACAACCCCATCGTATCTGGGCCGTGATGCGTGTGTGAGGCACTGATGATGATGTGTAGGGGTGTCGCGTGATTGGCCGCCTGCTGTACGGCAGCGATGATGTCTTGGACGTGATTGTGAAAGATACCGATCACGTCGACGGCCACGAGCACCAGTGTACGCTCCACGTCGTGGAGTGCGAGTGCCCGCACCCATAAGTCGTCGTTGATGCTGGTAGCACGGCGATTGTTGGCAAACCCGGCCAAATAGACGGGCTGGTCGAGGCTAGGGGTGATGGTGTGCGCCGCATATCCGATGTGCATAACGCCTCCAACTTTTGCGCTGTGGTGAGTGTACTTTTGTGTCATTATATGCGGAGATGCAGCATGTGGAAAAATGTAACAGGACCGCAGATGATGCACTCACTCAACACACGGCGTGCAAAAACAAATCGACGTGTGCTTCGATACGTGCCTGCTCCGGCAGACGTGGTTCCCCCACGTGTAAGAGACCTTCCGTCAAGACATATGATGCCATCGGCCCAATAAACAGGCGGGCTACCACCTCGGTATCTGCGATACGGATCAAGCCCTGTTGGTGCGCAAGCGCAAAAAACTGTCCCGCAATGGCAAGTCCACGGGCGGGTCCGTTTTGGCGGAAAATATCGATGAGCTGCGGGAAATGCGGCATTTCGCCGATGGCAATGCGCAAAATGGCTAGATAATCCGATTGCATCATTTGTTGCATGGCGCGTGTCACAAATGCGACCAACACCATGCGCAACTCTGCGCGCGTCTGGATGGGCAAGGTCTGTCCCGCCATGAACGGGAAATGCTCGATCCCGATATGATTGAAGGCTAACCGCACTACGTCCGCAAATAATGCCTCTTTGTCGGCATAGTGGGTGTAGAGTGTTGGTTTGGATACCCCTGCCTCTGCCCGAATCGCTTCCATGCTGGTGCGCTTGTACCCGTTCGCCAAAAACAAGCGCTGTGCTGCCGCCTGAATCTGCTGGCGCTTTTCGCGGCGAAATGGACTGATGTCTGCGTCATCGGTTGTTGTCATAACTGAATTTCTATTGCCTACTTGCAAAACTAAACCGTTTGGTGTACACTGCGTGGTGTAAACTAATGAGTTTAGTTTACGAGGTTTATCAATATTCGTCAAATGATGGGACATGGGAGCGGTTATGCGTCGACCCCGTTGGCAAAAAATTCTACGCGATGTACTTGTAAATCGCACCCGTACCCTTCTGGTGGTGATTTCGATTGCGATTGGTGTCTTTGCATTCGGCACCATTCTGGCTGGACTGATTGTAGTGCAACGTGAGTTGCGTGACGCCTATCTGCACACCAATCCTGCGAGTGGCATTATCACAACCACGGCATTCGATGAGCAGTTAGTGGCATCGGTTGCACACATCCCACAGGTAGCGCAGGTGCAGGGGCGGCGATCGGTGGCCGCACGAATTCAGTTGGGGCCGACCACGTGGCAAGATACCGTATTGTATGTACTGCCTGATGATGGTGAAATGTTAGTCAACATTGTGCGTCCCGAAGCAGGTGCATGGCCGCCGACACGTCACACGGTGCTAATCGAACGGGCATCGCTGTCCAAATCGCAGGCATTGATAGGCGATACCATTACCATCGAGGTGCCCGGGCAAACGGCACGTCAGATACGTGTGACAGGCACAACGCACGATTTGAGTTTGCCACCAGCGGTGATTGCGGGTCAGGTCTTTGCGTATGTAGATGCAGACACCATGGAGTGGTTAGGGGCGGCGCGCAGCTATAACCAGCTGGCGTTTGTGGTGGCTGGTAATCGCCTCGACGAGGCATACATTCATCAAGTAGCCGCAGATATCGAGCGTGTGGTCAAGCGCAGTGGGCGTGATGTCATCAATACTGATGTCCCATCACCACCGTTGCAGCATCCGGCCGAGGTGATTTTGCCTACACTGATGACCATTCTGGGCATGTTGGGTATCCTCGTATTGGTAATTAGTACATTTTTGATTATCAATACAATGAGTGCGATTTTGACGCAACAGACGCGCCAAATTGGCGTGATGAAATCAATCGGCGCACGTGCCGACCAAATCCGTGCCATGTACTACGTGCTTGCCATGTCGTTTGGGGTACTAGCACTCACTATTGCGATCCCGGCGAGTATGGTGGGCTCGTTTTATTTCGAGCGCTTCATTGCCGGGCAACTCAACGTCGATATCACGCATTTTACGATGCCGCCGCTGGTGATCGTGCTCGAAATAATCGCAGCCATGGCCGTGCCCATGATTGCGGCCACCGCACCGATCCGGAACGTGATCAATCGTCCAGCCCGAGAGGCACTAGCCGGTGATACATCTGCACCGGTTGATGAAAGTCCTATCGACCGCTTCATCAAACACATCCGTGGGCTGAGTCGTCCGACGCGTCTGGCGCTGCGCAATACCTTTCGCCGCCGTGGGCGCTTGATGCGTACGTTGGTAGCACTTTCCCTCGGTGGAGCCGTATTCATCTCGGCAATGACATTGCGGTCCTCACTCTTTGTGACACTCGATGCCAGTATTGCTTCACAACGCTACGACGTCGAAGTCCAGTTTAGTCGGCCGTATCGGGCTGCACGTGTGGCTCCCGATGTATTAGCAGTGCCCGGGGTGGTGACAGTCGAAAGCCTGCTCCGTGATGCTATTTATCCGGTGCATGCAGATGGCAACACGGGTGAAAAAATTACCTTGCGTGCCATGCCCGCCGATACCGCCATGTTTAGCCCGCGCATGGTGGCGGGGCGCTGGCTCCAGCCCGGTGATACCAACAGTATTGTGCTGAGTACCAATATTACGCGCAAAGAACCGAGCTATACCGTGGGTCAAGTGGTAACCATGCGCATCCACGACCAAGACTTTCAGTTTCACATTGTTGGTTATATCGAAGAATTGCAACCACCCGTGAATCCTGCCTTGGCCTACATGACTATCGACGGGTACAACGCGGTTGCAGGTGGTGTGGGGCGTACCGATACCATTCGCGTGCGTAGTGCCGCCCACGATGCGGCTGCCCACGACGCACTAAGTAGTGCGCTCGAACAAACACTGAGTGCGGCTGGATATGATGTCCGATTGATTCACACGCGTACCGAGGATCGGTCGATTCTAGCCGATCGTTTCAATCTGATTAGTGTGGTGCTATCGATGTTGTCGACACTCATTGCGATTGTGGGGGCACTTGGTTTGGCGGGCACGATGAGCATGAATGTGCTGGAGCGCACGCGTGAGATTGGCATCATGCGTGCAGTGGGTGCCTCGGATCGTGCGGTGCGCCAAGTCATCGTCAGCGAGGGGATTGTCATTGGCATCTTGGCATGGCTGCTGGGGACGCTCATCTCTATTCCCATGAGCATGCTGATGTGCTACGGCATTGG
>JACCDO010971057.1_pt1 | contig 11731 bp, 6 predicted proteins | sample 7446101 | NCBI WGS metagenome assembly JACCDO01 (sample SAMN15323440, study PRJNA562643) | freshwater metagenome | isolation source: river surface water | place: USA:Blue River Watershed | collected 2017-08-16 | reverse complement strand
GTTCGGTGACGAACAGGTCGAGCGGTTTGTTGTCGACGAGGGATTCGTGAAGCCACCAGCGGAACGGGCCGGTGTTGTTGAGCGTGGGGTTGATGAGGTTCGGATTCTCGGCCAGGACATCGAGCCAGTAGCCCATCTGGTGGTCGGCCCACCGTGGATCGCGGAGGAGGCGGTCGATGACCCGCGCGCGGCGGTCAGGCGCCCGATCCGCGCGCCATGCGGCGATCTCTTCCTCGGAGGGTACGACGCCGACGGTATCCAGAGTAGCCCGGCGCAAAAAAGTCAGGTCGTCGGCGAGCGGGGTGAGCTCAAAGCTGGCGACGTCCACGTCCGGCCACGGCGCGCCTTCCTCGATCCAACGGCGGAGCAGGGCAATCTCGGGCGCGGGCAGCGGGTCGCCTTTGGCGGGCATGATTTCCTCCGGATCGGTGCTGCTGATGCGCCGGAGGATCGAACTTTCCTCCGGCCGATGTGGCGTGACCGCAGGTCCGTCGTTCGCTCCGCCGGCCAAGGCGGCGCTGCGAGTGTCGAGACGGAGGCTGCCCTTGACCTTGGAACCCTGGTGGCAGCTGAAGCACCGCGCTTCGAGGATCGGCTTGATCTCGCGATGAAAATCGACGCCGCCGCCGCGGCGGAGCGGCGCGGTTTGGGCGGCGACTTCCGCGATGCGGGCGCCGATGAAGTGGTCAACGGGGGTCTGGGCGGGAAAACCGGGGGGCAGCGCGGGCACGGGTTCCTCACGGGACGAGCGCAGCCAGGCTGCGGCGGCGGCGCGGCGGGAATCCCAATAGACGGCGTGCTCCGCGCGGCGGGCGGCGCGCGCGGCCCGGTTGATGCCGTCGAGCCGCTGGCGGCGTTCGGATTCGTAGGCGTTCCACGCCGCGTCCGTGTAGGGCACGGAACGGGGGCCGGGGGAGAGGAGATGCCACGCGGTCGCGCCGGCGAGTTGGACGGCGATCACCGTCTCGCCGAGTTCGGGGCGGAAGGGTTTGCCGTTCTTGCCGGTCGATTGGAGTCCGCCGATCAACGTTTCGAGGACCACGCGGACGGGGCGCTCCGCGGGAAAGGCCACGGTGGCGGCGGTCTCGCGGTTGCCGGGCGGAGCGAAACGGTAACCTGGACCGAGGTCGATGAAGGTCTCCTGTTCCTCCACGGGCAATTCCCCGGCGTTGCCGACGGCGAACTGGCGGGGCTGGTCGAAGGGGGTCGCGAGCACCTGCCGACCGTCGACCAGGACGCGCGCGGCGCCCCGGGAACGCAGCAGCAGCCGATGCTCGCCTGCGGGGAGGCGAATTTCGGCCGAGGCGCGGACGAACGTTGGGAAGGCGCGGTCCGCGCGGACGCCAGTGGAGATATACTTGTGTGGCAGTTCGAAGAGGCCGAAGACGTCCTCGGAATGATGCTCCGTGGCCACCGGATCCGTCGGCCAGGAATTGTCGCGGGGTATCCCTGTCTCACAGATCTCGACCAGCACGGGCCCGGCGGCGCCCAGCCCGGGCGAGGGTGGGGCGAAGACAGCGAGGATGAGGAGCCCGAGGCGGAGCATGGCAGCGAGAGGTGGGAAGACGATCGCCCGAGGGCCGGGAATTTCACGCGCGGTGACATCACACTTTCGTGCAGGCCAACCGCGGAGGTGATGAGGCGGCGAGATCGGGCGGAAACGTGACCGCAACCCCGGGGCATTTCAAGAAGCCGGCAGGCGGAGGCGCTTCCGAGCGTTGCTCGCTCCTTGCGCGCGTCTCACCGAAGGATGTTCCGAGGCCCGGGTTTCGGAATGACGCCCTGCTGCGCCGAGGCTTCGCAGGGGATCCTTCGCAGTAAGGGGTTTGCGTGCAGGCGGGGATCGCGGCTCTCCGAAGGGATGGCCGTGCCACCCGAAGCTCGCAGTGCGAAGGATGGCGGAGCGTCTGCGATTTTAACAAGAACATCCGCGGCGCTAATGACTGCAGAAGAGGTCGAGTGCTGCCGGTTCCTCGAGCGCTCTTCTTCTCCCGATCGCAGTGGGCAACTGGCAGGCGCCGCTGTCGAAATCGTGTCTGACCTTGCCAGTGGTTTGGCGTGCAGTAATTTTCGACCCATGAGCACCCTGCAAGAGATTGAAGCTGCTATCCTCCGTCTGCCGGAGAGCGATCGGCTGCACCTTGCTGACACACTCTTGGGGAGCCTTCCCCTGCCGCCAGCCGCTCACGAACCGGACGAGATAATTGCCGAGGCACTCCGTCGAGATGCGGAGCTTGAAAGCGGCCGAGTGCAGCCGCTGAGCGAAGAGCAATTCTGGGCAGGGGTGCGGCGCCCGCGCGGATGACGCTGGAGTTCCATCCGGCCGTTCAGCAGGACTTCAACGCGGCGATCGATTATTATGCCGCGGAAGGCGGCGGGCACTTGGCAGATCGGTTCGAGGCTGAAATGCGGGACTGTCTGGCGGCGATTAAGTCCGGGCCGCGGCAGTTTGCGTTTTACCGAGGTACCACCGCATTCCGACGGATTCGACTCCGCCATTTTCCTTACGTTGTCGTCTATCGCGAGAAACTGGACGTCGTGAGGGTCACGATTCTCAAGCACGAGAAACGCCACCCAAGTTTCGGTATGAATCGGTGGTGACACGCTTCGACGCGTCCGGCATTTTTACGGCTGGTCAGCTTTGGCGCGAATTCGCCCCGAAAGTTCTGGTTTCCATACCACTCGCCTGGTGACGGCCGCTGGCACAAGCGCACGCCGGAAGTACGCACGATGCTGCGTCGTTGCTTGGTTGCTTCCGGAAAATCTTGGCCGTGAGGGAAAAGGCCGAGTGAGGCGAAAGAGAGTTTCTCGTTGCAGTGACCATGGCCAGCCAGTCGTAGGCTTGGAAAAAAACTGGCGGACAGGGAGGGATTCGAATCGTATGGGACCCAACAACCGAAAAGCCCGGTGGTGCGAGCCTGGAGGTTGATTGTTAGTTGCTGGAAGGAAACTGGGTTCTCAGGGGGATCGGATCCGGGAGGGGTTTTCAGAAGGACGACCAGGAGCTGCTCGCCATGATGCAGCGCGCCGCCCAGCTCGGCGCGGGCAACAAGAGTGTCGCCCGCCGCTGAGGCGCCTGCGGCGCCGCGCGACGAGCACGACATGCGTCCCCTGCGCCGCCATCGCGACGGCCAACGCTTCCCCGATGCCGGATGAGGCGCCGGTCACGATCGCCACCTTCCGCCGGTTGTCGCGCGTCACGACACGCCTCCCGCGAGGCCTTCGAGCGCCGCGGCCACCGCCTCGGGTGCCTCCAGAGGCGCCAGGTGTCCGCACGACGGAACGACCTCGAGGTGCGCTTGGGGCACGAGCGCCGCGAACGGCCGCATCCGCTCGACCGGATACAGCCGGTCCTCGGCGCCAAGAAGGATCGTGGTCGGCACCGCGAGGCGGGGCAGGACGTCGCCGAGCCCCGGGAAGCGGGTCAACACGGTGCGCGCGGTGACCGCAGCGGCTGCCGGGTCGAAGCCCAGGAAGGCGGACGCGAACGCGCGGACCCGCTCAGGATGGGCCCGCTGCGACGCGGGAGAGAACATCGAACGCGCGACGCCGTTGCCCCAGAACGCGGTCGCGCCGAACCAGCGCGTCCCCAGCACCTCCAACGCGTGGCCGCCGAGGCTCGGGCCGAGCGGCGTGTTCATGAGGAGCGCGCCCCGGACGCGCGCAGGGGCCTTCACGCCCACATGCGCGGCGATCTGCCCGCCCCACGAGCAGCCCGCGATGAAGGCCCGCCCGAGCCCGAGCGCGTCGAGGATCTCGAGCAGGACGTCGGCGTAGACGTCGGCCTGCACCTCGCCACGAGGCGCATCGCTCTGGCCGAAGCCGGGGCCGTCGATGCGGATCGTGCGCCAGCGGTCGCCGAGCAGGGGCACGAGGGGCGCGTACAGCCGGTGATCGCTGAACAGCGAGGGCCACAGCACGACTGGCGTGCCTGCGCCTTCATCGGCGATGGCGATGGCGCCGACGCGGGTTGGGATGCGGCGAAGCGTGGAGGTTGTCGTCATGGATCGACCTCAGTTGCTGGAAGGAAACTGGATTTTCAGGGGGATTGGATCCGGGAGGGGCTTACCAGACGGCGAGTCCCGAGGAGTTGCGGCCCGGGCGCCGCTGATCCGTCCCAAACCAATCATCAATCCCATGGCCAAGTCCCAAAACGCGCGCAAGCAGACCAAGAAACCGGCGGAGAAAAGCCCCAAGCAGAAGAAGGTGGCTAAGCGCGCCAAGACGTAAGCTCCTCCGTGCCGCGGAGTCCCCGCGGTCATTCGGATTCGGTCTCCGTCCGGGATCCTTGCCCCGCTCCGGCGGGGGTTTTTTTCGCCCGGACCAAGGAAACGGGGACAAGTCCCGGACCCCGTTGCGCAAGGAGGCGATCTCCCTGCGGCAAGGAAAACCTCCTAGATGCGGGTCAGAAGAGCGTCTTGAGACCGAAGGTCCAGTTGATGCCGTTGACCTCGTAGAACTGGACGACCGGAGCGTTGGCGCCGACCTGTTCCATGATCAGGTAGGGGGTGTTGAAGAGATTCCGGGCGGAGAAGAAAACGCTGACCTTGTCATTGATCCGGTAGCCGCCGCCGAGGTCGAGGTTAGTGCGGTGCCGGTAGAAGCGAGGAGTGCCCGTGACGGTCGTCGGGTAGTTGTCGCGCCAGGTGAGGGCGGTGTAAACGTTGAATCCCCGGTACGCGTAGCTGAAGCCGCCATTGATGGAGTGCGGGATCAGGTTGGCTCGCCGAATGCTCGCGTAGCTGCGGGTGTAGCTGGCGCGGACGTTGAGCCCCTTGAAGGGAGCAGGCAGGAATGAGAGCGACTGCGAGTACTCCAGCTCCATGCCGCGGACGGTCACCTCGTTGGCGCTGGGGGTCGTGGTGATGAACTCGTAGTTGGAGAGGTCGATGTCGCCGGAGTAACCGAACTCGGCGGCGGTCAGGCGGCTGGTGATGAAGAGGCCCTTGACGTTGTTCTGGTAGACGTTGGCGGCCAGGATCCCGACCGGCTCGAAGTAATAGGCGAGGCGCGCGGCAAGATTCCGGGAGGTCTCGGGCTTGAGGGAGGTGTTGGGCGCGGAGACGGTGAGGTTGTCGTCGTTGATGACCCAGACGCCGGCGACGTCGCGGAAGGTGGGGCGGCGGATGGTCGAGGAGAACCCGAGCTGGGCGTCGAAGTTGGGCGAAATCTTGTACTTCAGGGAAGCGCTCGGGAACAGGTTCCCGTAGTCGCCCTTGCGGTGGATCTTGGGCTTGGAGAAGAACTGGTACTCGAGCCCGGGAATGGTGCTGGCGCGGCCGGCGGTCTCGGGAAAGCCGGCGGCGGCAAGCTCCGCGGGTGAGCGGGGATTGAACTCGGTTGAGTCCGTGCTGGTCTCCTCTCGCCGGAGGCCCGCGCGGACCAGGAGGCGGCCGATCGTGGTGGTGCCCATCAGGAAGGCGGCGTCGATGGTCTCCTCGTAATTGCGGCGATTGCCGATGAAGGCGTTGTAGTAATTGGCCGCGGTGATCGTCTGGGTGAAGCGGCTGGGGTTCTCGCGGAAGAGGGTGCCCATCCGGACGAGGTCGGGCATCCAGACCGTGCCGCCGTTGATCGAGCGGACGGAGGAATCGGTGTTGGTGGCGCCCATATCGAAGTCGAAGGGCGACTTGTAGGCTGCCCAGGATCCGACGGCCGCGCCGTTGAGATTGTAACGGAGGGATTCGGTATCGAGGCGGAAGTCGCGGATCTCGTGGCGGCGCTTCAGGCCGGACTTCCAGAGGATCGGGAGGCCCTTGGTCGTGCGGAACGAGGCGATCAGCTCGCCGCTGTAGACATCGGTGAGGGCGAAGCGACCGTCGTCGATGGTGATCGTAGGGGCGGTGTAGTTGGCGCCGTCGGCCCAATCGCCACCGCCGGTCTGCACGATCTTCCAGTCGGCGCTGTTGTAGGCGGAGCGCCGCGCGGTGAAGGCGACGTTGGCGACGCTTGGGCCACCGGCGTCGCGGATGGCGCCGCGCCGGCCGCGGGGGTCGTACCACGAGATGGAGTTGGAACCCGCGAACTTGCCCTCAAGGACGAAGGTGCCACTGCGATACTCGAACTTGGGCAGCACGGTGAGGGTCTGGCCCTGCTTGACGATCGCGGCGGGATTGCTGTTGACCGAGCCAGCCGCAGAGGAGGTGAAACTGACGAGCGGGTCGGCCCCCGACACCAGATTGCGGGCTCCGGTGTTGAAAGTGAGGGCGCGCTGGGGGTTGTTCAGGTCGGCGTAGTTGTAGAGGAGGCCGAGGGAGAGGACGAGACGCTCGGTCGCCTTGAAATCGGAGGTGAAATTGACGGTGGAGCGGCGATTCGTGCGCGGAGCGTGGATGAAGGCGAGGGACGTGGGGACCACGGGCCGCGGGTCGGTCGCGGTCGGCGCATAGTTGTAGGTCACCGTCGTGCGGGCGTTGGCCGAGTAGGCCATCGACTCGCTGATGTTCAGGTTAACGCCGAGGCGCTTGTTGAAAAACACGTCGGAGTAATCGAAGATTCCCCCCGGATGGATCTTCCGGGACCGGCGATCGTCGGGGCCGTAGGAGTCGTCGAGATTGAAGCGGGCGGAGAAGGCGGTGAGGTTGGCCTGGGCGGACATCCGGCGGCCGGCGATGTTGAAGGCGCGCTTGGATTTCAGATTGATGGTGCCGGCGGGAGCGTTGGCGTCGACATCCGCAGAAATGGTCTTGGAAACCTCGATGGACTCCATGGAGGCGAGCGAAACCTGCTCGAAGGAAAAGGCGCGGGCATTGCCCGAGGCACCCTGGTTGGCATCGGCTGACGCAAGCGAAACGCCGTCGAGGGAAACCTGCGTGTATTCGGAATCGAGGCCGCGGAGGCGGATGGTGCGGATCTCGCCCTGGACGAGGTCGAGCTCGACGCCGGGCATGTGCTTGAGGAATTCGCCGACATTGCCCTCCGCGACATCGCCGAAGACATCGGAGGCAACGCTGTTGGTGATGTTCATCGAACTCCGCTGTTCCATGATCGCCTTGGCGTTCCCCTCGCGGTCGGTGGAGATCACGAACTTCTCCAGTTTGACCGTGCCGGCGTCGTCCTTGGCGGGAGCGGCGGCGAGCGAGGACACGAGTTCGAAGTCTTTGACGGCCACGCCGCCGGCGGTGATCTGAACGCTGGCGGTTTCGGTGCGGTATCCGGTGTAGATGACGGAGAGCCGAACGGTGCCGACGGGAAGTCCGGGTAGAGAGTAGAGACCGCCGTTCTCGGACACGGCGAGTAGGTTGGTGCCCTCGACGCGGATCTGGGCATTGCGGACATACTCTCCCGTCGCCGGGTTCAGGATGCGTCCCGTCACCGTGCCCACGGCGGATTGGGCGGCGGCGAGCGCCGGTAGCAGGGCGCAGAGGAACGCGACGCGGAGGCAATCCGCGAGGGAGCTAAGCGGGGGCACGCAGCGGGAGGGCAGGGTGGTCATGGGAAGAGATGATCAAGGCGCGGTGGGGCGACGCGGTGCTGAGCAGCGCAGGGGATCCCTTCAACCCAGTCGGCGGCGAAGGGCGTGACACGCCCAGGGATATCACACTTTCGTGCGGAGGCGCGGGAGGGAGGTGCGATGCCCCGGGCGACCGAGGGTGTAGGGGGCCGAGGCGAGCGCTACTCAGACGGGGATGATACCGCGGCGGATGGCTTCCGCAGTGGCCTGCGCCCGATCGTTCACCGCGAGCTTCTCGAGGATGTTGGAGACGTGGCGTTTCACGGTGTCCTCGGAGACCGCCAAAGCGGATGCGATTTCCTTGTTGGCCCGGCCCGCGGCGATCAGGACGAGGATTTCGCGTTCGCGCGGGGTGATGGCGGGGCCAAGGCGGCGGGCGCTGAGGCGACGGGCGATGTCGGGCTCAAGGGCGCGTCGGTCCTGGCCCACGCGACGCAGGGCCTCCAGCAGGGCCTCCCGGGAAGCGGACTTTTGCAGGTAACCGAGTGCGCCGGCGTCGAGCGCAGCCTGGATCTCGTCGTCGCGGGCAAACGTCGAGAAAATCAGCACGCGGGCGGAGGGGTCGTGGGCGCGCAGGGCGGCCGTGGCGGCGATCCCGCCCATGCCGGGCAATTGGAGGTCCATCAGGACGACGCGGGGTTTGAGTTCGCGGTAAGCGGCGAGCACATCCTCACCCCGCTCGACCTCGCCGACGACTTCGACGGTGTCATCGAGCTCCAGGGACGCCGCGAGACCGCTGCGCACCACGAAGTGATCGTCGACAATGAGGAGGGAGAGGACGGGCATGGAGGCCGCAAGGGTCGGATGAGGCGACAGGCGCTAGGAGACGGAGGCGCCGGAGGCGTCGGGCGCGGGTGCGAGGGGAAGCGTAACCTCGACGGTGGTGCCGCGCTGGAGGGCGCTCTGCCAGACGACCTCGGCGCCGATTTTGCGGCTGCGTTCGCGAATGCCGGCACACCCGAAGTGGCCTTGGCGGCGGAACGGGGTGGCGGCGGGATCGTAGCCGCAGCCGTTGTCGATCACCCGGAGGCGGAGCTGTGTCGGCATGGCGGAGACCTCGATTGAGATGCGGGCGGCGCGCCCGTGGCGCAACGCGTTGCTGACCGACTCCCGGGCGATCATGCGCAGATCGTGCACCGTGGCCGCCGGCAAGGCGGGAATCGGAGTGATGGCTTCGACCCTGATATCGGTCTCGCTTTCGGTCCGGAACCGCTGGGCAACATTGGTCAGGGCGGCGAGGAGGTCCCCGGCCGTCTCGGTGGGATCGCGCAGATCGGAGATGAGATCTCGGGTTTCGGTCTGGATGCGGGAAACCAGGTTGCGGGAGGCCGCAACCAGAGTCCGGGCTTTCTCGTCCGAGATCCGGGTGGCGAGGCCGTCGAGCCGAAGGCTGACGCCGGCTAGTTCCTGCTCCAGGGTGTCGTGGAACTCGCGGGCGATACGTTGGCGCTCTTCCTGGGCCGCGGTGAGCGCGATACGTTGGCGGAGGGCCTCGGTCTGACGACGGACCTGGCGGCGGAGGAGGGTGATCCAAAGGCCGGCGACCACGGTCAGCCCCGCCAGCGCGGCCAGGACTGCGGTAAGTCGACGGGGCGTCCACCAGGAGGGCCGGCGCAGCAACTCGATGGCAGCGGCGGCGGAGGGCCGTAAACTGACGAGTCCGGGATAGGTGCGGAAACCGGAGGCGATCAGGTTAGTCTCGACCTGGCAGATGCCGGCGACCCGCAGTACGGAGCCGACCGTGGGGGCTTCGAACTCCTCGGTGACGCGGACCTGCACGGTTCGCTGAGCGCCTTGCATCAGGAGCGTGGTTCCGGCGGGGCCCTTGAACGAGTCGCGCAAGGTGCCGGTGACACTCACCAGGTGCCCGTCGTATTGGCCATTCTGCAGGCTGTCGGATTGCGCATAGAGCTCGTCGAGCTTCGGCACCACGGTAGGGGCGGGGGCCGGGCCCGCCTGACGCGAAATGAGCTCAGCGTCGACGACCGAGGCGCTGAATCGTTCCATCGAAGGGAATCCGGCAATCGTGACGATCTCGCCCGGAGCAACCGGCGTGGGACTGGCGAACCGCACGGCGAAGGCGTTGGTGCCCTGCCGCAGAAACGTGCCCTCCTGGCCAAAGTCGGCGGCCACGACGCCATCGATCCGGACCCGACGCTCGCCGAGTCCATCGATCCGGAAGGCGAGGAGTTCCTCGGCGGAGACGGCGGGTATCGCGCTGGCGGGTGGTGCGGCAGTGACAACTTCGAGTTCATCCCAGCTTTCCGCGTGGACGTAGGGTTGGACCAGTTGGCGGCGCGGGGAGTTGATCAAGCCGACGGCTAACCCCGTGATGCGGATGCGGGAGTCGATCAGCGGATGGCCGGTGCGCGGCGGCGCTTCGATGCGGACCTCGATCACCCGGGAGCCCATTGCGAGGCGGATCACGCTGCGGTTGGTGCTCAGCGGGAGGACGGAGCGCACGATGCCTTCGACGGAGACGCGTTGGTAGTGGTAGCGGCTGAAGTGGAGATCGTCGTACAGGACCGGAATTCCAGGGGGCAAGGCCCGGCGCCCGAGGATGCGGTACGTGGCGTAGTCGACGCCGGGCAGATACAGGCCCATGCGCGTCTTGGCAGTCAGTTCGATCTCGTCCCCCACTCGAGGCAACGGGGCCTGTTCGAGGCGGAAGAAGGTCGTCGAGGTTTCATCCTGCAGGAACAGGGCGGAGGCGCCTTCGACGAAAACGATGACTCCGCGGAGGCGGACCGGTATACCGCGATCGGCCTCGGCGGGGCTGAGCGAGCGGATCTCAAGGGCGGTGGTGAGGACGCGAGGCGGCTCTTGAGCCGGAACCGGAATGCAACCGAGCCCTAACAGCAACGTCAGCAGGCGGAACGGGCTGGGGAGGGGCACGCGGGGGAGGCAAAACCGGAAACCGGACTGCGGAAATCGGAAACTGCGGGAGGCGATTGCCGAAGGCGAAGGGCGAACGGGGCGGCAGCAGTCGGGACGCCCTGGGAAACCCTGGACCGGCCGCGGAGACCAGGAGGTGGGCGCAGGCGGTCAGCCAAAGAGCGCTGCGATGGGCTTGCCCCCATCGGTGATGGGGACGGGGCGGGAGGCATTGACGAGTTCCTTGGCGGGATTGATCCCGAGGGCGGCGTACATCGTGGCGTGGAAGTCGGGGACGGAAACAGGGTGCTCAACGACCTTGTTGGAGTAGGCATCGGTGACACCGTAGGCGCCACGGTGCCGGAGGCCGCCGCCTGCGAGCACCAGGGAGAACGCGGCGGACTGGTGCCCGCGCCCGCCGCCGCTGTCGAATTGGCCGGGCCGACCGAATTCGGTGCCAAGGGCGATCAGCGTCTTGTCGAGCAGGCCCTTGGCCTCGAGATCGGTGATCAGCGCCGAAAGCGCGGTGTCGAGTTCACGGATCAGGGTATGCTGCTCGAGCTGGCCGGCGTTGTGGGTATCCCAACCCGCGCCGTTGATGAAGTTCAGGTTGTGGGAGACCTCGATGAAGCGGACGCCGGCCTGAACGAGTCGGCGGGAGAGCAGGCAGCGCTGGCCGAATTCGCCGCCGTAGCGCTGGCGCAGTGAGCCGGGTTCCTCGTCGAGCCGGAAGTTGCGCATGAAACCAGGACCTGCCAGGCGCAGGGCCTCCCGCTGGGCGATCGCGTACTCCGCGGCGGAAGAATCAGGGGTGATCTCTCTCTGGAGCGGTGAGAGCAGGCGGCGGCGCTCGGCTCCCCGGGCTCCGTCGATGCCCTCGGGTGGGGTAAAACCCGCCGGGCCAGTCTCGGTGTCGACGAGGTAAATGTAGCCGTGCTTGGCGCCGAGGAAACCCGGACCGCGACTGACGCTCGGGTAGCCGATCAGAAGGTAGGCCGGGACCTCGTCGTTGGCCGCGCCACGCTCATGGGCGACGACCGAGCCGATGGAGGGGTAGATGGTGCTGCCGGAAACGGCGCGACCAGTGTGGACAAAATTGGTGGCGAGGGCGTGCTCGATCCCGAGGCGGTGGTTGACGGTGCGCACGGCCGTGATGCGGTCCGCGAGACGCGCCGATTGGGAGAGGTGCTCGGTGAAGCGGACTCCGGGGACGGCCGTATCAATCGCGGCATAGTCGGAGCCGGCGGCGCTGGGTTTGGACTTGGGGTTGCCGCGGACCTTGGGGTCGAAGGTGTCAATCTGGGACATTCCGCCCCCGAGCCAGATGAAGATGCAATGTTCGGCCTTGCCCTTGGGCATCGCGGTGCGGGTGAAATCGGCGCGTAGCGGCGAGGAGAGCAGCGC
>JACCDO010057621.1_pt1 | contig 11732 bp, 9 predicted proteins | sample 7446101 | NCBI WGS metagenome assembly JACCDO01 (sample SAMN15323440, study PRJNA562643) | freshwater metagenome | isolation source: river surface water | place: USA:Blue River Watershed | collected 2017-08-16 | reverse complement strand
TGATGCTACTGAAGACACTAAAAATATAGATACTGTACTAGTAATAATTGATATTTTATATAAATTAAAATTTAATAAAAAAAATAAATTATTAGTAATAGGAGGAGGAATTACACAGGATGTAGTTGGCTTTGCATCAGCAATATATAAAAGAGGCTTAAAATGGACATTAATTCCTACTACTTTTTTATCAATGACAGATAGTTGTATAGGAGGAAAAGTAGGTGTAAATAGAAATAGTAAAAATATGTTAGCATTATTTTATGCTCCTGATAATGTAATAGTATCAGATTTTTTTATAAACAGTCTAAAAGAAGAAGACTTAATATCCGGAGTAGGAGAAGCATTAAAATTATCGCTAATTGGAGGTAATAATAGTTATCAGATATTTAAAGATAATTTTAATGAAAATAATAGAAATTTTATTAATTTGATTAAAATGTCAACATGTGTAAAAAAATTAATTATTGAATATGATGAATTAGAAAAAAATGAGAGAAGAGTCTTAAACTATGGTCATACCTTTGGACATGCATTAGAAAGTTCTACAAATTATTTTATTCCACATGGAATAGCTGTATTATTTGGAATGTTTATAATAAATAAACTTTTTTATAAAGAAAAATATACAGAACTAAATAATTATATTATTTCAATAATACCAAAAAAATTTATTAAAACAAATATTTCATATAATATATTTGTAACTTCTTTATTGAATGACAAAAAAAATGATGGTAATAATATTTGTTTTATATTATTGGATGAAATTGGTAAATCAATTTTTTCTTATAAAAAATTTGAGGATATTGAAAAAGATTTACTTCTAATACTTAATGATTTATTTATAGTTTTATAAATTATATTTTTTTTATTTTAGTAAATCCTAAATCAACTGTAATAGATTCGCCTGTTATACCTGTATTTTCAACTGTCAAAAATTTAATAGTGTTGTATACATCTTCTAATTCTATCATTCTATTAAAAAACATATGATTTTTAATTCTATCTAATTGTTCAATACTTAGATTTTTTTTTGACATATTATTATATACAACTCCTGGTAATACATTATTAATTAATATATTTTTTTTTGACAAATCATATGATAAACTTTTTACTAATCCACTTAAACAAGTTTTTGATAGAACATAAGATAACTTATTATCTTTTACATTATTTTCCCATATTGAACTAGTTATAACCATCTTACATCCATCATTAATTTTGTCTTTTAATAACATGTAATTTAATGTTTTTATAATAAATAATACATTTATATCCATAATTTTATTATAATTTTCTTCATTAAAAGTAAATATATTATCACTAAAATTATATCCTTGTGTCCAAACAATAATATCTAATTTTTCAATTGTATCAAGAATGTCTAAATTATTAGTAGAAACATTTAAAAAATTATCATATTTTTTTGATGACGTACCATATATTTGTTTACAAAAACTACTTTTTTTAAATTCTTCAAATACAAAATTTCCTATTGAACCAGTTGCTCCAAAAACTATAATATTCATTATATTAATTCATATTTTTTTAAATTTAAATTTTTTAATTGTATTTTGTTTTCTTAGAATTATTACTAATTCTATCCTCAATCATTTCTATTCTCTTCTTATCTTTATTACTATAAGATAAATATCTATTACTAATATATTTTAACCATTCTACCTCAAAAACATTAGCTAAGAATAACATTTCATCAAGTTTTTCTATGTCTAGATTTTTGGTACTAAAAATTATATATCTTGTTTCAAATTTATCTAATAAATTTTCTTCTACTAAACTTCTTATAAATTCTTTAGATTTAATACTTATAGCTCCTCCTAAACAACATAATATATTATTTTTTTTTGCCTCTTTAAATATATTTTTGGCTATTTCTAAAATTTCATTTGAGTCAACATAATTACGATCTTTGTTTAAAGAACCAACAAAATCTACTCTTCCTAAAGTTATAAAATCTAATTCTGGTAATTTTGGTATAATTGTATTAAAATTATTATATCCACCAATTGTTTCTAAATTAATACCTTTGGCATTTGAATATTTATATTGTTTACATGAACTAATGAATTTATCTAAAGAAAATGCGCTTTCTATCATAGGTCCCACTATTCCATCACAATTTAACTCAATAGCTTCAACGATGTCCCTTTTCGCTTCACATCCACCTATTTTTAAATATAAATCTACTCCTAACCTAGAAGTTAACGATCTCATACTGATAACTTCATTTAATAACGCTCCCTCATCTTCATATGATGTTTTGATACCTACACAACCCATTTCTTTTAACTTTGTAAGATTTAAAATCAGATTTTCCATTTATATATATATTATATATATAAATATTCATTTTATTGAATAAATATTATATTTAAAATTATCTTTAGGTAATAAATCATCTAATATATATTTAGGACCACGTGGTCCAAACCATTTATCTCCAAACCAATATATAGAATTTTCATTAAAACCATAAATATCGTTTAAATAACAGCTCCATAAACTATACGTTGAGTTACATAATATCCTTAAATCTGTATAACATAACATAACAAACTGATCTTCATCATCTAAAGAATACTGATCAGCTAATATAATTTTTTCATTTGGTATTATCTTACTTATAATATCATAAGCCATTTTACTATCATCACTAAATAATATTATTTGGTATTCATCTAAATTATATTTTGACAAAACTTCTATATAGTAAGATGTAGGGTAATTATAAAAATACTGTGGATTTTTTAAATAATCAGTTAGTCTTATATGGATAGCTAAAGTTTTTTTCCCAAGTGTACCAAATGATTTTATAATGTCACCATATTTTGTAAATTTTTCATTTGGTACATTTAGATATTCTTTAATCTTATCTTTATTATGGTAAAAATATTTATATGATTGAAAAAATCCATCTTTTCCCCCGTCTATTACATAGTTTGAATTGGGAGACAATATAACTTTTTTATAGAAAAAATCTGTATTAATAATTCTTTTGTATCCAATAGTTTTAATACCAACCGCTTTTTTTAATTTATCACTTGAAAATATTAAATATTTTGTAATTATATTTCTTTTTTTGTCAATAGATTTTAATTCAATTTCTAAATCTAAATTATAATCAATACAAAGAGATAATGCATTAAATATGAAAAATAATTGGTTACCAAAACCACAAACAATTTTTTGTACTAGTTTAGGCATTATATATAATATATAATGTTTTTTTATAATAATAATTTTATTTGTATTTATTATAGATTAGATAAAGATGATTGATGTATATGTTATTAATCTAAATAAAAGAACTGATCGATGGGAAAATATTCAAAAAAACTTTTCAGATCCTTATTTTAATTTAATAAGAGTTGAAGCTGTTGAACATAAAAAAGGTTGGGTTGGATGTTTTATGTCACATAAAAAATGTTTAGAGATTGCTAAAGAAAAAAATCTACCATATATATTTGTTATAGAGGATGATTGTATTCCATTTGAACCTTCAAATTTTATAGTTAGACTAAAAAAAATTGTTAACTATCTTGAAACTCATGATGACTGGAATATAATGATAGGAAGTACTGCATCAACAAGACCATCTTTTTATGATAAAATTATTCCTTTTGATGAAAATGACTATTTTGTTGAATTTAATTCAGCATTTATGACACATATGGTTTTTTATAACAAAAATATATATGATTTCTTTTTAAACGAAGAAATAACTTCTCCTATAGATCAATTTTGGCATAGAAAAATTAAAGCATTAATACCTGTTCCATTTATAGCAAAACAATATCCAAATTTTTCTGATATTATTAAAAAAAATAAAAGTGATGAATTAAGAACACAACAAACAAATTCATTGTTAAGAATATATATTCATTCAGAGTTAAAAAAATTACAAAAAAAATAGATAGATATTTTATATTCCCCTATCAAAAAATTTTATATATATAGTTATATAAAAATAATGACAAAAATTAAATGTTTTAAACTTGAATTTACTAACACACCTCCAGATAATCAACAATATTTTGATATTAACACTGAATGCTATGGTGAAAAAATACATTGTGTTGCTAAGGCTGCTGGTAAAAAAGGTATAAACTATTTTTCAACTAGAATTAAATTTACAATTAATGCTAAATGTTATCCTCCTAAACTTACTAATATCTGTATTGTTGACGTTACTCACGTTGGTAAAACAAACAATCCAATTAAGAAATGTGGTAAATATCATTATTATTATAATATTAATTGTCCTGATTATAATGGGTCTTCGTCATCATCATCTTCCTCATCATCTTCATCATCATGTTCAGATTCATCATCAACTGATTCTTTAATAAGTTCAGTATCATCTTCAAATAGTTGTCCAAGTTCTTCAATTATTGATGATGAATTTGAACAAGAAGTATACGATGATATAAAAGAAATGTTTACCAATGCTTCAGTTACTGTTATAGGAAGTTATATTAGAGTAACATATACTTTATCTTCAGATATAGAAACTATGTGTATGAATGTAAGAGCAGGTACTAATGACTTTTCTAATAGTAGTAATAAAGATTTTTGTAATGATTGTTCATTGTCAGCTATAAATATTAATTCATGTTCGGGTTCATCGAGTTCAAGTTCAAGATCAAGTTCTTCAAGTTCAAAATCTTGTAAAAACTCCTATTTAAAGAAAATTATTAAATTAATAGCTTGGGGTTTGTTAATTTGCTTTATTATTTATTTAATTAAAAATAAATGTCAACTTGGATGTTTAACTAATTTTGGAGTATCAGATTTAATAAAAGCACCATTTTCATCAAACTTAAATTTAACCAATAATATTTTTTCAAAAATATCTAATAAAACAAAGTCTATTAAAAAAGCTATTGTAGGTGATAATCAAGAAACTGATGATAATATTGAAACTAATGTCAATACAAATTCTGAATAAAATAATTATAAATCAAATACTGATCTACATATAATTTCTGTAACTAGATAAGGATCTAAATTTGCAGCAGGTCTTCTATCTTCTAAATATCCACATTTATCTTTAAAAACATTAAGTGGAATTCTAATACTTTTTCCTCTGTCTGAAATTCCCCAGGAAAAATCATTAATTGAACTTGTTTCATTTAGACCTGTTAATCTTTCTTCATTATTTTTTCCATAAACTTTAATATGCTCTTTATGTGTTAAAGCTAATTTTTCACAAGCTTCTTGAATATATTTTATACCATCTGGTAATCTCATAAATTCAGATGAAAAATTTGTATGACCTCCTGAACCATTCCAGTCTCCTATAGTCCATGGTTTTGGTTCAATACTATACATACAATCAAATTTTTCTGTAACTCTTCCTAAAACATATCTACTAACCCATAATTGGTCAGATAGTTCAACAGGATCAAGTGGTCCTAATTGATATTCCCATTGAGATGCCATTACTTCTCCATTTGTACCACAAATACTCAAACCCATCTCCATACAATATTTAAGATGTTTTAACGATATTTCTCTTCCTAAACAAACAAGACCACCCACTGAACAATAATATGGACCTTGTTTACCCATACCTGGATCATTAAGACTTGTCCATTTATATGGTTTGAATTTAGAAATTTCTTGGGTCATAGTATCCTTATTTATCTCGATTAATACATATTCTTGTTCAATACCAAACCATGGTTTGTAATCTTTACATTTGTTAAAAGTTTCTACAAGTTTTACTCTAGTGTTAGATATATGAGGAGTACCATCTTTATTATAACAAGAACATAATACTATAAAAGAATTACACCAATTAATAAATGGGTTTGGATATAGTTTTTCAGGTTTTAAAATAATATCAGAGTCTTTTCCTTCCGCTTGACCAGTTGATGAACCATCAAAATTCCATTCAGGTATCGTATTAATATCATCGATTGAATATATACTACTATCAATAACTTTTATTTTACTTCTTATTTCTCCATAACCATCTATCCATATGTATTCCAAACATGTTTTCATTAATTCAGTTATATTTATAAATAAATATATATATTTAAATTAATTAAGTAATTTTACTAATGAATTTAGATAAAAATATTAAATCAGATAATTTAGATAATTCAGATAATTCAGATAATTCAAATAATTTAGATAATTCAAATAAATCTTATGAAAATTTAGAAAAGCTAATAGAAGAATTTTGGAATTATCAAATATATAATTCTAATACAAATCATATATATAATGAAAAAATTATAAATATTATAGAAAATATTTCAAAATTAAAAAAAAAGATAAACTCAAATAAAATTTTTAATATTACTTCAAATTTAGAATTAGAAATAAATGATACTAAAGAAATTCAAAAACATATTAACAATTTTAAAAAGGAAAATTCAATATATTTAAAAACACATGGAGACTGTTTTCCAGATTTTTTTGTTTTAATTGGGAAAAATATTAATCACTTAAAAAAAGTTAATTCTTCTTCTATTAAATATTTAAATAATGATATATATAGTGATGTATATATTTTGGAAAATATTGTTTATAAACCAGAAAACTTAGATATTTTTAATGATAATAATATTAAAAAAGAAATAGATATTTTTATTTCCAATATATTAGATGATAATATATATCATAAAAAAGAAGTTCAATTAAAACTTGAAGAAAATTTTAACAATATAAAAAATAAATTAATATCTATTGAAGAAATTTTTAAATCACAAAACTTTGATAAAATATTAATATTAGATATGGAAAATTTACTAAAATCAAGTAAGGTTCATTATTTATTAAAAAAACATATTAACGATTATGATATTTTATTTAAAACATGGTTTTACGGATATTTTAGTATAGAAAATGATTTTGATAATATTACAAAAGTTTCATTAAGTGAATTTTCAAACTGTACAAAATATATAGAACCTTATTCTTCAATATCTCTTGACTTTATTGATAAGAATAGATTAGCAGAAATTTTAGTAAAGTCATATTTTAAAGATTATTTTGTTATTTATACTTTAAATATTAAAAACAAAGGAAATAGCAATATAGATTTAAATGTAAATATAAATAAAAATTTTTTATCAATCCCAATTATTTATGATAAAAATGATATTAGAGAACAAGATGATCATATTATGATATTCTTATATTCACTATTATTAAAAAAATACAATACATATATAGTTTCTAGTGATAAATTTAAGTGGTATAAAAATATAGAAAAAATATCAATTAAAAATATTAAATTATTATATGATTTTGATAATCTTAAGAATATTATTCTTATTGATAATTTTTATACTAATGATTTAATTAAATTTAAAAATAATTTTTATAATGTTCCCTTTTATAACTTTCCTATAATTGATGAAAAAATATTAATAAAAAACAAAGAAAAAGTTTTTTTTAAAATTAATATTAAAGAAATTAATTTAGATCATATCAATTTTATTTTTTATAATTTATTCAAAGTTTTTTGTGAATATTTAAATGATATAAGTAATGAAATTAAACAATCAAATAAAAACATTTACACAAATTTTATAGAAAAAAATATAAAAAAAGTAGATTATTTACAAGATATATTAGAATATTGTATAAAAATATTAATTCATCTAAATGAAAAAATAAAACCATTGTATAATTTTCTTGATAATCATAGTAAGAAAGAAATATTTAATATGTTAATAGAAACAACATCTAATTCAATACCAATAAATAGTATAATATTTTTTGATAGAAATTTTATGGAAAAAATAAGTATATTATTAGAAAAAATAAAATTATCAATAAATATATATATATTATTCAAATCATTTACAATATATTATTTAAATAAGGATTATTGTATAAAACTAAGTAAACTATTTTCCTTAATAATATATAATTATGACCAAATAGAGAAACACACATATAAAATAAGAAAATTATCAAATGATAATACTGAATTTAATAAAATATTTCTTGAATTAAACTCTATTTTTATATATATTAAAAAAATTGGTTTGTGTAAAAAAAACTTCTAAAGCATATCTAATATATGATATTTAATAATTCAAATATAAATAATGTATTTACTAATACTATAAAAAAATATAAAAATATTGCTAATAGTATTGGTTATAAGTTAAATTATTTATTTACAATATGGTTATTTTATCCAGTAATAAATTATATTTTATCACAATTTAACTTAGGATTTAGATTTACTTTACAAATAAATTTTTTTAATTTTCCACTTGATGTAAATATTTGTTTTGGTAAAATAAAAGATTTTGTAAACAAAGAAATTGATGAATAATCAAAATACTTTTTGTATAATATCATTATATTTTTGTAACATTTTAGTAATATCATTTGTGTAACTAAAATTTAATTCATCATATAACACATTAAAATTTAATATATTTAGTATATCAGAAACAGTATAAATGATATCATGTATATTAATTACTTGGTATGTTGTATCAGAATTATAATAAGTATCGAACAAACTTATAAAATTTACCAAATCAATATTTTCAGTATATGTTACCGATGTACCAATAATGATTGAACTAATAAACATAATTATTAAATATTCTTGGTATTTAAGTGGTTCTTTAATAATATTAATAATAATTGGATCATCCATATTAATCTTTGAAATAAAATATTTATCTAATGTATTTAAGGTAGTTAGTATTGAAAATATAAGATCCATTTTTTCCAAAGTAAACAATATTTTAGGATAAAATAAAGTTCTAAAATTATTAAATAATTCTGAATATTGATTATTAATTAGAACTAAATCTGTCTCACATTCTTTAGATGGTAAAATAAGAAGTTCATTAAAATACTGATAATATACTTCATCTATAGACACATATCTTAAACTAGGATCTTTATATAACATTTTGTTTGTTATATCTATAACTTGTATTAATCTACTACCTAAATCATTTTTATCTTCTTCTCCTAAATAGTCTAAAATATTAATTTTTTTTATATCACTATAACTATTTTTAATTAACAATTCTAATTTTATACTTGAATTTACAGACTTATCTGTAGATGATAATAACATTAACTTATTATATAATGTTAAAATAGGATTTTCTTTAATAATTAGTTCAGTTATTACTAAACCTAAACTCCACATTTCACTTTGTATTCCATAATTATGATACGGTAATCCTAAAAATTTTTGTTCATATTCATATAATAGATCTTCTGGTGGTCTTGTTGTCAAAGTACAAGTTCTTTGATAATATGGTATTTTACATGATTTTATGCCTCCAAAATCAATTAATTTACAACTTATTCCATTAAAAACAATATTACTAGATTTTAGATCTCCATGTAGAAAATTATCTCTATTAAGTAATGCTAATCCTTTTAATAAATCTCTAATAATTTTTTCAAAGTTATCATTTATAATATTATATTTTTTTGTTTCTATTAAATGACTAATAGTAGTTCCATGTTTTTTTATTTTATTTACTAAAATATAATTATGTTTAATAGTTAGATCAACACCAATGTCTTCAAGATAATTATTAATGTAAGGTCCACAATCATATTTTGCAAAAAAATTATCTAATAATAATATTTCAGTGTGTTCAGATTGTATTGGGAAATATCCATGAAAATAACTGGTTCTATAGTTATTTTTATAATAATTTAAATATATTGTTTCTAATAAATTACTAGAAACTAAATCTTTATTATCAATCAACATAGAAATTTTATAAAGGTTTCTCGTGTCTCTTTCTTCCATCAATATTAAACCATTAGATCCAGATGTAAATTTTTTTAACTTAATTTTTATTGTGTTGATAATTTGTCTTTGAATAACTTTAGGTTTGTTTTCTATATTTGTTGATAAACCAATATCTATATGTTTTTGCTCAATATTTTCTGTTATTGTTTGTTTACATTCTTTATTATCATTACTTACTGTTATATTTGATCCCACAATTGGACTTGATTGAGTTATAGGAATAATATGACTATCTGTGACTGTTAATCCAACTTGTTCAATTTGTTCAACTTGTTCAACATGTTGAACTTTTTCAGAAATATTAGAAAGTGTTTCATAATAAGGTTGAATAAATGATGATATACATGATTGAACATCAAAAGATGACATTTTTATCATAATATAATAATATATAATAAGTTACATTATTTAATAATTAATCAATTTTTTCTTATAAAATTATAAAAATTTAACAAAATTTATCATAATAATTAGCTAAAGGAACAATATGACCTTGATAAAAATTATTTGTTAATTCTATTTTAACAAGATCAATTTCTTCTATAGTGTTTTCTAATATAATATATTCAATATATAATTTATTAGCTTTTTGCCCAGGTCTATCTAATCTTCCTTTAATTTGTGGTAATTTATCTGGTTCGGGTGGTTTCATAAGTATGGTATCATATTTAACTAAATTATTAATACCATATGTCCCCTTATGTTTTGAAATAATACAAGTATCTTTAGTTATATCAGGATAAAAACCCCAGTTTAAATTATTAATCTGACTATAACTTTTAAATATTTCTAATTGATTATCCGATTCAACATAAACAAGTATCTTTCTTCCTTTTCCTAGTAATAAATTAATTTTTTCTTTAAAAATTTCTTCAGGTTTTGTATTATAATTTAAAAATTTTTTTAATTTAATATAAGATTCAAATTTATCAGAAATTTTATTTTTTTCATACTCAAGATAAAATTTATTACCTGGATTAATTTTATGAATGTTAAAATCCCATTCAATTCTATTTGTTTTAATATTAGCACCTATTGCTGTATTTAATATAGTGTCTAAATATTCTGATTTAGTAGGAAGTCCTGTACATAACATTTTTAACATAAAAAATAATTTATCAAATCTAGTTCTAAAAAATGTAGCAGATAACATTAATACACCAAATCTAGCTCTAACTACTTGTTCAAATGCTTTAATTGTCCATTTACTTTCTTTATTTTGAACACTTAAACATTCATCAATAATAACAAAATTAATTTGATTAGATAATTTATGATCACGATTTCTACCCATAGTACTAATCCAAATAGTTGGATTAATATTAGATTTATCAGATTTAATATCAAAGTTTGTTTGTATTGTTGTCCATTTACCATCTGATTCTTGAATTTTACATATTACATTTTCACAATGATTTTTTATTTCACTAGTCCAAACATCATATAAATTTGTATTAGGTACTAAAACCAAATAGTTTGATCCAGGACTTATCATATTTAACATTTCAATACAAGATAAAGCAGTAAGTGTTTTACCTGAACCAACTTCACTAGCATCACCAAATCCTCTTTGACCATAGTTTTTAATTCCATTTATAACCAAATCTCTAACTTTAATTTGATGTTCCCAAAGTTTTGTTTTAATAATTTTATAAACTTTTCCAAATTGTTGTTCATTTTTAATATCTAAATTATATCCCATATCTTCCAACCAATATCTAAATATTTTTGATTTAGTATTAACAATATACTTAAACTCATTAACTCTTTGAAAACAACCATATAAAATAGCTAAAATATTAAATATTCTAGTTAAATATCCTTCATATTTTGGATCAACAGTATCTCCACTATGTTTACCACTTCTATCAATACAGGCTAAAATCAATGTTGTTCTTTCTAATTTGTCTTCTAATGAAGTTAAAACTCTTGATAAAAT
>JACCDO010602886.1_pt1 | contig 11733 bp, 12 predicted proteins | sample 7446101 | NCBI WGS metagenome assembly JACCDO01 (sample SAMN15323440, study PRJNA562643) | freshwater metagenome | isolation source: river surface water | place: USA:Blue River Watershed | collected 2017-08-16 | reverse complement strand
TGCATTCTGCCGGCCTTGCAGATCTCGCGTTCTGGGGAGCTGTGCTCGGAGTTTTGGGCGTGGGCATCGGGTTTGCGTCCGCTGGGCTTGGACAAGTGGCGGTTGGTGCAGACGCCAGCAAGGATTGGGTAAAGGATGGAGTGGTTGGGATCGCCGGCAACTTGAAGGCCGTCACCGCCGGTTACGCCGCCATGGCTGTTGCCGCACTCGCTTTTCTGGCCAATTTTGGACTCGCAGTCCGTCGCTGCTGCGCCGCCTGCTGGGGAGGTGACCGATGAGATACGGACCGATCATTGGAGCGGGTGCCATGATTTCGCTCGCCTGTTCCTGGGCTGCGTTGGTCATGGCGCCGCAACTGCAACTGGGTGCGCTAGCGCCTGCCCCAATTCCGAACACGGCCGATTTTCACCCGGCTACCCGTCCGGGCTTGGCTGCCCAAGGGGCGGAAGTCTACCGCTCACTCGGGTGCCAGCAGTGTCACACCCGTCAGGTGCGCCAGACGGCCATTCTGTTCGGAGCGCGCCTGAATGAGCTTGGCACCAACGGGGTGAATCTCTCGGTGCCCGGCAGTGGCCAGACAAACGTGGTCAACTTGGATCTCTTGTTCGCCTTGGCCAAAGCCCGCCCGGACTTGGCCATCAACCCCGTCCAGATTCCGTCGGCGCTCGCCGGCGATACGAACATCGCTCCGAAACTGGACCAGTTTTCAAAGGATCTCGCTCTTTTCCGGCGCAACGATGAGAAAGCGGGAATTGTCCGGCCCGGAACAGGCCCATCGGTGAACGAGCTGGCGGGCAAACTTCCTGCCGACGTTTTGGTGAAGGTATCACCCGAGGCCGCGGAGCGCGCAGTGAAGCTCTTAAGCGAGGCCGGCGGCAAGGCTGAACTGGTGATTTATAACTTGGGACCGGACATTGAACGCGGTTGGGGGTCGCGCCGGAGCGTTGCCCGGGATTACGTAAATGACAATCCGGTGTTGTTGGGCAATGTTCGGGTTGGACCTGACTTGGCGGGCGTCGGCTCGCGTGCGCCGGAAAAGTTCGCCGCCCCGTGGAAGGCAGCAACGACGAATTCGGCCGTCGAGTTTGAGCAGCGCCTTCTGGTCCACCTATATAACCCCCGGCTGCTGGCAAAGGATTCCATCTGTCCGTCAGCCAGCTATCTCTTTGAGAGCAAGCAGCCGAATGCGCGTTATTCGGGCCGGCCGCTGAAGCTGCCCGGCATCGATGCCCCTGTCTATCCAAAGCACAATGCCTACGCGCTCGTCGCATACCTGCTGACTCAGCGTGGCGACATCGGCTTGCCCGAGGCTCCCGTGCCTGCCCTGGCGGCAAAGACTTCTCCTGTGAAACCATGAGTCAGAACAAACCCAAGACCTTCCCCCAACTTACAGAAGCCGAGCCGACGGTGGCGGCCGGCGGGGGCAACGCTTGGCCGTTTGTCATGCTCGCAGTGGTCCTCTTCGGCTGTTTTTTGCACGTTGAAAACTCCGGTGGCGCGTTCCGATCTGATGTGTTCCAGGCCGGTATGAAAGTTCCTCCTCCACAGGCGGATGAGCCGCCGGAGGTCAAGAGTTTCAAGAGCGGGGCCATGCTTTACGCGGCCTGCGCTGGCTGCCACCAGCCCAATGGCTTGGGAAATCCGGGTCTGAACTTTCCGCCTCTCGCCGGGTCCGAATGGGTTACCCGTGAAAAGCCGGACCGCTTGATCCGCATCATTCTTGATGCGATTGAGGGGCCGATTTCGGTGGCTGGTAAGATCTATGACAATCCGGCGATGGTGCCGTTCCGCGATACGCTCTCCGACCAAGCCATTGCCGACATCGCCACTTATGTGCGCGGAAATGCGGACTGGGGAAACAAGGCAGGCCCGGTGACAGCCGCGCAAGTAAAAGCCATTCGAGATGCAACCGCTAGCCGCGGTGGAGCGAAGTGGCGCGTCGAGACCCTCGAATCGGTGCCGTGACCTGGCGGCCCAGTGGTGGGTGTTTAAATTGTCTCAACTCTCTCGCCCAAGCTGACCGTTCAGGTCACCCCCGGGACAGGTTGCATCTCACTCGCTGGATTTAGTCCGCTGCCGAACGAGCGAGTAGAGCTTGGCACTCCGGACAAATGCGAGGTTGGATGCTCTTGTTGACGGTTGGTTGCAGCAGATTTTCAATCGGCCGCCAGTGTTCCTGATCATCGCAGTAGCTTTTGCACCCTGGGCAGTAGCGCAGCGCGCCGCGTAGCTCCCCGATCTCCTTGTGCAGGGTCAACATCCGTTGGGCAGCCCTGAGCTTGGCCGCGAGTTGTTCCCGGTCTAATGGCTTGCTAATGAAATCATCTGCGCCAGCGTCCATCGCCTCGAGATAGCGCATTTTGCTGTTCATGACGGTCAGGAAGATCACGTAAACATAGTGGCAGACTTGTGCCTCGCGAATGCGGCGGCACAGGGTGGGGCCGTCCATTTCAGGCATCACCCAGTCCGTAATGACGACCTCAGGGGGGCTCTTTAGAAAAGACTCCAGGGCCAATTTTCCGTCACCGGCCTCAACGACTTCGTGTCCCAGGGCATCAATCGTGTGTCGGAGTATCTCCCGGGAAACCGGGTCATCTTCGGCTAAAAGTATGCGCATGAGCGGAGGATGGCGGGGCCATGGGGCAGGGAAAAGGCAAAATCTGCACAGGTGAGGAATCGGCGGAGGTGAGAAGTTGCTTGTATGCAAGGCGAGGCACGATAGTATATACGTATACGTAATAAATGGCTTGATTACATGAGTGCCCAGCAGCTGTCGGTTGCCTTCTTTCTTCAGATGTTTGTCATTCTGCTTGCCTGCCGGATGGTGGGGGAGGTGGCGAGGCGGTTTGGCCAACCATTGGTGATTGGGGAGATGGTCGCGGGGGTTCTGTTGGGACCGTCGTTATTTGGCCTGCTCGCACCGGGCTCGCAGGCTGCGCTTTTCCCTGCGGACTCGCTGAAGGTTTTATTCGTAACAGCTCAGGTCGGCATCGGACTCTACATGTTCTTTGTCGGGATCGAGTTTGATGAGCAACTTTTCCAACGCGAATTCAAGGGGGCAGTTGCTGTCTCATTGGCGGGAATGGTGGTTCCGTTTGCGTTGGGCGCATTGTTGGCCCCGTGGCTGATGAAGACACCCGGCCTGTTCGGTGACCAGGTGCGTGCCCACGAGGCGATCTTATTTTTGGGTGCCGCCATCGCCATCACGGCGTTTCCCATGCTGGCGCGCATCCTGTATGAGCGCGGTTTGACAGGGACCACCCTGGGAACCCTCTCACTTGCCGCAGGAGCCATGGGCGACGCCGTTGCTTGGTGCGTCCTCGCCGTGGTCCTGGCGAGTTTCGGCGGCGGGATGGGATTGGCGGTGAAGGCAATTGGCGGTGGCTTGCTCTACGCGGGACTGATGCTGACGGTGGGGCGACGCTTGCTGGCGCGTTTGGGTGCCAAGGCGGAGCGCGACGGACGGCTTACGCCGTCCATGCTTTCCACCTGTCTGATGCTGCTCATGGTTTCGGCGTGGGTCACGGATGCAGCAGGCATTCATGCTGTTTTTGGGGGATTCCTGCTCGGCGTGGCGATGCCGCGCGGCTTGTTAACCCGGGAGCTTAAAAGGGATCTGGAGCCGTTCACCGTGGTGTTCCTTTTGCCGATGTTCTTCACCTACTCCGGTCTGAATACCCGTTTGGATTTGGTCAACAGCCTCGAACTGGTGGGCTATGCCCTCGTGATTCTGGCCGCATCATGCTTGGGGAAATTTGGGGCTTGCTGGGCGGCGGCTAGGGCGACGGGTTCGGAAAACCGCCTGGCATTGGCCGTCGGAGCGCTCATGAATGCGCGTGGGATGATGGAGCTCATCCTGCTAAACATCGGACTGCAAAAGGGGATCATCAAGCCGCCGCTGTTCTCGATGCTAGTGCTCATGGCCGTGGTTACAACGTTGATGGCTTCGCCAGTGTTTGAGCTCGTATATGGGCGCTACGCTCGGGCAAAGGGCAGGGTGGGCGAGCCGCATCCGGACGAGTAGGGATCCACTGGCATTGAAATACCATCCCGGCTCCCGCACCCTAACTGCGTCTTGCATATGAACGTCGCGCTTGCGCAGCTAAACACCACGGTTGGGGATCTTACTGGTAACGAAGCGCGGATTCTTGCGGCCTACCGGCGGGGTGTGGAGGCGGGGGCGGAAATGGTGGTTTGTCCTGAGTTGGCCATTACCGGTTATCCTCCGCGCGACCTTTTACTCAAGCCACACTTTGTCACCCAAAATGTCGCAGTGCTGGAACGCTTGGCCCAGGCGACGGGTGAGGCGGGCCTGCTGGTGGGGTTCGTGGGGCGAACGCACGGCAAGCCGGGAAGAGGTCTCACGAACTCGGTCGCTTTGCTTCATCATGGCAGAATCGCCGAAGTCCGGACCAAAATGCTGTTGCCGACGTATGATGTCTTCGACGAAGACCGCTACTTCGACCCGGCCGAAGACAATGCCCCCTTCACTTTCAAGGGACGCCGCATGGGCGTGACCATTTGTGAGGATGCCTGGAATGACGAGGACTTCTGGCGTGACCGCCGTTATCGGCGTAATCCGGTGGTGGAGCTCGCCAGCGCAGGGGCGGAAATGATCTTTAATGTGTCCGCTTCGCCCTGGCATGTGGGCAAGAACCGCACTCGAGAAGCGATGTTGGCCAGTCTTGCGGCCAAAACCAACTGCCCGTTGCTTTATTGCAACCTCGTCGGCGGAAACGACGAGCTAGTTTTTGACGGGGCGAGCATGGCGTTCGATGGACAGGGGCGGCTCACCGCACAAGGCGCATTGTTTGAGGAAGATTTTCTCCTGCTGGACACTGACAAATTGCAGCCTGTGGCACCGAGCCCAGGGGGGGAGGATGAATTTGCTTATCGTGCCTTGGTGTTAGGTTTGCGTGACTACCTCCACAAATGCGGATTCCAGTCGGCGTTGATTGGGCTAAGCGGGGGGATCGACTCAGCATTGACCGCGGTGATGGCCGTCGACGCCTTGGGGGCGGCGAATGTTCGTGGCATATCGTTGCCATCGCAGTTTTCATCTCAAGGCAGTCTCGATGATGCACGGCAATTGGCTGAAAACTTGGGCATACGCTACGATGTGATCCCCATCCAACCCGCTTTTGCATCGGTTAAAAACCAGCTTTTGGAGGTCTTTTCAGGGCGGGCAGAGGACACGACGGAAGAGAACGTCCAAGCCCGCCTTCGCGGCGTTATCCTCATGGCCATGTCCAACAAGTTCGGCTCTCTGCTGCTGACAACTGGCAACAAGAGTGAGCTGGCGGTGGGCTATTGCACACTCTACGGCGACATGTGCGGCGGGCTGGCAGTGATCAGCGATGTGCCCAAGACCATGGTTTATCGGCTCGCAAAGTGGGTCAATCGCGAGCGAGAGATTATCCCGACTGCTTCCATCACGAAGCCTCCCAGTGCAGAACTGCGCCCGAACCAGACCGATCAGGACTCCTTGCCGCCATATGACGTTTTGGATGCGATTCTGGAGGAATACGTCGTGAAATGCCATCCGGTGGCAGAAATCATCGCCGCGGGCTACGACCCGGCAGCCGTGCACCGAGTGGTAAAGCTGATTGATGGGGCCGAATACAAGCGGCGACAGGCAGCTCCAGGATTAAAGATAACGACCAAAGCTTTCGGGGTGGGCAGAAGAATTCCCATTGCTCAGCGTTGGCGTGAGGTCGGGTGAAAAAGAAAAACGGCCGACGTTGCCGTCGGCCGTTCGAAGATAACTGGACGGAAGAATTACTTCTTCTCGTTGGAGCCACCGCACTTCTCGCAGTTCTTGCCGTTCTTGGCGGCTTCGACGCAGCAGGCGTGCGAGCAGGCCTTGCCATCCTTGGCGGCCTTGGCGCAGCAGCCACCCTGCTTGCCGGGAGGCGTCTTCTTCTTGTCGCCCTCAGCAGCGATGGCGAGGGAGGCGGAGAGCGCCACGGCAAAAGCCACGGCGGTGAGCACTTTGACGAACTTCATAGGTTGTCCTTTCTTACCGACTTTTCCAACTAGTTGGTCCGACCATGCCGCCAACCGCTACCCGCACCATGCTGGCAACGCGGCGACATTGGTATAGACGCGGTGATGCTTGTCATATTCGGCTCTTGGTGTCCATTCGAATTTGATCCCCGGTGAGCATGCTTCGATTCGTTGGCCAAATGAGGACGACAGCATGGCGAGCCTCAAAGCCCAGTGGGATGGTCCACAAACGTCCATGGAAGCTTGAATTCGTTGGAGAGATGTTCGGCGAGGGCTTTTACGCCAAAGGTTTCGGTCGCGTAATGGCCCCCGAACAGCACGTTGAGCCCCAGTTCTTCCGCCAGTGCGTAGGCCCAATGCGGCCCCTCACCGGTAATGAAAGTGTCCACACCTTCGGCCGCCGCTTTTTTCAATTCTGACCCCGCCCCGCCGGTCACGATGCCAATGCGTCGGCAGACCGAAGAGCCGCCAGGCAGCAGCTTGGGGGTAACGCCTGTGGCATGGCTCAGACGATGCATCAGTTCATCACGGGCAATTCCGCAATTGGTTTGGAGGCCAATATGCGCCCCCTTCTCGAAGAAAAAGGGCCGAAGCCGCTTGAAGCCCAATGCCGCCGCGAGCCTAGCATTGTTCCCCAGCCGCGGATGCAGATCGAGCGGAAGGTGCGAGCTGTAGATGGCAAGGTCATGGGTGATCAAAAGGCGCTGCAATTCGCGCCGAGGTCCTGTCCATGGGACGGTATCGCTCCAAAAGAGACCATGATGCACGATCAGCAAATCCGCCCGCGCAGCGATTGCGAGCCGCACCGTAGCAAGACTGGCATCCACCGCGGCTGCCAGCCGAGTGACACGCCCGCTGTTCTCCACTTGAAGGCCGTTATGGGCTCGGTCCCAGTCTTGGATATGACTTGTGCGTAGGACCTGATCGCAGTGGCGGACAATTCGAGCAAGGGAGGCGGTAGCCATGGGCAGATTGGACCACAACCCGGCTGCTCAGGTAAAATCGAATGCGCAGCGCGGATCCACCGAATCGCACTGCATTTCAGTCTTCTCAATTCCACCACCCGTCCGCAATCTCGCCGCCGTGACTAGTCCGCTTGCTCTGCTTCTCTACGAGCGATTGCTTCCCGGCAGCGCGTTGGGCAACAAGCTGCGCGACGAAGGCTACCGCATCCTGCATGTTTCAGATTTAGCCACCGCCGTGGCTGTCGCGACCAAGGAAAAGCCTTTGGTTGCATTCGTTGATCTCGAGTGGAAGACGAGGGACGCGGCCACCGCGATTCGAGCCCTCAAGGAAACTCCCATCACGCAGCACCTGCCCATTCTCGCCTTCAGCAGTCCGCGCCATGTGGAATTGCAGGAGGCAGCCCTGGCGGCTGGTGCCACCATCATCGCGAGCGACGAGGCGATTCTCGCGCAGCTGCCTGCCATGCTGGATCAGGCCATGCTCGTCGACTAATTGACCCTCAGTCCCGAGCTTGAGATGCCCGGAACCATTCCACGAACTTGGGTATGCCAGTCTCGATCTTCACTACTGGACTGTAGCCCAGCTTCGTGCGGGCTTTCGTGATGTCAGCGTAGGTGATGGGCACATCGCCGGGTTGCGGGGGCTGGCGGTCTATGACGGCGGTTTTACCAAGGGATTTTTCCAGCAGCGCAATCAGGTAGTCCAGCCGCACGGTCTGCGATTCGCCGAGGTTGAATACGTCGAAGCCAAACTCCTGCCGCGTGCAGGCAAGGATGCCGTCCACCGTGTCGGTCACGTAGGTGTAGTCGCGCGCTGTCGAGCCGTCGCCAAAGACGGGAATCGCCTTCCCGGCACTGATGAGCGAGGCGAATTTGTGGATCGCCAGATCAGGCCGCTGCCGCGGGCCATAGACGGTAAAGAACCGCAGCATCGCGATGTCCATCCCATAAACGTGATGATACACATGGCCGAGCGCTTCGCAGGCAAGTTTGCTGGCGGCATAAGGCGAAATCGCGCTGAAGATCGGATCGGCCTCGCTGAAGGGCACTTTCGCGTTCACGCCATAGACCGACGAGCTGCTGGCAATGGTGACTTTGCGAACCTTCCGAGCCCGGGCGGCTTCGAGCAGGTTCACCGTGCCCTCGACGTTTACGCGCTGGTAGAGGGCGGGTTGTTGCAGACTGGGGCGCACCCCGGCACGCGCGGCGAGGTGGATGACCTGGTCAATCCGCGCGGAGGCGAAGACCTCCTGAACCGCCACTGCGTCGGTAAGGTCACCGTGGACGAAGGTGAAGGGCAGGGCGAGGGACTGGAGGCTGCGGAGGTTGGCTTGCTTGATCGCTGGCGAGTAGAAATCGTTCAAATCATCAAAGGCCCACACGGCGTGGCCGTCGCGCAGCAGCCGCTCACAGACGTGCGAGCCGATGAAGCCGGCCCCGCCGGTGACAAGAATGTTCATGGCGGGAGCGTATGTTTCGGCCGCCAAGCGCAAAAGTTCAAAGTTGCTTGCGATCAGTTCACCCCGCTTAGAGTGATGGCCCGTGGTTTACGGGTTGAATTCGGATGGCGAAACCGGAACATCCCCTCATGGCGAGCACGCAAAAAGAACAGGTGGCGGCGTTTTATGAAGCCCACCACAGCCGCGGGAAATATGACTATTTCTATGGCGGCGATGACCGGAAAGAACTCTTCGTTCGGCTCGTCGGCACCGGTCGTAAAGTGCTCGAGGTCGGTTGTCGGTCCGGCAACCTCACGCAGCACTACGTCAGCGGCAACCAGGTGACCGGCGTGGACATTGATCGCGCCGCGCTAAAACTGTTCGAGGAGCGGCTTGCCTGCAAAGGCCACTGGATTGACGTGGATGAGGAACCGCTTCCCTTCCCCGACAAGGCCTTCGATGTCGTGGTTTTTTCCGAAGTGATGGAACACGTTCGCTTTCCGCAGAAGGCGCTGGGGGAGATTCGACGTGTGCTCAAGCTGGATGGGCGCTTGGTCGGCTCAGTGCCCAATGCCTTCCGGCTGCGTAATCGGTTGCGTTTCCTGGTCGGAAACCAATACGAGAGCGACCCTTCGCATCTGCGGCAATACTCCTTCAGCATTTTGCGCCGCGAGCTGGAGCCGCACTTCCGCGAGGTGGAGATACACCCCGTTTCCGGGCATCTGCTCGGCGGTGGCAGCACAGGGATCCCCGTGTTTCCATGGCTGCCCTTCCGCGTGCGGGCGTTGTTTGCATTGGACTTGGTTTTTGTGGGGAAGCCGAAATGAAGCTCGCGCTCCTCCGCCGGCAATTCGCCGCCACCGGCGGTGCGGAGCTATATTTGCAGCGATTGCTGAAGGCGCTGGCCAGGGCCGGACATGAGCCGCATCTCTTCGCCGAGTCATGGGACGGGGAAGGGCGGATGGACGGGGTTCAATTCCATGCGGTCAAAGTCGGCGGGGATCGAGCCGTGCGGGCGACGCGTTTCGCCGATGCGGTGGCTGTCGAGTTGACGAAGCATTCCTTCGATGTGGTTTTCAGCCTGGAACGCACCCATGGTCAGGACGTTTATCGTGCGGGTGACGGGGTGCATCGCGTCTGGCTCGAACGCCGCCGGCAGTATGCGCCCTGGTGGCGGCGGCTCTTCCTGCGCAACGGCGGCTTTCACCGCAGGATGATGCAGCTGGAGGCACGGACCTTCGACCCCGTCAACACCCGGCACATCATCGTGAACTCCGAAATGGTGCGGCGAGAAATCCTGGAGCACTTCCAGTTCCCCGGGAACCGCATCCATCTTGTTCGTAACGGCATTGACCTCGACCGCTATGGACGAGGCCAACGCAGCGCCACGCGTGAGCGCTTCGGGATCAAGCCCGACGACACGCTGCTGCTTTTCGTCGGTTCCGGCTGGGAACGCAAGGGCCTGCGTTTCGTGCTGCGTGCTTACCATCGGCTCAAGGCCCCGCGCGTGCGGTTGCTCGTGGTGGGCAAGGGCAAACCGCCGCTTGCCGTGCCCGACGGCGTCATCTTCGCGGGTCCGATGAGCGACGTGGAGAATGCCTACGCCGCGGCCGACTTGATGGTTTTCTTGCCCATCTACGAGCCGTCCTCAAACGTCGTGGCCGAGGCGCTAGCCTCCGATCTTCCTGTCGTCACCAGCTCGCTCAACGGCGCCAGCGAAATCATTACCCCGCGCAAGAACGGCACCATCATTGCCGACCCGCGCGACACTGAAGCCGTCGTGGACGCGATCCGCTTCTGGATTCTCCAGCGCGGTCAGGCCGAGATGCCGCCGAAGGAGGAGTTGAGCCTGGAGCGAAACGTCGAGGAGACGCTCGCGGTGCTGGAGCTGGCCGCCCGCGAGAAGCGGCGTTAGAGGTGCGCGATGAAGATTTCCTTCTGTCTCATTACGCTGAACGAGGAATCCAACCTCCCGCGCTGCCTCCGGAGCCTTGCCGATTTGGCGGACGAGATCGTCGTGCTTGATTCCGGGAGCACGGACGGCACTGAGCGCATCGCCCGCGAGTATGGCGCGCGGTTCGAGCATCAGGACTGGCTCGGCTACGTCGGCCAGAAAAACAAAGTGTTGTCGCTCGCGACGCACGAGTGGGTGTTCAGCATTGATGCGGACGAAGAACTTTCTCCGGAACTCCGCACGGAGATCCGCCGCATCAAGTCTGCCGGGTCGCCAGCCGATCTCAGTGGCTGGTCCATGCCGCGCTGCGTGCTCTATGAAGGCCGGTGGATTCGCCATGGGGATTGGTATCCCGACCGCCTCGTGCGGCTGTTCCGCCGTGACCGCGCCCGCTTTGCGGGCGGCAAGGTCCACGAGCGGCTCGAATTGGACGGCGCTGTCCAAGCATTGTCGGCCGATCTCTACCACCACTCTTTCAAGGACGCCGCTGACCACTGGGCACGATGCGAAAAATACGCCCGGCTCTGGGCCGAGACGCAGCACGAGGCGGGTCGGTCGGCAAGCCCGCTCGCGCCGTTCACCCACGCAGCTTTCCGGTGGTTTCGTGGCTACGTGCTTAAGCGCGGCTTCCTCGATGGCCCGCAAGGCTGGCGCATCGCTGGTTTCTGCGCCCGGGAAGTCGCCTTGAAATACCGACTGCTGCGCGAACTGAGTCGGGGCAACAGACGTTAGCGCATAGCTTGCCGAATGGCCGGGATTTTTCCTTTGAATCCCATGTGTTTCCCGCCAAAGTCCGCGTCCTTTCGGTGGATTTTGCCGCCGGAAGCTGACTGCTGACCGCCCATGAAGCGCACACATCACTGCAACGAACTGCGCCCGGAACACGCCGGGCAAACTGTCACTTTGACCGGCTGGTGCCACTCCCGCCGCGATCTCGGCGGCGTCCTCTTCATCGACCTGCGCGACCGCGAAGGGCGCACACAGACAGTCTTCGACCCGCAGGACTTGTCCAAGGAAACCTTCGACATCGCCACGCACCTGCACGCCGAGTCGGTCATCGAAATCACCGGCAAGGTCCGCGTCCGCCCCGCCGGCACGAACAACGACAAGATTCCCACCGGCCAGGTCGAGGTGCTCGTGAAGGAACTGCGCGTGTTGAACAATGCCGCCGTCCTGCCGTTCCCCGTGGACGACCCCGAGGTCGCCAACAAGGTCAACGAAGAGCTGCGCCTTCAGTATCGTTATCTCGACCTCCGCCGTCCCGAGATGGCGCGCAACCTCCGCGTGCGATCCAAGGTCGCCACCGCCACCCGCGTGTTCATGGACGAGCAGGGCTTCCTCGAAGTCGAGACGCCCACGCTTTTCAAGT
>JACCDO012181630.1_pt1 | contig 11735 bp, 7 predicted proteins | sample 7446101 | NCBI WGS metagenome assembly JACCDO01 (sample SAMN15323440, study PRJNA562643) | freshwater metagenome | isolation source: river surface water | place: USA:Blue River Watershed | collected 2017-08-16 | reverse complement strand
TTTCAATTGATAATTCCGGCGCTGTTTGGGTCGGCGGGCCAACAATCACTTGCATTCGGGGCACAGTCTCGATATAGACAAAAGCCCCAGATTGGTCTGGGGCTTTTTCACTGTCTCATTAGTGAACTTCTACTTTCGTAGAGCGCGGAGAATGGGGGATTCGAACCCCCGAGGGCTTGCACCCAACACGCTTTCCAAGCGTGCGCCATAGGCCACTAGGCGAATTCTCCTGGAACTTAATGAACTCCCCGCGCACCCATCAGAGCCCAGTTACCCTTGCTATCTTTCGATCCTGGGGGAGTTAGCCGAGGTGACGCCGCACGGGGAGTCCTCGGCAAGTTTACCTTCCAATCACGGTGCCTTCCAACGGCCAAATAGCAGCGCCTCAAATTGGAATAAAATTCAACTATTCCGGTTGCTTATTTTGGCAATCATCCCGCGCCCAAAAGGTCGCAAAATCAATCTCGGTTAGGTCACAAAATGGCTAAATTTTTGTTCAATTTGGGAGCTTTCTCAGCAAAGCGCTCGTGGCTAGTTCTGACCGCATGGCTCTTGATTTTGGCCTCGAGCGTGACACTAGCGGGCATTTCAGGCGGCTCGTTTACCACCACAATGTCGGTGCCTGGCACGCCAGCACAAAAGACCATTGATCAACTTCAGGCCAGCTTTCCTGATGCCAGCCGTGGTTCTGGGCAAGTTGTTTTCGCCACGCACGATCAAAAAGCTTTCAGCGTCTCTGAAAAAGCCGCCATCAAAAAGGTGCTAACTCAGGTCGCAACCCTGCCAAGTGTCGACGAAGCCATGAATCCATTTGAGACACAGGCCAAGCTAAACAACGCACGCGCAGACCTTGCCGACGGGCAGAGCAAAATCGATTCAGCACCAACCGAGATGGCTGACGCACAGAAGAAAATCGACGATGGCATTGCAGCTTTAGACAAAGCTCAGACAGACCTGGATGCAGGCCTCAAGGAACTAGCTGCTGGCCAAAAAGAGCTTGATGCACAGCGCAAGAAAGCGACCGATGGACTAGCCCAGATTAAAGCCGGCATTGCCCAAGCAACTGCTGGCGGGGCACCGCAAGCGCAAATCGACGCTCTAAAGGCTCAAGAGCAGCAGGCTCTAGCCGGGCTCGCTCAGATCACCGCAGGCCAAAAGAAAATCGACGCCGGCATGGCAAAAGCCAAGGCGGGGCAAGCAACCATTGATGCCAATCGAATCAAGCTGGCAGATGGTCAAGCTGAGCTCGACAAAGCTAAGACCGAACTTCCGGCAAATCAGGCAAAGCTTGCCGACGGCCAAAAGCTGCTTGCGGCCTCGGCAAACTTCAGAACCGTTTCAGCAGATGGTGCGACCGCTGTGGCAACCATCTTCTTTGACAAGCCAGGCGATCAAATCACCGCCGAAGAAAAGTTGGCTGTTGTTGATGCGCTGACCGAAGCGCACATCAAGGGCGTTGACATCGAAGTTTCACAAGACCTGACCCGAACAGCACCATCGATTTTTGGAATCGGGGAACTAATCGGTGTCTTGATTGCCGCTGTGGTTCTGTTCCTGATGTTGGGCACTTTGGTAGGCGCCGGACTGCCACTTATCGCTGCAATTATTGGCGTTGGAATTGCCGCCACAGCAACCACCGCAATTGCGTCGCTTGTTGAAATGACAAGTACCACGCTTTCGCTCGCCGGCATGCTTGGTCTGGCCGTTGGCATCGACTATGCGCTATTCATCATCAACCGCCACCGCCGTCAGCTAAAAGCTGGCATGCAGGTGCGTGAGTCAATCGCCCTCGCGAATGGCACATCTGGCAGCGCGGTTTTGTTCGCGGGTCTAACTGTGGTTATTGCGCTCGCCGCACTAAACCTCACCGGTATCGGATTCCTCGGAATGATGGGAACCGTGGGGGCTGCGGCAATCGCGCTTGCGGTGATTGTTGCCGTCACATTTACCCCGGCTCTGCTATCGCTGCTCGGTATGCGCATCCTTTCAAAGCGCGAGCGCAAGGCACTTGGGTTGTTCGACGAAGCCCACCCGAACACTCCAGAGCGTATTTCTGTAGCTCCAGTCTTTGCTAACCGACACCCCTGGATCACCCTGCTCGCATCGGCGGCGGTGTTGGCGATAATGGCTATCCCTCTGGGCAGCATGCGTTTGGGCTTGCCTGACGGCGCGTCTGAGAACACTCACTCGACGCAATACAAGGCTTATAAAGCAATTGCCGAAGGCTTTGGCGTGGGCATGAATGGCCCGCTTGCTGTCATCGTCACCCACAATGATGTTGACGCTGCCGCAGCCAAGTCTGATGACGAGAAAGTTGCCTTTGAGGCAGCGGTTGCTACAGACCTGATGAAGCTCAACAACATCGATGCTGCAATTTTCGCTGGTGAATCTGATGATGCGAGCACTCTTCTGTTCCAGGTTTTGCCAAAGGGCGGCCCGACCAGCATCGAGACCGAGAATTTGGTCAAGGACATTCGTAATCTGCAATCAACTTTTGCTGACAAATTCGATGCCGACATTCAGGTCACCGGATTAGCAGCAGCAAACATCGATGTTTCAAAGCGACTTGCAGATTCGCTGCCTATTTATCTCGGCACCGTGTTGATTTTGTCGCTGCTGCTTCTGATGTTGGTGTTCCGCTCTATTGCGGTTCCACTAGTTGCCAGCCTCGGATTCTTGCTCAGTGTGTTTGCGGCACTCGGTTCGGTCACCGCTGTATTCCAGTGGGGTTGGCTCGGCCCAGTGTTTGACGTGCATGATCCGGGGCCGATCCTTGCTTTCTTGCCGACCCTGGTTATCGGAATCTTGTTTGGTCTAGCGATGGACTATCAGCTGTTCTTGGTTTCAGGTATGCGCGAGGCCTATGTGCATGGCAAGTCAGCACAAGACTCGGTTAACTATGGAATTCACCTGAGTCGACAGGTTGTCGTCGCGGCAGCGATCATCATGATTAGCGTGTTCGGAAGCTTTGCCTTCTCAGAGCAGGTCATGTTGCGCGCCGTTGGTTTTGGCTTGGGAATCGGAGTATTGCTCGACGCATTCCTAGTGCGCTTGTTGTTCGTTCCGGCTGTGATGAGTCTGCTCGGAGACCGCGCTTGGTGGCTTCCTCGCTGGCTAGATCGCTCTTTGCCAAATGTCGACGTCGAGGGCGAGCAGCTCGAACGCAAAATCCCTCATTAAATCTCGGTTATTTTTGCAAAATTCGATGTCGGACAGCCGCACAACTGAGTCTTTGATGTCGGTGGCTAAAGGTAGGCTCTTAGCGTGAGCACCGCCCTTTATCGCCGTTATCGACCAGAGACTTTTGCCGAACTAATCGGCCAGTCTCAGGTCACTGCACCTTTGATGACAGCGTTGAGGGCTGATCGCGTAAACCACGCCTATTTGTTCTCGGGCCCAAGAGGCTGTGGCAAGACCACGTCAGCGCGCATTTTGGCTCGCTGCCTAAACTGTGCCGAGGGCCCAACCGACACCCCGTGCGGCAAATGCCCAAGCTGCATCGAGCTTTCGCGTGACGGTGGCGGTTCACTCGATGTTGTCGAGATCGATGCCGCTTCACACAACGGCGTCGACGACGCCCGCGATCTTCGTGAGCGCGCTATTTTTGCACCGGCCCGCGATCGATACAAGATTTTCATCCTCGACGAGGCCCACATGGTCACCCCGCAGGGCTTCAACGCCCTGCTAAAAATCGTCGAAGAGCCACCGGCTCACGTCAAATTCATTTTCGCGACCACCGAACCCGAAAAGGTCATCGGAACAATTCGCTCTCGCACCCATCACTACCCATTCCGTTTGGTGCCACCGGCCCAAATGCTCGAATACCTGGAGCAACTCTGCGAAAGCGAATCAGTATCAGTCGACCCGGGCGTCTTGGCGCTTGTGGTTCGTTCTGGGGGCGGTTCAGTTCGTGACTCACTCTCACTTCTTGATCAGCTAATTGCCGGTGCCGAGGGCGGCAAGGTTCAATACGATCGCGCAGCAGCTCTGCTTGGCTACACCCACGCCACCTTGCTCGACGAGGTTGTCGATGCTTTTGCGGTCAAGAATTCGGGTGCGGTTTTTGCCGCCGTAGACAAGGTCATTCAGACCGGCCAAGACCCTCGTCGTTTTGTCGAAGACCTTCTCGAGCACCTGCGCGATTTGATCATCGTGCTCTCGGTTGGCGATTCAGCCAAGGCAGTGCTGCGCGGAATTGCCGATGATGAGCTCGAAAAAATGTCAATTCAGGCTGCCCGTTTTGGCATTGCCGAGCTGACCCATGCAGCCAACACGGTGAATCACGCGCTAACCGAAATGTCTGGTGCAACCTCGCCAAAACTTCACCTTGAGCTCATGTGCGCCAAGGTTTTGGTGCCTTCTAGTGATTCAACTGAGGTTGGCTCTCTAGCTCGCATCGAGCGCCTAGAGCGTCGAATCGGAGTTGGCGAAGCAGCTGCCCCGGCAGCAGATTTCTCACGCTCGGTTAGTTCGGCAACCGCATCGAACGCAGCGGCGGCCAGCGCACCGGCAGCCAAGGCAGCGCCAGCTCAGCCTGCTCCAGCAGCCGTTGGCTCGATCTCAACCCAACAATTCAAAGACTCGTGGCCTGACGTTCTTACCGCGGTCAACAAAGCATCAAAGTCAGTTTGGATGATCGCCTTCACTTTGGCTGTGGTCTCGTTCGAGAACGAAGTCTTGACCCTCAAGTTCTTGAGCCAAAAAGATCTCGAGTCATTCAAGACTTCAAATGGGGCACCAGATGTTTTGCGCAAGGCTATTTTCGATGTGCTTGGCATCCAGGTGAAGTTCAAGCCACTGATCGCCGAAGTTGCCACCAGTACTAAGGCAATCGACGTTGTCGCACCGGTTTCGCTGCCGAAGGTCGAGGCACCTGCACCATTGGTCACCGAGCCAATAAAGGTTGTCGAGGCTGAGACACCAGTTGCGTCAGAGCCAGAGCTGCCAGAGGCCGACGAACAAGAACCCGTCGAAGCCGAAGCCGAAGAACCAGAGCTGCCAGAGGTCGACGAACCAGATGCAGAGCCGGCTTTTGAGGCCGAAGCCGAAGCGCCAAAATCACGCAACTCCCACATGGTCGACGAAAGCGCACGTTATGGCGAGAGCCTGTTGCGCGAGATGCTTGGTGCTAAGCCAATCGACGACAAAGGCAAAAAGTAATGTACGAGGGCGTAGTTCAAGAGCTCATTGACGAGCTCGGTCGCCTTCCTGGGGTTGGCCCAAAGTCTGCCCAGCGCATCGCTTTTTATCTATTGCAAGCCGACGACGAGCAGGCCAAAAAACTAGCTCAGGTGCTGAACGAAGTTAAAGAACGCGTTCGTTTCTGCGAAACCTGTGGCAACGTCACCGAAGAGCAACTCTGCAACATTTGCCGCGATGCCCGCCGCAGTCGCAACACAATTTGCGTGGTCGAAGAATCTAAAGATGTTCAGGCCATCGAGCGCACCCGCGAGTTCCGCGGCCTCTATCACGTGCTTGGCGGTGCCATTAGCCCGATCGAAGGCATTGGCCCAGACCAACTGCGCATCAAAGAACTAATGACTCGCTTGAGCGACCCAGACATACAAGAAGTCATTATCGCCACCGACCCTAACCTCGAAGGCGAGGCCACGGCTACCTATTTGACCCGCATGCTTTCACCACTTGGAATCACAATTTCACGCTTGGCTTCAGGCTTGCCGGTGGGTGGCGATCTCGAATATGCAGACGAAATCACCTTGGGCCGAGCCTTTGAAGCTCGCCGAATTGTAAAGTAGACTTTTCAAGTTCGTAGCGACCAGTTTCGCGCTTTCACCCCCTAAAAATCAGGAGACCTGCCTTGGCTCTTATCGTGCAAAAGTACGGTGGATCATCTGTTGGCGATGCCAACAAAATCATGCACGTTGCAAAGCGCGTTATTGAGACACAAAAAGCAGGCAACCAGGTTGTAGTAGTCGTCTCCGCGATGGGCGACACCACTGACGAACTAATCGATCTAGCCAAATCAGTTGCCGACAACCCATACAACAGCCCGCGTGAGATGGACATGCTGTTGACCTCGGGTGAGCGCATCTCGATGTCGCTATTGGCTATCGCAATCAACGCACTTGGTGCCCAGTCGCGTTCATTCACCGGTTCTCAGGCCGGCATCATGACCAGCTCAAAGCACGGCGATGCTCGCATTGCTGAGGTCACCCCAACCCGCATCCGTGAGGCTGTCGATGCCGGTGACATCGCTATCGTCGCTGGTTTTCAGGGTTTCAACAAAGACAGCAAAGACATCACCACTTTGGGTCGCGGCGGTTCAGACACCACTGCAGTTGCGCTTGCCGCAGCCCTAAACGCTGATGTTTGCGAGATTTATTCAGACGTTGACGGTGTCTATACCGCCGACCCACGTGTTATCCCATCGGCTCAAAAGTTAGACGCAATCGACATCGAGTCGATGCTCGAGCTGGCCGCAGCCGGCGCCAAGATCCTTCACATCCGAGCCGTTGAATATGCTCGTCGTCACAACGTAGATCTTCGCGTTCGTTCAACTTTTAGCACCGACCCTGGCACCATCGTTTATGCAGCCAAAGCAGGAGGAAAAATGGAAGAGGCAGTAGTTTCAGGCGTAGCCATTGACAAGGGCCAGACCAAAATCATGGTCATCGGAATTCCTGACGTTCCTGGCAAGGCTGCCGAGCTGTTCACCGTTATCGCTGAGGCTGGCGCAAACATCGACATGATCGTTCAGAACACACCAACCGGTTCTGACGTCACCGACGCAGTTAGCGACATCGGATTCACTTTGCCTGAAGGCGATGCCAAGCGCGTTGCTGCGGCAATCGAGGGCGCTAAGTCAAGCCTCGGATACCGCGTTCTCGAAATCGATGAAGAGATTGGCAAGCTTTCTGTGGTTGGCGCCGGCATGCGCACCCATTCAGGAGTATCTGCGACCCTATTCAAGGCACTTGCTGATGCTGGCATCAACATCGAAATGATTTCAACCTCAGAGATTCGCATTTCGGTTATCACCAGCGACGATCAGATTGACGAAGCAGCGCGTGCTGTTCACACCGCATTCGGCCTAGACAGCGAAATTGAAGCTGTTGTTTATGCCGGCACCGGTCGCTAATTAGCTAGCCAATTTGGGCCAAGCAAAATAGGCTTTTCTAACTAAACCCCAAAGGAGACGCTCATGTCACGCAAACCAAATCTTGCTCTCGTTGGCGCCACCGGTGCAGTTGGCACCGTTATGGTCGGCATCATCAACAGCCGCGAAAACATTTGGGGCGAAATTCGTCTTATCGCTAGTGCACGTTCAGCTGGCAAGAAGATCACTGTTCACGGCCAAGAGCTAACCGTGGTTGCTCTATCGCCAGAGGCTTTCGACGGCATCGACATCGCTATGTTCGATGTGCCAGACGAGGTTTCAGAGGTTTGGGCACCAATCGCTGCCGAGCGCGGCGCCGTTGCAGTCGACAACTCAGGAGCTTTCCGCATGAACGACCAGGTTCCACTTGTGGTTCCTGAGGTCAACCCAGAGAAGGCAAAAGAGCGTCCACTGGGCATCATTTCAAACCCAAACTGCACCACTTTGACCATGATGGCCGCAATGGGCGCACTTCACCGCAAGTGGACCTTGAAAGAACTTGTTGTCTCGAGCTACCAGGCAGTTTCTGGTGCGGGTGCAGCCGGCATCGATGAGCTAGCTGAAGAGCTAGCAGTTGTTGGCAAGGATGCCTCGCTTGGCACCAACACCGAAGACGTTCGTGCGGCGCTCGCAGCAGCTGGCAACGACCTAAGCAACTCACCTTGGGCGCACCCAATCGCCTTAAACGTGATCCCGTTTGCCGGTTCACTAAAGGCCGGTGGCCACACTTCAGAAGAGATGAAGGTTCGCGACGAGTCACGCAAGATTCTTGGCATCAACGACCTTAAAGTTGCAGCCAGCTGCGTCCGCGTTCCAGTTCAGGTTGCACACTCACTAACCGTCCACGCAACCTTCGCTAATGAGCTAACTGCTGATGAGGTTCGCGCGGAGCTAGAGAAGCAGCCAACTGTCAAGGTGGTTGACGACCCAGCAAACCACAAGTATCCAACTCCAAACCAGGTCGCTGGCCAAGACCCAACTTTCGTTGGTCGCATTCGCCAGTCGCTTGATTTCACCAACAGCATCGAGCTATTCGTGGTTGGCGACAACCTTCGCAAGGGTGCCGCACTTAATACCTACGAAATCGCCGAGCTGGTCGCAAAAGAGTTCTAAACTCAAGCCGATTTCAAAACGCAAAAATTTATTAAATTCTCGGCGTTGCCAAAGGCTACCTAGACTCCTTGTCAAGGTAGCCTTTGCTTATGCGCAAGGCTTTGACAATTCTTTTGGGTCTAAGTCTCGCCATCACTCTGGGGGCGTGTGCGTCAAGCGATGGCGAGGCACAAAACCCCGACAGCTCTGTTCAGGCAATTCCAACCCCTGACCCTGCATTGATTCCCGAGCCTGCCGCTGCCGGAATCCCAGAAGCCGACCCAGCTGTCTATAGCGATGGTTTCGGTGACTTTGTCTTTAAAGTTGGCGATGGCCCAACCTGGTGTTCAATCAGCCCAGAATCTGGCTTCGTGCTATGCGAACACAACGAAGCAGCAGCTAGCTACCCAACAATTCCTGTTCCGGCCACCTGCGATTACAGCTTCGGCTATCAGGTGCGCCTATGGGCACAGCAGCCCGAGAACGGCGAAGTCGCCGAGTTCCCTTGCATGGGTGGCTCATATGCTGACCCAACCAGCGCCAAGGTGTTGCCAAGTGGTCAGAAGCTAACCGTTCCGCCATTCAATTGCTACGTTGATGAAATCACAGCTCGATGTGAAAACGAGTCTGGCAAATACATTGCCCTTGGCCCAGAGGTTTGGGCGCTAGGCAACTAGACACCTAATAGATCTAGACATGGCTGCCACGAGTGTATAGCTCGGCCTTAGGCATTAGGCCTTAGGCCCTAGGCAGCAGGGTCAGCAATCGCACTTCAGGTCGGCAAGCAAATCTAACCGGCGCATAAATCGAGTGACCTAATCCGGCCACTACATTCAGTACCGCGTGGCGACCACCGAACGTCCAGCTACTCAATCCCTTGGCATATTTCACGGGCAGATCACAGTTTGTGGTGAGCGCGCCAAACCCCGGTATGCAAACTTGACCGCCGTGCGTGTGACCAGCAAAAATCAGCGATGCACCCGTGGTGGTCATGGATTCAAGCACTCGCATATAGGGCGCATGTGTGACACCGATTATCAGCCCGCTGCCGTCGAGGCGATTGCGCTGCGTTCGAAGCGAATCCAAGTCATCGAGCTCATCGTGGGCATCATCCACGCCCAAGAAACCGAGCTTTAAACCATTGACCTCGAGCTGACCCTCGCGGTTATTTAGGTTCAACCAGCCGGCAGTCCTGAAGCCTGCGTGAAGCCTTGCAGTGTCAAGCTCAGGGCCTTCACTGCGGTCTGATGGTTTGCGCAAATATTCAAACGGATTGCGCGGCACCGGGGCTCGCAAATCGTTTGAGCCGTTGACGAAAACGCCAGGAAACTTCATTAGGGGAGTCAGCGCTGAAAGCACCGGTTCAACAGCATCTATGTGGCCTAGATTGTCGCCGGTGTTGATAACTAGGTCTGGCTGAAGCCTTGCCAGACGTGAGACCCACCGCTGTTTGCGTTTCTGCCAGGGCGCCATATGAATGTCGCCGATGTGGAGCACTCTGATCGGTTTTGAGTCGCGAGGCAAAATGCGCAGCGACTCTTTGCGAACCACATATGCGTTGCGCTCAATTAGAGTTGCCCAAACCAGAACGGCGGCAACGATAGCGGCCAAAATTAGCCAAATTATCATTGCCAACGAGGGGCTGTTTGCTGCCATGGTGTCGACTATGGACCGGCGCTAATCACCAAAAGAATGGCGGCATTCGAGCTTGACGAGGTGCCTGCAACTGGATCAGTGCCAACCACGTTGCCCTTTGGAATGGTGTCAGATTTCACGAAGAACTGGGTTTGAGAAGGCTGAGGTTCGGTGACCGCGGCAAAGCCAGCCTCAAGCAACTTGGCCTTTGCTGCAGCAACGGTTAGCCCGGCAACATCTGGAACGCTCGCGCTAGCCGCTTTGCCGCCCCTGCTGATGTAAATCTTGACCTGAGTTCCGCGGGCAATTCCCGAACCGGCCTTAGGGCTGGTATAGGCCACCGTGCCCGCTGGGGCAGAAGAGGTGACTCGAGCCTGCAAGATCTTGGCGTTTAGGTCGCCAGTCTCAATTAGCTGTGTAGCCGCCTCAGGTGCTAGTCCTGTGGTCTGTGGCACCGGCACGATGGTCGCATAAATCATCTCTTTTGGCGGTGCATCAAATGAAGTGCCCGGATACAACTTGTTTGCGCTCTGCATCGTGGTTCGCCAGATGTCGTGACGAACGGTGTTTGCAGCTTTGTTGTTCAACTTGTATGAAGACAAAGACTTGTTTCCCGACACGTTTCCAACCCAGGTGGCGGTTCCAACTGCTGTTGAGAAACCGGTCATCCAAGTGTGAACACCAGAGTCGGTGGTTCCAGTCTTTCCGGCAAGCGGGGTGTTGTCGCCGGTGCTCGAGGCACCACCTGTTCCGCCGCTGATTACGCGCTGCATCGCATAGGTCATGCCGGCTGCCACTTCTGGCGTGACAGCAGGGCTGCAAACCGAGGTGGGCACCTTTAGTGATTCGCCGGTTGAGCGCTTGGTGATGCTGTCAATTGCAACCGGGGTGCAATAGACACCCTTGTTAGATACAGCGGCCATAACGCCAGCCATGGTCAGCGGTGAAAGCTCGTTGGTTCCGATGATCGAAGCCGGACCATACTGAAGCGGGTTTCCGTCGGCACGGTGAACACCAAATGCCATGGCGGTGTCGCGAATGTCACAGAGGTCAAGCTGGTGGGCCATGTCAGCAAATGCAGTGTTGACCGACATCGAGGTAGCTGAAACCACGGTTAGGTCTTCAGGTTCTTTGACGATGTTGTTTGGCGCCCAAGCAGCACCCACAGCCTCGCAGCGTGACTTGAAGTCATCGGCCGCCCACTGTTTAACGCGACCATCGACATGGTCGAGCAATTTGAAGCCATTGGTTAGCCACTGAGCCAAGGTAAAAATCTTGTAAGTCGAACCGGTCTGGAAACCGCTCGAGCCACCGAACTCTTTATCTGTTGAATAGTTAACCGCGGTGTGACCAGCCGGTGGGTTATCGGTCTGGTCGAAAATGCGGTTCTGGGTCATAGCCAAAATGCGACCTGTGCCGGTCTGGACAGAAACAGTTGCTGAACCAATCTGGCTCGGGTCTTCGGCCGGTGCCCAAGTCATAGTTGCTTTGCGAGCGCTCTCCTGAAGAGTTAGGTCGAGTGTGCTGTGAATCTCAAGGCCACCGCGACGAAGCAACATCTCACGGTCTTCGGCGGTCGCACCAAACTCGGAGTTGTTTCGAATTGTCCAGACCACATAGTCGCAGAAGAATGCTGAAGTCTGATTAGCTTCACAACCACTTGGGCTCGAGGTCAGGTTCACTTCGATTTCTGAAGCCTTTGCTTCGCTCGCCTGACTGCCTGTGATGTATCCAGCGTCACGCATGTTGTCAATCACGTAGTTGCGGCGGCTCTTGGCGCGGTCTAGGTTCTCAGGGTCATCTGGCTTGTAGTCATTAGGCGACTTGAGCATGCCGGCCAAAAGGGCTGACTGCTGAATGTTTAGCTCTGAAGCCTTGACGCCAAAGTAGT
>JACCDO011309472.1_pt1 | contig 11735 bp, 11 predicted proteins | sample 7446101 | NCBI WGS metagenome assembly JACCDO01 (sample SAMN15323440, study PRJNA562643) | freshwater metagenome | isolation source: river surface water | place: USA:Blue River Watershed | collected 2017-08-16 | reverse complement strand
TCAGGATGACCTTCAAAAATAACGCCTAACATGTCGTAACATTCTCTCTCATACCAATTTGCGCACCTATAAACTCCGCAAACACTTGGCACCCTGGGATTATCACGTGGTGTGTAGACTTTTAGAGTGATCTGATGCTTATGAACGTAGCTAAACAATACATAAACAACTGCGATATGATTTTCGGGCCCCACTACCGCGGGCTTGGGCGCTGGTTCACCCTCGGCCACTGGGCTTTTGGGAAAATGAATATCCACAGCAGAAACTATTAAAAGCTGATGGCAAAGAAACTTTTCGTCGTCTCTTAAAAACTTTAAGCAATCTGAAATTTGCGAAGCCTCAACAACTACAAAGGGATCTCCTTTGTGTGATTTCTCAACAGACTTCACGACACTTGATTTGACGTGAGTCTTTAGAGCTTCGGCCACTTGATCGACCGTTTTTGGAAGACCCGTGCCCAGTGTATTTTGAAGTTTAGGAATAGGAAAAGTCACAAATGTTTGTTTGTACGATTCTGAATGTGCCATTGGTCGACAATTTAGAATTAAAACAAAGACTTCACAAGCTACCGCAGAAAGTAAATCTTTTGTTTGACAAAACCCCCATATTTTCTTTTTGATGATCTCCTCGCATGTCTAGAAACACGTTTGAAAAACTTTGGGCACTTTTTCGGGTGCTGAGCGTCACAAAACAGCAAACCCAAAGAGTTTTAAAGGTTGGCCCCCCAAGAAACAGTGAAGATTATAAAAAAGTTTATGAAGTCGCAAAGACTTGGCTCGACGAACTCAAGAAAGCACTTCATTGCGAGGTCAAAGCAGAAGGATTTAAACCCTTCGAGGAACCTTGCCTCTACGTTGCAAATCACGTGGGGTATTTGGATATTCCCGTTTTAATGTCGCTAACTAAGGGCTCTTTTGTGTCCAAAAAAGAGGTTTCTACTTGGCCCATCTTTGGAACGGCCGCAAAATCCTACGGAACAGTATTTTTAGACCGCAAAAACCCAGAAGCACGCAAACAAGTTGGCGAAACGATTGCTCAGTATATTGCGTCTCAGAAAAAAAGTGTGATTTTGTTTCCCGAGGGCACTTCGAGCGAAATGGGTGTCGAGTGGCGCAGAGGCGCTTTTAGCATTGCCAAACAATACAATATTCCTGTGCAACCTATAAGAATTGCTTACAATCCACATAGTGTTGTGGCCTATTGGGGCGATCAGACTTTTTTAGGACACATGTGGCGAATGCTTTCAGAAGAGCAAATTTTAGCTTCGGTAGAATTTTTTGAGCCGCGATTTATTCAAAGAGTCGAAGAAGACGCAATTGCCATGCAGATTCAGGTACAAAATTCGCTCAGGAAAAAACTTGAGAGTTGGCAGGGAATTTCGCTAAGGCCTTAGTTCTTGTATGGAAATCGCTCAGAACAAAGTCCCCACATTGGACCTCAACAACCCCCAGGCTCCCTGGGGCCGCCTAGAATTATTATGCCAAACAAGTTCGGCTTGGACCGATCATATCGTAAATAATTTAAATGCTTTTTTGATCGACCACGCCGCCTGCGAACGAAAGGCTTCGAGTTTAGCGATGTCTTTTGTAGTTAAGTATCGCGACAAACCCAAAATTGTTCGCGCCATGACCGAACTCGCAATCGAGGAACTCGAACATTTTAACCAAGTGTTAAGCTATCTAGAAAAAAACAATCTCTGCTTAGGTGGCGACGAACCCGATCAATATGTGGGTGAATTATTAAAAATATGCCGATCAAGTCCTCAAGAAAGACTCCTAGATCGGTTGTTAGTGTCGGGAGTCGTAGAAGCAAGAGGCTGCGAAAGATTTGGCCTTATTGGTGAAGCTTTGGGAGACACTGAGCTGGGTCATTTTTATTCAAAACTCAGTCGAGCGGAATCAAAACACCAATTGCTTTTTGTTCAGTTAGCTTGTGAGTATTTCGAAAAATCCACAGTATCCAAGAGACTTTTTGAAATTTTACAATTCGAATCGCAGATTGTTGCCAAACTTCCTATAAAAGCCCAACTGTATTAGCCCCCGAGTTCGTTGGATATAAAGAAGGCCTCCATGGACCGCTTGTTTCAAAAATATCTAAAAGGCCTAGAAACCTACGTTGAAGCCGAGCAAATCTTAAACTCACTCCCCTCTAGAATTCCGTATCAATGCGTGTGCGTTATTCCACTTGCCGGAGAGTTCGAAAGTTTTTTAAATTCTACGCTACCATCTTTGGTTGCGGCAGCTGCGCATATTTCGAAACCTGTTTTGGTTATTGCAGTTGTAAATTCTTCAGAGGAGAGATCATCAAGCTTTACTCATGAAACAAATTTAAAATTGCTGAATCATTTTTGCCTACAAGATTCGAATTCCTTTTGCCTAAAAAAACACACCCCTTTCCTAGATATTTGCGTTTTGAATTTTGAAAACTGCTCTCACTATAAATTTAAAGCCAAAGAAGGCGTGGGACTGGCTCGAAAAATTGGTGCCGACCTAGCACTCTATTTGATGAGCCACAAAAAAGCTCAGCAGAATTATATTTACAACACAGATGGCGATGCTGTGGTTCCTGTAAATTATTTTGAACCTCTCGCCAATTCAGAGACCAACCTTGGGGCTTGGGTTTATCCCTTTACTCACAAAATTCATTCCGATTTATCTCAGGCCCAAGCCGAAGCCGGATCACTTTATGATTATTATTTGCGATACTTCTGCGAGGGTTTAAAATATTCTGGTAGCCATTTTCAGTATATTCCTATTGGAAGTTGCTTATTGCTAGACCCCATTCGATACGCCCAAGTGCGAGGCTTTCCGAATCGACTCGCAGGCGAAGATTTTTATATTCTTTCTAAAATTGCTAAAATTTCTGATGTTAGAAATCTTGAATCACGCAGAGACAACCCCATTCTGCTTGAATCACGTTTAAGCGACAGAGTTCCTTTTGGAACTGGCGCTACGTTAATTGAGTGGACTCCGCTGATACAAAGTCAGAGTTCGGGTCTTATAAAAGTCGAAAACCCGAATGCGTTTTGGGCGCTGAAAATTTTGTTTAGATATTTTGATTCGCTTTGCAAATCGAATAGTTTTTTTGAGTTCTCTGATTTTCCTTTAATGCCGCCTACATTGTGCCAGACACTACAGAATTCCTTGAGCAAAGTTTTTGCGATAAAAGAAACCTACACCAAACTCTCTTTAGATTTTAGTCCCGGGACTGAAGATTTTGCTCATAGATTTTTGATAGACAATTTTGATTCGTTAAAACAATTGCGTTTTTTGCATGAATTATCTGATTCGGGTGAGGAGCATTTTAAGAAAATTTCTTTGAAAGAATTATCAACCCAATCACCGGAGAGCCATTTCGTTAATCCAATTGGCGATAGCCTCGGCCTCGGAATCTGACATAATTTCTCCACTTGGAGGCATAACATTCACTCCCGAGGCTCCAATAACTCTTTTATAGAAATCTGAATTCGCAGCGTCCCCAGGAACAATTTCGCCCGCCAGGCCATCGACCCATTCTTGATCTGTTTGATAATTGCTCCAGGCTGCGTGGCACGAGAAACATCTGTTAGAACTCATAGCCGACAAATGAGCAGCCCCTGTGGTGAGACCTTCGTCGCCCACAAATGAGTTTTGCGTGCTCACAAAACAGGAATTTTGAGTCAGCGCAACTGCGCATAATAATAAGATATTTAACGGCAATAGATATTTTAAATCGAGATTCACAGTTCCATTATAACTAGGATTTATTTAAAAGACCTGCCCCAAGGATAGCCACATTCAAGAACTTGTGAAAATAGGGTTTTTTAGGTATATCCAGACCACCGCATGAGCACCCGTAGCTCAGCTGGATAGAGCATCTGATTTCTAATCAGATGGTCGGAGGTTCGAGTCCTCCCGGGTGCGCCATAAAAATCCCTCCATTTAGATTCATTTTAAAACTTAGGCTTACTAATAGGAAAGTTTTTTGGATCTAGTTGGTGAAGTTTTTGAAAAACAGAATTCATAGTGACATTAAGATTCATCATAAATGGTCGGCGAGGTATTTCTACCCTTGGCATAGACATCAATTCACGAAATGCTTCAAGATAATCCTGACTTGGGTCCGAAGTATTCACAGCTTTGAAGGCTCCGCTTTTTTGTGCCCATTCCATAACATTGTCATAAGATGGACCCAAATTCTCCCAATCTATACTCAATGTCGGTGTTCCCACATTGAGAGGTTCAAAGAGGTTTAATGGCCCCATAACTATAGCCGTGTCGGAAGCCGAATAAAGTGCCGGCATTCGACCCTTAAGATCATTGTCGATCAAAATCTTTTTTCCCGCTTTTAATTTCAATTCTTCACCGCCCCCCATGAGGGAACTCAATTTAAATATTTGATAGCGAGATTTTATATCTTCATTTTTTAAAATATATTCAACATTTGAACGTGTTTTAGGCGAAACAATAACATGACTCACGCCTGAATTCGGTTCGCCTAAATCTAATATCACGTCAATCATTGTTTGAATTTCCTTAAATTCCTGGCGAAGAATTCGTGCCTCCGACTGATCTGGACTACCTTTGCTATTTAAAGGTGATTTAATTTTCATTTTGGCCTGAACAGTCGGATCCGAGTAATCCACATGGCCATCTGAAAAATAGAAATTCACGACTTTAGAATTCTGATCTGCGCCAAGTTCGTTTCGTATAACGTTTCGATCTAAATCTATTCCCGAGGCATTCGATGCCTTTAAAGCCATGATATCAAAAGGAGTCTTGGTGGCGCCTTCCAAAAAGAGACTAGGATTTTCTCCATAGTCAAAAACATCTAGGGGTATCGCCTTAGGATTTGATTGAAGACTTCGCGCCATATCCCGAGGATGAAAACCCTGAATTTCCTGAAATTTCGCCTTAGGAAAAACAGTTTGCATCAATTGAACCAAGTAGGCACGCTGTATGGCCTCTCCGTCCTGAGGCACCGAATCGCCACTGACTTTGAAATGATGAAACACCAAATTCGAGCCCTGATTTTTAGCAACCTTCAAAGCCTTGAACTCTGGATTTTCCCAAACGATTTTGTGAATTTGATTTATAGTCCAAGAGGGCAGAGGATTTTTATCGGAAGACTGCAAAAACGAATTCGACTTAAGCTTATCAAAAGGACAACGGCTAGAGGCATAGGCATAACTGCCTATAAATCCAACTAAAACACTACAGAGACAAAATAGGCTTAGAATTTTAACTCTTTTGAAAAACAAGATTAGCCTCCCGCAACAACCACACATCTCTAGCTTAAATCAAAAAGCTAAATTCTTAAACACGTTGGAACTTATAGGGGTGAAAGCGCCGTTCTTAAATGGACTAAAATTTTCGCTCAAAGTGACAGGTGTAACCACCGGGATTTTTTTGCAAATAGTCCTGGTGATAATTCTCGGCCGAGAAAAACGGGCCCGCAGGCAAGACCTGAGTCACTAAAGGCTTGCCCCAAAACTTAGCTTTTTCAAACTCCTTTAGAGTTTCAACAGCGATTTTTTTTTGAGATTCATCAGAATAAAAAATGGCCGATCGATATTGAGTCCCGATATCATTTCCCTGCCGGTCTTGAGTGGTTGGATCGTGTATTTTAAAAAAATATTTCAAGATTTCTGAGTAACTTGTTTTTTCGGCATCAAACTCAATTCGAATAGCCTCGGCGTGTCCGGTTTGCCCTGTTTTGACCTGTTCATAAGTGGGATTCAAGGTCACTCCACCTGTGTATCCGACCTCGGTTTGGAGAACCCCTTTTTGCGAACGGAAAAGTTCTTCCACACCCCAAAAACATCCACCAGCAAGTACAGCCACTTGTTTTTTCATGGATTTCACACCTAATACAGGACTACAAATAATCGCAAGAATCAAAATGGGAACCCGAAAACACCAAGCCCCCAGATGCCCGACATGCTTTACTCTTGAGGCCCTATGCATTTGCGCAGAGGCAAGAGAACTGAAAAACCGAATGGGTCCTTTAAACACAAGCATCCATGTTATCATGCACCACCGGGAGCAAAAATCAACCACTAACACCTCTCGTTTAATGGCCCTAGTTCACCCGAACTGTTTTATTACACTTAGAGGGCAAAAATCAGAAACGCCCACAACACTTAGCGAGTCCCCCGACCCCATTCATTTTTCACCAACTCAGTCGTTTTTCTTGTTTCCCGATAAAAACGCAATCGAGCTGTCGCCGCAAAATATTTCAAAAACTTTTAGCAACACAAAATCACTCACAATGATTGTTCCGGATGGCTCGTGGCGACAGGCTTCAAAAATTTACAAAAGAGAACCTGCGCTTCACAAAATTCCGATTTTCAAATTGGCGGAACCTTTGCCGGTATCAAAATATTTTCTAAGGCGCGAACCCAGGCCCGATGGCTTTGCAACCTTCGAAGCCATGGCGCACGCCCTTGGAATTTTAGAATCTCAAAACACCAAAGAATTACTGCTTAATTTTTTTGATAGCTATGTTCAAAGAACTCTGAACTCCAGAAAAGGAATTTTCTTATCCTAGTTTTGGAAATTTTAAATGATCTGCATTTTGGGAGTCTTCAAAAAGACTCTTAACAAAATCTGGCCCCACGGAAACATCCATCCAGGCTAACAAAATATCTGCAAAATGATGCTTCATCGAATCTGCAGGAACTCGATCCCACTGAAACTGATCCAAAAGTTCTGCTCCGGTAGAACTAGCTGGCGCATCGTAATTTATACGACCCGTTCGAATCTCCTCACCCACACTCCACTCGACAACCATCTCCTGGGAAACGGCTAAAAACTTTTTAATTTCTCTGTCGTGCCCCATCCACACAAACACTCCGGTTTGGTTTTCGCCCGCAAAGACCTCGAGCTGGCTCGCCCCTTTTACAAGAGACAAGTACGCACTATCTTTTGATAGTTCTGTATTTTTTTTGAGAGTGGTACCAAGGTACTTCGATTTTAAAAATTCCTTTAGAGTTTGCTGCAGTCCTGGTTGCGGCTCGATAAACGCGCAACTTAGTCGACACGATTGAATATTTTTGACCGCAACCTGAACAGGAAAATGTTTTTCTCTGATAGACAATGACAAATCGAGATGATCGTTTTTCGAAAATTTCGATCCATCCTGAACCAGTAAAGCCACTCCGCCTTGAGATATATTTAAAACCCTTAGTTTTTCCTGACCTAAAAAGGCCTCTACTTGAGCCAGGGGAGTTAAATCCGATTTTTGAGCATCAACAACATAACGATAAACATCGGACCTAGGATGCATACTCGACTGAGATTCGGATTTAGATTCGCTAGACACTCTAAGACACAGTGTAACAATGTTTTAAACAAATTGCCTTAAACTGAGCGTCAAAAAACGACAAGCACTGGTGACTCGGCAAAGCCACCAGTGCTCTTTAAAGGAGACAAGGTTTTATTTAAAAACCTGGAAAAACTATTTATAATTTAAGCAACTTTTCGATTGTTGTTTTTTGACAAGTATCTCGAAAGTTTTTCAGCGTAATCGCTAGGCTTTTGGCCATCGCCTCGGATCACACCTTCCATGTACAAATTGTAATGTTCCATGCAAAATCCGAATTTTTCGGACTTAGTTTTGCAATCAACGAATTTGCATTTTTCATCCTGTGGAGCTTTTTGAGCTCCATTGTTTTTTGGAGCTTGCTGAGGAGCGGGTGATTTTTTTTCTTCTTTTGCCATTTTAGAGATCCTCCCATATTGTGAGACGCTTTGCGTTTATTGCGCCGCACATTAACTCTTTCGGCACGATGCGCAAAAACTTTAGCTCTTTGCGTTATTTTTTATGCAATGCATTATATTGCTAAATAATTCAAATATTTACGCGTCGCAAAGAATACTCTAAAGACCCTGGCCATGGCATAATTATTAGTATGGCGCATATCGAAATCAAAGACTTCATGAAAAACCAACAAAAAGTGCTCGAGGATTTCAAAAAAGCAACTTGGTCGGGGACCTTTCAGGATTACCTAAACATGGTGTCCGAAAACCCAGAAATCACAAGAAACGCTTTTGCCCGATTATACGACATGATCCTAAGCTACGGCTCTGAAGAAACCGTAGACTTTAAAAAGAAAATCATTCACTACAATTTTTTCGACGACCCTATCGACAACGGTCAAGACGGAGTTTTTGGACTTGAGATTCCGCTCATGAAACTTGTGAACATTTTTCATAGCGCTGCCAAAGGCTACGGCGCAGAGAAACGAGTTATCTTGCTTCATGGCCCTGTAGGCTCTTCTAAATCAACCATTGTTCGAATGTTAAAAAAAGGTCTCGAGGCTTATACCAAAACTGATTTTGGTCGCCTTTACACATTCTCTTGGCACAACAATTCCGGACGAGACATTCCGGTGTTTCGCCAATTTAAAGAACTCGGCATAGACGAAATGAACGATCCCATGAACGAGGATCCCCTAAAACTCGTGCCCGAGGCTTTACGTCCGAAGCTTTTTGATGATCTTCAAAAAGGACAAAAGTCGACACATAAAATTCAAATCAATGGCGACCTCAACCCGGCGTCTAGATTTATGTTTAACGAGTTAATGAAATACTACGACGGTGACTGGACTCGAGTCCTCGAACACGTTCGAGTTAGACGCCTAATATTTTCAGAAAAAGACCGCGTTGGTATTGGAACATTCCAACCTAGAGATGAAAAAAACCAAGACGCAACCGAACTCACTGGCGACATCAACTACCGAAGAATTGCAATTTTCGGAAGTGATTCAGACCCTAGAGCCTTTAATTTCGATGGAGAATTCAATATCGCAAACCGAGGTTTGGTTGAGTTCGTAGAGATGTTAAAACTTGATGTTGCGTTTTTGTATGACCTACTTGGCGCTTCTCAAGAACACAAAATCAAACCCAAGAAATTTGCTCAAACAGACATTGACGTAGTTATTATCGGTCACACCAACGAGCCGGAATACAAAAAGCTTCAGAACAACGAGTTCATGGAAGCCCTCAGAGACCGAACTGTTAAGGTTGATATCCCCTACATCACTCGTTGGAAACATGAGGCCAAAATTTACAAAAAAGCTTTTAACCGCGAGCGAGTCCGAGGCATCCACATTGCCCCACACACACTCGAAATGGCAGCTCTTTGGGCCATTTTAACTCGCCTAGAGATTCCCAAAAAAGCGAATCTCAACGTTCTGCAAAAGTTAAAACTATATGACGGAAAAATGCTTCCTGGATTTACAGAGGACAACGTCAAAGAACTCAGAAAAGAAACAATCCGAGAAGGTATGGAAGGAATTAGCCCTCGATACATTCAGGACAAGATTTCAAACGCCTTAGTTCACGAAGGCGAACCTGTAGGCTCTCTAAACCCGTTCATGGTTTTAAACGAGCTCGAAAGCGGTCTTAAAAACCATTCCCTCATTAACAACGAGGAAAAGAAAAAATACTATCGAGAATTGCTACAGGTTGTAAGGCAAGAATACGAAGATATCGTTAAAAACGAAGTTCAAAGAGCCATTAGCGCCGACGAAGATGCTATAGCTCGACTTTGTGCAAATTATATCGACAACATCAAAGCCTACACACAAAAAGAAAAAGTCAAAAACAGGTACACGGGCCAGTACGAGGAACCCGATGAGCGTCTCATGAGATCTATCGAAGAAAAAATCAATATCTCAGACATTCAGAAAGATGACTTTAGACGTCTTATCATGAACTCCATTGGAGCCATGGCCGTTGAAGGTAAGAATTTTGATTACAAATCTAATGAGCGTCTCTACAAGGCCTTAGAGCTAAAACTCTTTGAAGACCAAAAAGACTTCATCAAACTCACAACTCGCGTTTCTAATGTGGCCGACAAAGCGACTCAGGAAAAAATTGATATCGTTAAAAGCCGCCTCATTAAAAACTTTGGATACGACGACCAGTCAGCATCTGATGTTTTAGAGTTTGTGACATCGATTTTTGCAAGGGGCGACAGCAAGGGCCAAAAAGAAGGACCTCAAAAGCCTTAGTCTTTTTTAAGCGGCTTGCTTAGAATCGTAAACTTTGCGCCACTCCAAAGAAAGCGCCTCGAGCCTTTCGTCGGATGGCGCAATTCTTTTTCCTACAAAAATAGAGTCACTGGCTTCTTTAAGAAGTCCCTTATCTAAGCAAATTCTGGCTGCGCCTATATAGGCCTCTAGGGGCCCTTTACGAGCGGGACCCGTTTTGTTTGCTGTTCCGGTTTGCGCAATATTCGAAATCGCGCCTGGCCCGCCTAAAGCAATCTCGAGGCGATTCCATATTTTTTTATCATATTTCTCATTTTTCCGGCCGCCATAAACATAATCCAGTAAAACGGCTCCGTTTTGAGAGTCGACATCCAGTAAATGCGACATGAACTCCATGTGTTTATCAAGAAACTTTTCGGACTCAGGAGAATTTTGGGTTTGAGATTTTTCAGTTTGATAAAGTTTTAAAAGTTTTATTCCCAAAGTTTTCTTAAAATCTAAATCATCTGGGTTTTTGGGTTGAAATTGCTTTTCGAGGGCTTCGACTAAACTGGAAAAGGACTCTAAATCGAACTGAGAATCCACAAGGTCGATCCATTTTTCCCACAGCAGAACAAGCTCTCTTTTTCGGTAGACTGTTCCTATCTTGAACATTTCAAGACTCATAGAAGAAAACAATGTTTTATCGATGCCTTTTTCGAACATAGCGGCCGCAGAGTTGATTCTTTCCAACCAATGAGGAATCGATGACTCAATTTCATAAATGCGCGTGCTACACAAATGAGCTTCTGCAAAGAGTTCTTTTTTTAAATAGGTTTCACGCAATAATTTCTTCACAAGTATACTATTGCGGTAACTCGTATCTAAAAGCTTGAGCCTTTCGACGCCATCAATAAATTTATCGGGACCCAAATTTATAAGAGTTTTTGCATACAAGAGCTGAAAATGTGCATCCAAAGGATTCAACGAGATATTCTTTTCTAAAAGCTCATGGGCCTCTTGGTATTTTTTATGGTCAACTAATTCTCTAATACGTTTAACAGCTCTGACCGCTGCGGGCGGATTTCGAACTAATTTAAAAAAGTTTTCAAAGTGTGTTTTTATTTCGGCCGATCCAAGTGGGCGAGCCAACACCATATCTGCCCCCATTTCGGAGTAATGCAAAGTGTGTGAGGAATCTCGACCATCAGCCAATATAACAGCATACTGAGTTTGGACTCCGATAATGCCCATTTTTTTAATTTCTTCTAAAAATTCAGATGTCGTCATTTGAGATCTAGAAATATCGGAAGCCGCTTGCGCAACGGACTGCGTGCTAAATCTAAGCTCAAATCGTTCATCAACTATAACCGTCATTGCAGACGCTTTGTTAGCCTTAAAAAACTGAAGTGCTTCCTCGAAACTCGCAGGAGAGTAAATATCTCCCAAGTCCTTCATAAGAGTGCGAATCAAAAATCGCTCCTCTTTGTTTCCGACAAGCAACACACTTCGCATAGCAGGTCACTTATCGGAAAGATTTTAATCTTTAATTAGCTATTTCTGCGAAGAAATTTTGGTAACTGGCACTCCAGATCCTGCCAATAATTTCGATTGTTTACCCTACATAACTAAAAAGGGCCCTTGGAATCCTCCAAGAGCCCCTTAAAACTGACTTAATCAAAACTGAGAACTAAGCGTCGATATAGTAATCTAGGCCAGTGTGAGTGATTTCCTCATCACCTTTCATAGTTCGCAAAGTGTTTTTGAGTTTCATTTGTTG
>JACCDO010540979.1_pt1 | contig 11736 bp, 8 predicted proteins | sample 7446101 | NCBI WGS metagenome assembly JACCDO01 (sample SAMN15323440, study PRJNA562643) | freshwater metagenome | isolation source: river surface water | place: USA:Blue River Watershed | collected 2017-08-16 | reverse complement strand
TGCTCGTCGCTGGCGGCGAGTACCATGCCTTCGCTGAGGCCGAATTTCATTTTGCGTGGGGCTAGATTGGCTACCATAACAGTCAGACGGCCGATTAGCGTGCTAGGGTCATAGGCTGATTTGATGCCAGCGAATACCTGACGCGGTTGCGCTTCGCCTATATCTAAAGTGAGTTTTAATAGTTTTTCTGCGCCTTCGACATGCTCTGCATTGAGGATTTTTGCGATGCGCAAATCCACCTTGGCGAAGTCATCAATCGCAATATAATTGCCTGCCTCATCTTGATTGGCTGTGGCTGGGGTGCCAGCAGCTTGGGCATTGGCGGGGGTGGTATTGCTATGTAGGCTTTGGGTATTGGCTTGTATCATGGCTTCAATCTGTTTAGGGTCTATACGGGTAATTAAATGTTGGTAAGGCTGAATCTCATGGCCTGCTGGCAAGGCATGCGCGATATCCGCCCATTGCATGCTAGGAATATTGAGGAACTGTTCGATTTGTGCGCTCAATTTAGGCAATGCTGGCTTGAGATAGAGCGTTAATAGTCGGAACATTTCCAGCGCGGCTGAACAATCCTGATGCAGCTTAAGCGCCGCATCTGCGCCCTCTTGTTTGGCCACCACCCAAGGTTCTGCTTCTGCCACGAAGGCATTGGCCTCGTCTGCCAAGCGCATAATTTCACGTAAAGCGCGGCTATAGTCGCGTTGCTCATAAGATTGCGCGATTTCATCAGCGGCCTGAGCTATGCTGAGCACCACTGGATGTTGCGCAGCAGATAATAATTTGCCAGCAAAACGCTTATGGATAAACCCTGCGGTGCGGCTGGCGATATTGATAAATTTACCTACCAAATCGCTATTCACTCTCGCCACAAAGTCATCTAAATTCAGGTCGATATCTTGCATAGAGCCGTTCAATTTGGCGGCGTAGTAATAGCGCAAATATTCTGGATTTTGAATTTGCTGGAGATAACTACGCGCAGTAATAAACGTGCCACGCGACTTGGACATTTTTTCGCCATTCACCGTTAAAAAGCCGTGGGCAAAGATTTGATTGGGCTTGCGATAGCCGGCATATTGCAGCATGGCAGGCCAGAATAAAGCATGGAAATACAAAATGTCTTTGCCGATAAAGTGATACAGCTCGGTCTGGCTGTCGGCTTGCCAATATTCCTCAAAATTTAAGCCGGCTTTTTGGCAAAGGTTTTTAAAGCTGGCCATATAGCCGATAGGCGCATCTAACCAAACATAAAAATACTTGCCCGGCGCGTCCGGGATTTCAAAGCCAAAATAAGGCGCATCGCGTGAGATATCCCAATCGGATAATTTATTTTCACCCGCGTCGCCCAACCACTCGTGCATTTTATTTGCCGCTTCGGTTTGTAATGAACCGGTTCTGGTCCATTCGCGCAAGAAATCAGCGCACTCGGATAACTTGAAGAAGTAATGCTCAGTCTCTTTGCGCACCGGCGTCGCGCCAGAAACCGCAGAGTAAGGATTGATCAATTCGGTCGGATTATAGGTGGCGCCACACACTTCACAAGAGTCGCCATATTGGTCTTTGGCATGACATTTAGGACATTCGCCTTTGATAAAGCGGTCGGGCAAGAACATCTGTTTGGCCGGGTCGTAGAACTGTTCTATGGTTTTCACTGCAATTTTATTATTCGCGCGCAAGGCCAAATAAATCTGACTGGCTAAGGCTCGGTTTTCCTCCGAGTTGGTCGAATAATAGTTATCAAAGGCCACTAAGAAATCAGCAAAGTCTTGGCTATGCTCGGCGTGCACCTTGTCTATCAGCGCCTCGGGGGTAATCCCCTCAGCCTCTGCGCGAAGCATGATAGGCGTACCGTGGGTGTCGTCAGCACACACATAATGCACTTGATGTCCCTGCATTTTAAGGAAACGCACCCAGATATCGGTTTGTATGTATTCCACCAAATGGCCAAGGTGAATACTGCCATTGGCATAAGGAAGTGCAGAGGTAACCAGAATTTTACGCGGCATACAGAGTCAGACGTTAAGTTGATAAAGGGCGCTATTTTAACAAATGACGCCCGTATGCACATTAAAGCATTCACATCAGTTAAAATTACCTTAATTTTTTAGTCAACAATTATTGCAACGAGGAAACACATGAGCATGACCGAGCAAGATATTCGCAACGCGCTAAGCCAATTGATAGATAGCAATACTGGAGAGGACTTTGTTAGCAGCAAGAGCGCCAAAAATATACAAATTCAGGGCAACGACGTCAGTGTTGATATCGTACTCAGCTACCCCGCCAATAGCGTGCTGCAAGCGGTGCGTCAGCAAGTGGAGCAGCAACTGCAAAGCATCCCGAATATCGGCAAGATCAATGTGAATATCGGCAGCCGCATAGAAGCGCATCAAGTGCAGCGTGGCGTGCCACTTATCAATAATGTGAAAAATATTATCGCCGTAGCGTCTGGCAAAGGCGGTGTAGGCAAGTCCACTACTGCTGTTAATCTGGCTTTAGCGTTGGCACAAGAAGGCGCCAAGGTTGGTATCTTAGATGCCGATATTTATGGTCCCAGTCAGCCGCAAATGTTGGGCATACAAGGTCGCCCAGAGAGCGTCGATGGTAAAAGCATAGAACCTATGCAAGCGCATGGCATACAAGCCATGTCGATAGGCTTTTTGGTCGATGTGGATACCCCTATGGTATGGCGCGGCCCTATGGTGACGGGCGCACTTGAACAGTTATTACGCGATACGCGTTGGCAAGAAGTGGATTATCTCATCGTGGACTTACCACCCGGCACTGGCGATATTCAATTAACCCTATCGCAAAAAGTCCCCGTGACTGGCGCCGTCATCGTAACCACACCGCAAGATATCGCCCTGCTAGACGCGCGCAAAGGGCTAAAGATGTTTGAAAAAGTGGGCATTCCAATTTTGGGCATAGTGGAAAACATGAGCACCCACATCTGCTCTAAATGCGGTCACGAAGAACATATCTTCGGCGCTGGCGGCGGACAACAAATGGCCAAAGACTACGACGTTGATCTTCTAGGCAGCCTACCTTTGCATATCGATATCCGCGAACAATCCGACGGCGGCAAACCCAGCGTCATCGCCGACCCTGAGGGCAACATCGCCAAAACCTATCAACAAATCGCACGCAAATGCGCCGCCAAAATCGCCAAACTAGCGCTAGACCACTCCAGCAAATTCCCTAATATTGTGATTCAGAATAGTTGATTAGGCTGATAACTAAAACGTCACCCCAAAGCAATACACATCCACCCCAGCTGGGGGATTGATGAGTGCGGCGGGGACTGGTTTGCCGGCGCGCCAATCGTTGACGGCTTGTTGTTTGCCGGCGCCGGTGACCAAGAAGATCACGTTGCGGGTGTTGCTGAGTCTTTGTTGGCTCATGGTGATGCGCTCGGCAGGCGGTTTGGGGGCATCGAACACTGGCACAACATCGGCTGAATTGTCTACTGCATGGCCTGGGAACAGGCTGGCGGTGTGGGCGTCTTCGCCTAGGCCCAGCAGCACCAAATCAAAACTGGGTACACCAGCTATCGTCTTGGCATAGGCTTTGGCGCCCTCGATATTACCTAGCTCGGCGGGGATATCGTGGATTTGCTCAGGCGGGATAGGCACATGATTTAGCCAAGTTTGTCTAGCCATCAGGCTATTGCGTTCAGCGTGGTCAACTGGCAGACAACGATCGTCGTTGTGATAAATATGCCAATGCGCCCAATCCGCTTGCACATCTTTTAACATGGCATACACGCTTTTAGGCGTGGAACCGCCAGCCAATACAATGCGAAAAGCACCTGTGGCGCGTATCGCCTGATCGGCTAATGACAAAATTTTATCTACGGTAGCTTGGTTGATGGCTTGTTGGCTGTCAAAAGAGTGCCAACGGGAAATTTGTTTATTCATGGGAATGTCTGTCTCTAGCATACTGCAAAGCCCTACTGATTCAAGATATAATGCTGGTTTTTCAACGATGTTGAATTTTAAAAGCACGCCATCTTACCCAAAAGCGCGATGGTCATCTATAGCAAACTCAACAAAATAGCGAACTGATTAACAGCCAGCTTCCCCAATCTTTAGTATGTAAGGAAAAATCAATGAAATTAGCAATGATAGGTTTAGGCAAAATGGGCGGTAATATGACCACGCGTTTATTGCGCGCAGGCATACAAGTGGTGGGTTTTGACCGCAGTGCAGATGTGGTGAAACAGCTGGCCGAACAAGAAGGCATGATAGCCGCCAGCTCAGTGCCTGACGCAGTTAGCAAATTAGGCGATGACAAGCAAGCCAAAATCGTTTGGTTAATGTTGCCTAGTGGCTCGCCGACTGAGATTCAGATTCAAGATTTGGCGCCTATGTTGTCCAAAGGCGACATTATTGTCGATGGCGGCAACTCCAATTACAAAGACAGTCAGCGTCGTGGCGCATGGTTAGCCGAGCGCGGCATAGGTTATATGGATTGCGGCACCTCTGGTGGCGTTTGGGGCTTGCAAAATGGTTATTGCTTGATGGTAGGCGCGACCCCAGAAGTGGCCAAGATTATGCAACCGATTCTGATTGCACTCGCCCCTTCTAAAGACCACGGCTGGGCGCACGTAGGCCCTATCGGCGCTGGTCACTTTACCAAGATGATACACAACGGCATTGAATACGGCATGATGCAGGCAATGGCCGAAGGCTTGGATTTGTTAAAAGGCAAAGAGGACTTTAAGTTGGACTTGGCGCAAATTACTGAGTTATGGCGTCATGGCTCGGTGGTGCGTAGCTGGTTGTTAGATTTAACCGCCGACGCGCTTAAATCTGACCAAGAGCTAAAAGATATCGCCCCCTATGTGGCAGACTCCGGCGAAGGTCGTTGGACGGTGATGGAATCAGTGGAACAAGGGGTGGCCGCACCGGTATTGACCTTGGCGCTGCAAGCCCGTTTCAGAAGCCAAGACGCTACTGGCTATAGCTATAAGCTGTTATCCATGATGCGTAATGGCTTTGGTGGCCACTATGTCAAATCTGTACACGAAAAATAATTTTGCCTTGAACCCATAGAAAGCGATATGCAATGAGCAAACAAGTGAATCCATGCACCTTTGTGCTGTTTGGTGCCAGCGGTAACTTATCCCGCATTAAATTAATCCCCGGCCTATTCAGATTAGATGCGGCTGGGCGTTTTCCTGATGAGATGAAAATCTTATCTATCGGCCGTGGCGAAATGAGTCGTGAGGCTTGGCAAGCGGAAATCAAGGGCATGTTAGATGCCAAATTTAAGAATGGCTATGACCAACAAGTGTATCAACGCTTTATCGCCAGAAATTTCTACCACGCCAATCCGCCGACTGACCCAGATGCCTTTACTAAGCTCAACAATGTGCTTAGCGATAGCAAAACTTTCCCGCAAAACTTGGCCTATTTCTTGTCCGTCAGACCGACCGATTTCGCCACTATCGTCAAGCAATTGCACCAAGTTGGCTTGACCGACGAGCGCCAATACTGGCGCCGTGTGTTAATTGAAAAACCGTTTGGCACCAATTTACAAACGGCACAGTCCTTGCAAGCTGAATTGACGCAATATTTAAAAGAAAGCCAAATCTATCGTATCGACCACTATTTAGGTAAATCTGCGATTCAGAATATTATGCTGACACGCTTTACCAATGCGCTGTTCGAGCCACTTTGGAACAATCAATATATCGACCATGTGCAAATCACCAATAACGAGACTTTAGGGGTAGGCGACCGCACTACTTTCTATAACGCAACCGGTGCTTTGCGCGATATGTTCCAAAGCCATTTATTGCAAACCATGGCCTTGGTGGCGATGGAAAAACCTAGAGATTTCAGCCCTGAAGGCATACGCGCAGAGAAAATTAAATTACTCGAGTCCATACGCCCAGTCGATGTCAAGCAACTGCATAGCAATGTATTCCGCGCCCAATATGCTGGCGGTCGGGTAGATGTGGGCGATGGCCATAGCGAAAAAGTGCTGAGCTATTTGGAAGAATTAAAACGCGATGGGGTAGAAAGCAGCAAAACCGAAACCTATGCAGCGGTCAAATTGTTTGTCGATAACCCGCGCTGGAAAGGTGTGCCGTTTTATGTGCGCACCGCCAAGCGTATGCACGAGGGCAATACAGCGATTGCCATACGCTTCAAAAAGTCGCCTATGCAATTAAAAGATGACCAACAACAAAACTGGTTGATTATCAATATTCAGCCTCGTGAATGTATCAAGATGGAAGTGCAGTCCAAGATACCTGGGTTGGATATTGCCACCCGCACCATGAGTATTGATGCGCCACAGCGCCAAGCTGGCGATGAGACCATAGATTCTTATGAGACCTTGTTGCTGAACTTGATGGAAGGGGATCCTTCACAATATCTGCATATTGATGAAGTGTTAGCGCAATGGCGCTTGGTTGACCCTATCGTCGAGGCTTGGGCAAAAGACGATACCCCAGTGCATCAATACCCTGCGGGCAGTCGTGACCCATTAGAGAGCAAAGTCATCTTTGAGGGTGAAGACCAATTCTGGCGCTATAGTATTGAACTGGGTGGCGATAAATTCTAATTAAGCAGGGGGCAAGAGAGCGATATGAGCATTAAATCGGATAAATGGATACGCCGCATGGCGGAGCAACACGGCATGATAGAGCCATTTGAGCCTAATCAGGTAAAACTAAACAGCGCCGGTGAGCGCTTGGTGTCTTATGGCACCTCTAGTTATGGCTACGATATTCGTTGTTCTAATGAATTTAAATTATTCACCAATTTAAATAGCACCATCGTCGATCCAAAAAACTTCGACCCTAACTCTTTCGTCGAGGTGAATGCCGATTACTGCATTATCCCGCCCAACTCTTTTGCCCTGGCCCGCACGGTAGAATATTTCCGTATTCCACGCAATGTGCTAACGGTCTGCTTGGGCAAATCTACTTATGCGCGTTGCGGCATTATCGTCAATGTCACGCCTTTTGAACCGGAATGGGAAGGCTACGTCACCTTGGAGTTTAGCAATACCACCCCACTACCCGCCAAGATTTATGCCAACGAAGGCTGTGCGCAGGTATTATTCTTCGAAGCCGACGCCGATGATATTTGCGAAACCAGCTACAAAGATCGCGGTGGCAAATACCAAGGTCAAGTCGGCGTGACTTTACCTAAGATTTAATAATTTGTTGTCATTCTGGCGTAGGCTCAGACTAGCCCATCGATAAAGGTAACTTATGAAATTTAGATTCCCCGTCGTCATTATTGACGAAGACTTTCGTTCTGAAAATTCCTCAGGTTTGGGCATACGCGTATTAGCAAAAGCCATAGAAGACGAAGGCATGGAAGTGCTGGGGATTACTAGCTATGGCGATTTGACCTCGTTTGCACAGCAGCAAAGTCGCGCTTCGGCATTTATTCTTTCAATAGACGATGAAGAATTTATGGGCGAATCGGAATCCGCCTTGGCCAGCCTAAGACAATTCGTGGAAGAGATACGCTATCGCAACGATGAGATTCCTATCTTCTTGCATGGCGAAACCCGTACCTCTAGGCACATTCCCAATGACGTGCTAAGAGAATTGCACGGCTTTATTCATATGAACGAAGATACGCCGGAATTTGTGGCGCGTTATATCGTGCGCGAAGCACGTTCCTATTTAGATTCCTTGCCACCGCCCTTCTTCCGCGCCCTGACCCATTACGCTGCCGATGGTTCTTATTCTTGGCATTGCCCAGGACACTCAGGCGGGGTGGCCTTTCTTAAATCGCCAGTAGGACAGATGTTCCACCAGTTCTTTGGCGAAAATATGTTGCGTGCCGACGTCTGTAATGCGGTCGATGAATTAGGTCAATTGCTAGATCACACCGGCCCAGTAGCCGCCTCTGAGCGCAATGCGGCGCGTATTTATAACTGTGATCATTTGTTCTTCGTCACCAACGGCACTTCGACTTCCAACAAAATCGTCTGGAACTCTACTGTCGCGCCGGGGGATATCGTAGTGGTGGACAGAAACTGCCATAAATCGGTGTTGCACTCGATTATTATGACCGGCGCTATTCCGGTATTTTTAATGCCGACGCGCAATCACTTCGGCATTATCGGCCCTATTCCCAAAGAGGAATTTGAATGGTCGAATATTCAAAAGAAAATTGCCGCCAACCCTTTTGCCCAAGATAAAAACGCCAAACCTCGCGTGCTGACTATCACCCAATCCACCTATGATGGCGTGCTGTATAACGTGGAAGAAATCAAAGAGATGTTAGATGGCAAAATCGACACGCTACACTTCGACGAAGCGTGGTTACCACATGCCACTTTCCATGACTTTTACGGCGATTACCACGCCATAGGCGCTGACCGCCCACGTTGCAAAGAGTCTATGGTGTTCTCCACGCAGTCCACGCATAAATTATTGGCTGGGCTCAGTCAGGCATCACAGATTTTGGTGCAGGACGCACAAGATATCAAACTAGACCGCGATATCTTTAATGAATCCTATCTGATGCACACTTCCACTAGCCCGCAATATTCCATTATCGCCAGTTGCGATGTCGCGGCCGCCATGATGGAAGCGCCGGGTGGCACGGCCTTGGTGGAAGAATCGATTATGGAAGCCTTAGATTTCCGCCGCGTCATGCGTAAGGTGGACGAGGAATGGGGCGCTGATTGGTGGTTTAAAGTGTGGGGGCCGAATGACCTATCTGAGGAAGGCATAGAGGAACGCGACGCTTGGATGTTAAAAGCCAATGAACGCTGGCACGGCTTTGGCGAGTTGTCCGAAGGCTTTAATATGCTAGATCCCATCAAGGCCACCATCATTACCCCAGGGCTAGATGTCGATGGCGATTTCTCAGACGAGTTTGGCATTCCTGCCGCCATCGTCACCAAATACCTAGCTGAACACGGCGTGATTGTTGAAAAAACCGGCCTATATTCCTTCTTCATTATGTTCACCATAGGCATCACTAAAGGCCGCTGGAACACCTTGGTAGCGGCCTTACAGCAGTTTAAAGATGACTATGATAAGAATCAGCCCTTATGGAAAGTGTTACCGGAATTTATTAGCAAATATCCACGCTATGAATTAATTGGCTTAAAAGATTTATGCCACCAAATTCACGAAATTTACAAAGCCAATGACGTGGCGCGTCTTACCACAGAGATGTATTTGTCGAATATGGTGCCCGCCATGAAACCCACCGATGCCTTCGCCAAAATGGCACACCGGCAAATTGACCGCGTGGCCATTGATGAGCTAGAAGGCCGCATCACCGCCGTGCTATTAACCCCCTACCCACCCGGCATCCCTTTACTGATTCCCGGTGAGCGCTTCAATAGCATTATCGTCAACTACCTACGCTTCGCCCGCGAGTTCAACGAACGCTTCCCCGGCTTCGAAACCGATGTGCATGGCTTAGTCAAAGAAGTAATCGACGGCAAAGCCATCTACTACGTGGACTGCGTCGCGCAGTAATGGCCACATTGGCTAAATCAAACCCGTTGATAGGTTAAGTATTGGAATGCCCAGCCCTGTGTGGATTGATGGTGTTGTTGATCTATCAATTGCCATGCGCTGAGGTCGATTTCAGGGAAATAGGCATCGCCGTCAAATGCGGCGTCTATTTGGGTGAGGTATAGCTTGTTGGCTAGGCTAAGCGCTTGTTGGTATAACTCAGCGCCGCCGATTAAAAACACTTCATTGTCATCTGTACACGCTTGCACCGCTTGCTCAAGACTATGCACTACTATGGCGCCGGCCACTTGATAGTTGGGGTTGCGTGTCACGATCACGGTTTTTCTGCCGGGCAATAGTCTGCCTAAAGACTCATAGGTTTTTCTGCCCATAATAATATGATGCCCCATGGTCAGTTGGCGGAAGCGCTTGAGGTCTTCTGGCAGATGCCAAGGCAAGGTGTTGTTGACACCTATCACTCGGTTTTTTGCTAATGCCACAATCACAGACAAACAGGTCATGGCTTATACCGCAACTGGGGCTTTGATGGCGGGATGCGGATCGTAATTTTCTAGCGTGAAATCTTCAAATCGGAAAGCGAAAATATCCTTGACCGCTGGGTTGATGCGCATGCTGGGCAGCGGGCGGAAATCGCGTTGCAACTGCTCATTGACTTGCTCAAGATGATTCAGATAGATGTGCGCATCGCCTAAGGTATGCACAAAATCGCCTAGCTGCAAATCGCATACTTGCGCCACCATCATGGTCAGCAAAGCATACGAGGCGATATTAAAGGGCACGCCCAAGAAAATATCCGCGCTGCGTTGATACAACTGACAACTCAGTTTGCCATCTGCCACATAGAACTGGAAAAAAGCATGACAGGGGGGCAATTTCATTTTTTCTACATCGGCCACATTCCATGCCGACACAATCAACCTACGCGAATCCGGATTGCGTTTAATCGCCTCCACCACTTGACTGATTTGGTCGATATGGCTGCCATCTGGCTTAGGCCAATTGCGCCATTGATAGCCATACACCGGCCCTAGATTGCCTTGCTCATCGGCCCACTCGTCCCAAATACTGACGCCATTTTGTTTTAAATAGTCGATATTAGTGCTGCCCTGCAAAAACCATAGCAGCTCGTGGATAATGGATTTTAGATGGACTTTTTTGGTGGTTAATAAAGGGAAGCCAGCATTTAAATCAAAGCGCATTTGATAGCCAAATACCGATATCGTGCCGGTACCAGTTCTATCTTGTTTGCGATGACCATGCGCCAACACATGGCGCAACAAATCATGATATTGCTGCATATTGCCCCCTTTATCTTGCTGTTGTGCGACGCGAAAGCGCTTTCGCGTGATTTATTTAAGACTTAATTTGCCTATGCGGCAGGCGTATGTGCCGCGATATAAGCTTTCACCGCATCGACTTGCGCGTCCATCACCTCAAAGCGCTGCGGCAACTGCTCTAGTCCTTGCAAGGCGGCTGGCCGCTCTGGTGGCGCCCCTAGCGCCTCGACGATGGCATCTTCAAATTTAGCTGGCAAGGCGGTTTCCAGCACCAGCATAGGCACTTGTGCATGGCGATGTTGTAACGCCACTTTGACGCCATCGGCGGTATGCGTATCAATCACTACCCCATATTGCTGCTGCACCTCGCGTATGGTTTGCATACGATTGGCGTGGTTGCTGCTGCCAGAGACAAAGCCGTAATCGGCAATTTTTTCAAACAAGCCGCTGGCTTTTAAATCAAAGCTACCGCCTTGATCTACCTTGCCCCATAAGGCGCGCACTTGTTCACTATCGCGGCCAGTCAAATCAAAAACAAAGCGCTCAAAATTAGACGCTTTGCTGATATCCATAGACGGGCTGGAAGTGTGATAAGTATTGGCTGAGCCACGTGGGCGATAGACACCAGTACGGAAAAACTCATCTAACACATCGTTTTCATTGGTGGCGACCACTAATTGATCAATCGGCAAGCCCATCATGCGTGCCACATGGCCTGCACAGACATTGCCAAAATTGCCTGATGGCACGGCAAAGCTGACTTTTTCGCTGTTCTGGCTAGTCACCGCAAAATAACCTTTAAAGTAATAAACAATCTGCGCCGCTACCCTGCCCCAATTAATCGAATTGACGGCGCCGATTTTATATTGCGCTTTAAACGCATGGTCATTGGATACCGCTTTGACGATATCTTGCGCGTCATCAAATACCCCACGCACCGCGATATTAAAAATATTGTCGTCTTGCAGGCTAAACATTTGTGCGGTCTGAAAG
>JACCDO012287570.1_pt1 | contig 11737 bp, 11 predicted proteins | sample 7446101 | NCBI WGS metagenome assembly JACCDO01 (sample SAMN15323440, study PRJNA562643) | freshwater metagenome | isolation source: river surface water | place: USA:Blue River Watershed | collected 2017-08-16 | reverse complement strand
TTAATGAAAATAACAGAAATAATCAATTGAGAATAGATGAAAACAATAAAAATAATCAAATTAGAATTGATGAATTAATAAAAAAAATTGAAAAAATAGAAAATAAAAGATATTTCTTTTAAATTACATTATACGCATTTTATTTTTATATATATTTTTTATAATTAAAAAATGATTTTTATTTAAATAAAAAATAATTATTATTAATGATTAAAAGGGTTTTTATGACTTTAGATGATTTAAAAATTTTATGTAAAGGTGCAATTGGTTCAATGACATTTGGAGCTTATCATATGTATATTACAACAAATATGATAAATGAAAATAATAGAAATAATCAATTAAGAATAGATGAAAATAATAAAAATAATCAAATGAGAATTGAGGAAATTAATAAAAATAATCAATTAAGATTTGAGGAAATTAATAAAAATAATCAAATGAGAATTGATGAATTAATAAAAAAAATTGAAAAATTAGAAAATAAAAGGTATTTCTTTTAAATTACATTTATTTTTATAATTAAAAAATGATTTTTATTTAAACAAAAAAATAATTATTATTAATGATTAAAAGAGTTTTCATGACTTTAGATGATTTAAAAATTTTGTGTAAAGGTGCAATAGGTTCAATGACATTTGGAGCTTATCATATGTATATAACTACAAATATGATTAATGAAAATAATAGAAATAATCAATTAAGAATTGACGAAAATAATAGAAATAATCAATTAAAAATAGATGAAAATAATAGAAATAATCAATTAAGAATTGAGGAAATTAATAGAAATAATCATTTTCTAATGGATAAAATTAATAAAAATAATCAAATGAGATTTGATGAATTAATTAAAAAAATCGAAAAATTAGAAAATAAAAGATATTTCTTTTAAATTATATGCGTTTTATTTTTATATCTATTTTTATAATTAAATGGATGATATATTATATTTAGTTCATTCAGCTAAAAATTATAATGATAATTGGACTGAATTAAAAACTTCTTCTCTTGATGAATTTAATTCTCAATTTTCTGGTGTTTATTTTAGTTTAATAACTAAAGATAATCTTAAAAAAGAGGGATTATTTGGCAATACAAATTTATTAATATTTTCAAAGAAACTATTAGAACAAGAAAATTATCATATAAATATACATGATTATAATGGATTAATTAATGAAAAAAATACATATTTTCCTTGGAATTTAAATAAAGCAGTTAATAAAATAAGAAAAATTGCAAAAAATAAAGAATTTTATACTGGAAATGAGGTTATATTTCATGATAATATACCAATTAAATATTTATGTATGGTTATCAAAAAAATATCATTGGATTATAATATTGATATAAAATATAATATTTCATCATCAGCTGTTTTTTTACCTCATTATGAAATTTATAATAATGAAGAACCAGATAAAACAAAAATTCCATTTTATTGTCATCCAATGGAGGATAATTTTGGAGGAACAGGAAAAAATAAATTAAGTTCAAAAAAATTTTATAAAAATATGGCTATTTTATGTAATATAAATCCTAATTTATCACGAACAGAAATAATTGAAGAAATTAAAAAAAATATGATGGATTTATATTATAATCGAAATAAACAAAAATTAAAACAATTTAAACTATTAACTAAATTATAGAAAAATGGATGATATATTATATTTAGTTCATAATACTTATGGATATAATAATGAATGGAAGGAATTAGAAACTGCTCCTTTTAAGGCATCAGAACATCATTTTCCGGGTGTCTATTTCACTTTAATAACTAAAGATAATTTAAAAACAGAGGATTTATATGGTTATCAAGGTGATATTTTAATTTTTTCAAAAAAATTATTAGAACAAGAAAATTATCATATAAATATTCGAGATTATAATGGATTTATAAATGAAGAAAATACATATTTTCCATGGAATTTAGATAAAGCAGTTAAAAAAATTAAACAAGAAAGTAAAAAAGGATATGATATTGGAAATGAAGTAGTATTTCATGATAATATACCAATGAAATATTTATGTTTAGTTATTAATCTAAAATCAATAGATTTAAAAATTGCTGATAAATATAAATGTAAATTATCTAATATTATATTACCTCATTATGAAATTTATAATAATGAAGAAGCAGATAAAACAAAAATTCCATTTTATTGTCTTCCATTTGAAGAAAATTATACAGGTATAGGTAAATATAAAATGAGTTCAGAAAAATTTTATAAAAAAATGGCTAATTTATGTAATGTAAATCAACAACAATCAAGAGAAAAAATAATAGAAGATATTAAAAAGAAAATTAGTGAATTATATAATAATCGAGAAAAACAAAAATTAAAAGGATTTAAAGGATTTAAATTATATTAATTTATAATGGAAAAAAAAGATATATATATATTACATATAGAAAAAGCTTTAAATGATGCTGAAAATCAAATTTCTAAAATTAATGATGATATTCTTAAAATACATGGTATGACAGGATATAAAACGCGACATTTTTATAATAATATATTAAATATAAGTGATGCAAGATATTTAGAAATTGGTATGTGGAAAGGTAGTTCTATATGTTCAGCAATGTATAATAATAATGCAACAATTGTAGGTATTGATAATTTTTCACAATTTCTAAATAATAATGAAAATATGTTTGAAATTTTATTAGAAAATGTTGAAAAATTTAAAGGTATTAATAATGTAAAAATAATAAATGAAAATTGTTTTACACTTGATATATTAAATTTACCTAAATTTAATATATATATGTATGACGGAGATCATGAAGAGATATCTCATTATAAAGCATTAGAATATTATTATAATGCTTTAGATGATATATTTATATATATTGTAGATGATTGGAATAATGAACCAATTAGAAATGCTACATATAAAGTTATAAATGATCTAAATTTAACTATTGTATATAAAAAAGAGATTTTTACACCTGTAAATTGTACTGGTGATTGGTGGAATGGTATGGTTGTATTTTTATTATCAAAAATAAATTAATATTTTAATAAAGGTATTTTTTTCTTTTTATCTATTTTTATATGTTCTTCTAATAAATTTTTAATATCATCTGGAACTTCATCATATTTCAAATAAAAACTTCTACTATTTGGTGGAATAATTTCTTTATTGAAAACTAAATAATAATTTGTAATATATTCCTTATTAATTTTATATAACATTAATACTGGTCTATTATTATAATTATTTGGTGCTTTACAAAAAGTAGATGAAACAATTAAATCTTCTAATTCACCTCTTTTATCTTCATCTTTAGTAGATTTATAAGGAGCTCTATGAATAATTAAAATAGAAATATTGAGAATTTCAGACATTGAATAAATTGTTAAATCATTAATTATATATGGTTTTTTACTTATTTGTTCTATAATTTTCATTTTTTCAGCATTAGTTAAATAATCATAATATTTATTAATATATACATTTACATTTGTAAATGTTCGACCACTTAAATCTACATAAAGATTAAATAAAACCTTATCCTTAAATAAAGTTTTCATAATTTCATAATCATTTTTATATTTTTCTAATTTTTGAAAAGTAATTTCAATTAAATTATTATAATTTGTTTTAATTCCAATAAAATTTGCATACCATTCAAAAAATTCTTTAAAATAATTTTCCTCATAATTAATAGTTTTTAATATTTGAATATTTGTCCATATACTTTTCTTATGAATTACCCATTTACTATTTAAAGGTTCAAAATATCCTTTCATTAATGAGGGTAATTTTGATAAATCTTCAGTTTTATTTAAATCATAAGTAAAATTAAATTCTTTTTCTTGAGCATTTATAAAATTATTTATTGGTGCTGATTTATGATAATTTAATAATTCTTTTGGAATTATTCCATTTTGAATTGCAACTTGTGAAAATTGAAATTGATTTCTTTTTTCATCTTTTATTATATTTGGATTTAAAAAATCATATTTATTATAAATAATTATTTTATTTAAATAATTTTTAATATGATTTATACTATATATTGGTATTTCTTCAATTATTATTCTTATTTTATTTTTATAAGGATTATCTTTAAAAAATTTTAATATTTCATTTATATATTGAATACGTGGTAATGATTGTAATCTTTTTAATTCTTGTTCATTTATATTATTTAATATTGTTTTAAAAACCATTAATTGTAATTGAAACCATTTTTTATTTTCTTCATAATTGTTATTATCATAAAAATATAAATCATCTTCAACTCTTGCATGAATTATATTATTATTTCCTAATTCTTTGGGTTTTAATTCAAGAATTGTATAAGAAAAAATAATAGGTTCTCTTTGTATCATTGTTTCATCCATTTTACCAATATCATAACTAAATCCTAAACTTTTTAATTTTACTTTTAAAATATCTAATTCTTTTAAATTAACTTCTATATTTAAAGGAACATTTACATAATCATCATAAAATGCAATTTCTTTTATATTTAAATCTTTTATCATTCTTTGTATAAAACTAATACCAATTTTATCAAATGTAATTAAAATACCTCCATTAGTTAAAATATGTTCAATAGTTAAATCATTATTTATCAAAATAGTTTTAAAAATAAATTTATCATAATTATCAGATATATATTTAGTTTTTATCCAACTATTAAGACTATATAAATTTAAATAAATTTCATTATTTATATCATATTTTTTATTATTATCACTACATGAATTTAATAATTCTTTTAAAGTCAAATAATTATTTAATTTAAATATTTTTGAATTTTCTTTTGTTTTTTTATTTCTAATTTCTAATGGTTCATAATATTTTCCATCATACATTAACATTATAATTTCTGGATTAATTTCTAATATTGATTTTAAATCTTGAAATGATGTAAAATAAGGACATAAAATAGATAAATTATTATTATTTTTTTCCCAAATAACCAAAAGTTTATTATAAATTATACTTATTAATGAATAAAAATAATAGGAACTTTTAGGTTTTGAATAATTATTACTTGATATATAATTAATAAATTTTTTATAACTTTTAAAAATTGCTAATAATCTTGATAATTTATAATCAAATTTATTATAATCAATTTTATAAAATTTTTTTAATGTGGGAAATGTTATTTTAAGTTCATTTATTAATTTAATATTTTCACTTGGAATTATTGGTAAATTATCCATAAATGCCTTACAAACATTTCCATTTTCCAAACTTAAAAATGTAATTAAATCCAATTTTTGAGTTAAATCTTTTATAAATTTATTTTTATTATTTTCAAAATTTAAAAGATATGTTATTGCAAATATTAAACTATCTGAATGAATATTTTCTTCTTTACTTAAAGTTTTATGATTTATCCCTTTTCTTACTAAAATTATTTCACTTTTACTACTAGTATCTATTTGTAATAATTGTTGTAATTCTTTTTGAACTTTACCATAACGTCCAACTGCAACCACATTATTAACATCAAATAAATAATTTTCATCTTTATCCTCAATTTCTACATTTTCTGCATTTTTAGGATTATAATTTTCATAATTTTTGCATTTCTCTAATTCATATTTTTTAGGTGGTTTTTTAAAACAACATGGTGCACATATATTTGTTTCTTCATCTGGTTTTATTAATTGAACATAACGTTTTATTCCTTCTTCGCCAGGTTTTAAGAAAAAACTTTCTATTTTTTTCTCATCTTCTATTGGACATTTACCTGTAATCGGGTCGCCCGGTACCTTTGAAGTTACACACCAATAACGTGGACAAATATAATAATTCATATTATCCTTTTTACTTCCATAATAAAGTTCATTATCAACATAATATTCGTTTTTTTCAATTAATTTATCACGTGTTTCTTTATTAATTACTAATGGTTGATTTTTTTTTTGACATATATCTCTCGCATAATTTTTACCAAATAAATCTTTATCTGTATTTTGTAATAATGTTATTTTATATCTTTCATCTTCATCTTTATCTATAAATTTTGCTCCACCTGATGATGAAAATGATAATTTACCCAAATCTTCTTCTTCATCTTCTTTTTTAGATGAAGTTGATGATTTTTCTTTAACCATTATTGCTTTCTTTTTTGTTTCCTTAATCTTTTCTTGACTTAAACTGATAATTTTAGAAATCCAAAAAACTAAATTATCCATTTCTTTTTTATTTGGAATGTTATAAACAATGATTTCAAAATTAGATACTTTTGGTTGTTTAATAATAACTAAAGTATCTAATTTATGTTCTAATAATTCTTCTTTTATATTTTGTTGTTGTAATTCACCTAATAATTCTATTTGTTGAAATATTAAATTATTTGCTTCTTCTTCTGTATAATCAAAAGTTTTTAATTCATCAACTATATCTTTTGGTTCTACACCAAAAATAAGACGATTTTTAATATAAGTTCCAATATCAAATTTTTCAGTAGTAAAATTAGAACTTCTTTTATAAATAAGATTTATAGATTTTTTTGCAGAAATAATTTTAAAAATATTTTGATAATTTGATATTTTTATTTTTAATTGTTCAAATGTTACATTTGAAATATTAATATAATTATATATTTTGATCGAAAGAGGTTCCAATTTTATTTTTTCACCTAATGAATTCTCTAAATATGTTATAATTACATTTATATATTTAGTTTCTATTGTTTCATGACTTATTCGATTTCTTAAATCAATATTAAAATAAACTTTAAAAGTCATATCAGCATTAATTGTTATTTTTATATAACTATGATCATCAATTGGAAAATAACAATTAATACATTTAATATTATTTTTAATTTTTTCAAAATTACTCCAATTTTGAAGATTTATAACTGAAATAGAATGATACATATATAATTTATGAATTAATGTATAATTATCATTAATCCATTGAATATATTGAATATTTTGATTAGTATTTAATTTATCATAAATATCTGTTAAATATTCATATTTTTTCAATTTACCTTTTAATTCGTATCTATGAATTATAACTTTATTATCACTAAATTTATTTTCAATTTTACTCAATTCAATTAATTTATATTCATTTTTATTTAATTCATCTAAATTTTTAAATTTTTTATCAATAAAATAATATTGATTATTTTTCAAATCTTTAAAATCTTCTTCAAATATTATATTTAATTTTGAAAAATAACATAAACCATAATTTATTTTTATATCTATTGGTTCTTTAATTAATACATTATTTCTATCAGTTGATTTTAATGGATTATTATCATAACCTTTCCATTTACTATTTTCTATTGTAAAAAGAAGATTAGGAGAATTATTTATCCAAGTATAAAAACGACTACTTTTATTTATTGAAAGAGCTATTTTTGTAATTCCATCTTCTAAACTATCATCTTCAAATATTTCTCTTTTATAAGTCTCAAACGTTTCATAATTAATCCATCGTTTAATATTTATTATTTTTAAAGACATATCTATTTAATTAAAATCTATTTATTTTTTCATTTTAATTAAGTAGAATAAAATGGTAAAAAAAATTGATGATGATAAAAAACAAAAATTTAATTTTTGGATTTATATCGGTTTTATTATTTTAGCAATTTTATTTGCTATTGTTATCATTGGTACATTGTATTATATTTTTTCTAATAAATCTGTTCAAACTACTTATCAATCTCAACCATCATATCAATCACCTGTTCAAACATCATATCAATCATCTATTCCACAATCATCACCAATAGATAATAAAAGTAGTTATATATCATCATTATTTAAAAAAGGTGGAAGAAGTTGTAAAAAAATATTTAAAAGATTTTGATGATTTATAATAAATGATTAAAATTTTACAAATATCTGATAAATTATTTTGGGGTTTTAATATTTCGGTTGAATTAGATTTTTATAATTCTATTGACGATTTAGCAAATATAATTAAAAAAGAATTATTATTATTTTTAAATGATAATAATTTATTAAATCTAAAAGAAGAAGCTGAAAAATTAAATTTACATAATCATTATTATAAAGATTATAGAGAATTATATGATACAAATGAAAAAATTATTTATTTTTGTAGTCATTGTTGTAGTTAAATATATATAAATAGATTATATATTTAATAAAAATAATGTTTTTAATTATTAATAGCTGGATACATGGTAAAAATAGAGATGGTTTAATTGCTATGTTAAATGAATTGAATTATGAATATAAAATTGGAACTGAAGAAGATATTAATGATGATAAATGGAAAATTATTTATAATCCATCACAACCATTGGATATAAAGAAATATCCAAATAATAAATTTTGGATTTTTGGTCCTCATTTTTCAGTATTTCCAGATGAAAAAATAGCTAAAATTGATTTTAAACAAGATAATTTAGTTTATATATTTCCATCACAATGGAATAAAGATTATTTTATTAATTGTGGAACAAAAATTAATATTAATACTAAAGTTTTAAGTTTTCCAGTGAATATAAATAAATTTAATGAAATTAAAGAATTAAGAGAAAGAACTGAAGTTATTATTTATTATAAAAGTCGAAAAATTGAAGATTTAGAATTTATAATTAATAGTCTTTTAAATAAAGGAATAAATAATTTTAAAATTTTTAGTTATCAACATAAATATAATGAAGAGGATTTTTTAAATTATCTTCACAATTGTAAATATGGAATTATTGTTGATGCTCATGAAAGTCAAGGTTTTGCAATTCAAGAAATGTTAAGTTGTAATATTCCTTTATTAGTATGGACAGTTAGTTCTTTAACTCAAGAAGAAGGAACTGATTATGATGATTATCCAGCAACTACTATTTCATATTGGGATGATAAATGTGGAGAATATTTTTTTAATGCGAATGAATTTGAAGAAAAATATAAATTATTTATAAATAATTTAGAAAAATATAAACCAAGAGAATTTATTTTAGATACTTTAAGTCCTAAAATATGTGCTGAAAGGTTGAAGATAATTATAGGTAATGTAAACACCTAAAATAAATCCAATTATTATAAAAAAAAGATATTTAAGAGAAAAATAACCAATTATAAGACATAAAATAATTAATAAGATATAATTATATAAATCCATTTTATTTTTTACACGGATATTAATTTATGATGTCCTACCCGAATATCTGTATTAATTACAATTGGAACTCCCAGTTTTTGGATATTCTTGCAAAATGCAACATCTTCTGAACAAATATCACGAAGAATTAAACCATCATCACTAATAATTTCTTGAAGTTCTGCATTAAAATATGGATAAGTCATTTTACGAAGAACATCACGTCTCATTGCAAAAAAACCCATACCTGTATAATTAACAGGCATATATTTAAGACCAGTTTCTTGTTTCCATTTTTCAACAAATTCAGGAGTTAAAAATTCAAAAGTTCCATTTTTAATGAAAAAATCTGTATTCCAATCTTTAACAATTGCATAATGAGTTAAATCAGACATTCTATACATACCACTAACAACTGGATGAATTTCAGTTGATTCAATTAAATCAATTAATTGTTGAGGACTAAAAATAATATCACTATCAATTGTAATCCAAACATCAAAATCGAGATTATTAAATGGTTTTTGTTGAACACCTCGTAATACATCTAAACCTAATGTTTGCATTCTTGCAAATGTTACGTAAGAACTTACACCCGGACTGATAATTAAATCATAACGTTGAGTTTCCCAAAGAACATTTAATGCACTAGTCCAAGCAACCAAAAATTTAGATGTAAAGTTATCGCCCGGAATTCCAATAACAACCTTCTTTTTTTTTGGTTTATCAATATCAATTGTATCTATATTCATAATAATTAAAAGTAGAATTTTAATTCTTATATAAATTTTTTTAATTTAAAAAAATGATTTATTTTATATAAAAAATAGAAAATATAAATAACAGTAATGGATATTGTGTATGACCTAGAATTAAATGAAACTAATATTCAATCAGAACAACCTGAAAAGGTTTTGGTAAAATTAAAACCTCATCAGTTAACTTCTTTAAGTAAAGCGATTAATATGGAAAATTATGGAAATATTAATTATAAAATTAAGAATTTTAGTTATTATAATCAATCTAATATGGGTAATGATGAATTAACCGAAATCAATATTGGAACTAATATTGGAATTCTTGGGGATAAAGTTGGATATGGTAAAACTCTAATAGCATTATCTATTATTGCAAATAATCCACTTGATAATATTTATATAAATCCTGATTTTACCAAAACATTTAATAACGAAAAAACTTATGGATATTTAAATATTTCAATTAAAAATAATTTAATTAAAAAAGAACGAAATATTATTAATTCAACATTGGTAATAGTTCCTAGAGGTCCTGTTTTCGTTCAATGGGAAGAAACTATTAAAACTAAAACGTCATTAAAAATTCTTTCAATTACAAATTTAACATTTATTAAACAAAAATTACCTGTATGGAAAGGTAATAATAAAGATGAAATATTTGATTTCTTTGAGAGTTATGATGTGGTTTTAATAAAAAATACAACTCTTATAACTTTATGTAAATCTTATTATGATTTTGATATTATTGATAGTTGGAAACGAGTTATGGTTGATGAAGCACATGAAATTATTACAAAAATCCCATCAAATATTAATTATTATTATTTATGGTTAATTTCTGGAACTTATACAGATTTATTTAGAAAAAATAATTGTAATACTTGTTATACTTATGGAATTAGAAAATTATTAGATGAATTTAATATTAATTTAATATTAGTTAAAAATAATTTTAAATTTATTAAAAATAGTTTTCATATTCCCGAACCAATTGAAAAAACTTATTTATGTAAATTACCAACTGATTATCTTATTGCTAAAAAATATTTAAATAGTGCTGTATTGGATAAAATTAATGCAAATGATTTTGCAGGTGCTATTAAAGATTTAGGAGGTAAAAATGAAACTGAAGATAATATTATTGAATTAGTTTCAAAGGAATTTAAGAAAGATTTAAAAAATAAGGAAAGAGAAAGAGAATATATTAATGATTTAGATATGGATATTGATGATAAAGAAACTAAATTGAAAAAGATTGATAGTGATATTGAAGGTATTAAAAATAAAATAAATGATTTGACAGAAAGAATGAAATCATTATCTACTAAAAATTGTTCGATTTGTATGGATAATTTAAGAAATCCAATTATGCTTGAATGTACACATTTATTTTGTGGAAGTTGTATTATGAAATGGATTGCGACAAATAATAATTGTCCTTATTGTAGAAAGAAAATTCCTAGTTACGATAATTTAGTTGCAATTGTAAATGAAAAAAAAGAAAATCCAGAAATTATTATGAGTAAAGAAGATACATTTATATCAATTATTAAAAATAAACCTGATGGAAAATATTTAGTGTTTACTAAAAATGATAATGGTTTTGAAATAATTAAAAATAAAATGATTGAAAATGATATTAAATTTGAATTTCTTAAAGGTAATACTTTACATATGATGAATGTATTAGATAAATTTAAAAAAGGTGAAATTAAAATTATTTTATTAAATACTCAATATGCTGGAAGTGGTATTGATATTAATTATGCTACAGATGTAATTATTTATCATTCAATGGGTATTGAAAAAAAACAAGCAATTGGAAGAGCTCAACGAGTTGGAAGAACTGAACAATTATATATTCACAATCTAGCTTATGAACATGAAATTTAATTTTTTTT
>JACCDO011066190.1_pt1 | contig 11737 bp, 10 predicted proteins | sample 7446101 | NCBI WGS metagenome assembly JACCDO01 (sample SAMN15323440, study PRJNA562643) | freshwater metagenome | isolation source: river surface water | place: USA:Blue River Watershed | collected 2017-08-16 | reverse complement strand
TGCTCAGTGTGGGCGGAAAGCGCGTCGCATCGGGTAAGGATTTCGACGAGACCACCGGGAAACTCGCGGTCGGTAAAGACGTCGTCGTCTTAGACGAAACCCTCGCGCGTCAGGTGGCCTCAAGGGTGTCTGGCACCGAGTGGAAGGTTCTGTCTGTCGAAGAAAAAGACATCCACAACCGTCCTTCGCCTCCTTTCATCACTTCCACGTTGCAGCAGGAAGCGAACCGAAAGCTTGGCCTGTCGTCGCGCGACACCATGCGCACGGCCCAGGCGCTTTACGAGGAAGGCTTGATCACCTACATGCGAACCGACTCCCCGAGTCTATCGCAAGAAGCGATCAAAGCCGCTCGTGCTCAGGTCGAGGAACTTTACGGTAAAGAATACCTGTCACCCGAGCCGCGCCAATTTGAAGCCAAATCCAAAGGCGCTCAAGAAGCTCACGAAGCCATTCGTCCGGCAGGTCAGGAGTTCGTCCATCCGAAGGACACAGGCCTCGGCGGTCGAGAACTCGCTTTGTATGAGCTGATCTGGAAGCGCACCATGGCCACTCAGATGGCCGAAGCTTTGAAGCGCTCGATGAGCGTGAAGATTCAGGCCGAGGATTCCGTTTTTCAAGCCACAGGAACGCGGATTCTGTTCCCGGGCTTCATCCGCGCTTACGTGGAAGGCGCGGACGACACTCAAGCCGCGCTCGATGATCGCGAACTGATCTTGCCTGCTTTGGCTGTGGGCGACCGTGTGAAGCCGCACCAAGTGGAGCCCTTGGGGCATGAGACCAAGCCGCCAGCGCGCTTCACGGAAGCGTCGCTCGTTCAAGGCATGGAAAAGGCCGGGATTGGGCGTCCTTCCACCTACGCATCCATTTTGTCGACCATCATGGACCGCGGCTATGTCCGGAAGGTTCAGAACGCTTTGATTCCGTCGTTCACGGGCTTTGCGGTCGTGCAACTTCTTGAGAATCATTTCGAGCAGTTGGTGGACCTGGGTTTCACCTCGAAGATGGAAAATTCGCTCGACGAGATCGCAGAGGGCGACCGCGAGCACCTGCCTTACTTGAAGGAGTTTTACCTCGGTAAGCAGGGGCTTCTCGAGCAGGTGAAAGATAAGGAGCGTAAAATTAAGCCCGAAGCTTCGCGCACGGTTTCGCTCCCTCACCTTCAAGGCGTGGAAGTGAAGATCGGTCGTTTCGGCGCTTACTTGGTTCAAAAAGAGCCGGGCGCACCTTCCGAGAAAGCGGCTGAAAAAGGCCAAGAGTCGGATGAAATTCATGCCTCGATTCCTGAGGATTTGGCACCCGCTGACCTGACTCGCGATCAGATGCAGGAGCTTCTGGAGATTCAGAAGCGAGGTCCACAACCCATCGGACAGAACCCAGAGACGGGCGAGTTCATCTACTGCCTGACGGGGCGCTTTGGTCCCTACGTGCAGCTGGGCGAGGTCAGCGAGACGGTTCCCAAGCCGCGCCGCGCCTCTGTACCGAAGGGCTTTGATCCCCGTGCGGTCACGATCGAGCAAGCGCTCCAGTGGCTGAGTCTGCCGCGCCTTCTTGGGAAACACCCACAGACGGGGCTTCCCATTCAGGCCAACAATGGGCGTTTCGGGCCCTATGTGGTGCACGACGGAAACTTCCGCTCGCTGAAAAAAGAAGACAACGTCTACACCGTGTCTTTGGAACGAGCCGTTGAGCTTCTTTCGCAAGAAAAGAAGGGCCGAGGCCAAGCTTCCCTGATTCGAGAAGTGGGTCAGCATCCGGAAGATCAAAAGCCGGTGGGCGTGTACGAGGGTAAGTTCGGTCCGTATGTGAAGCACGGGAAAGACAATGCTTCGCTCAAGAAAGAGCAAGACCCAGCTACCTTGACGCTTGAGCAGGCGCTGGAACTCTTGAACGAGCGTGCTGCCTCAAAAGGTGGAAAAGCCAAAGGCGGGGCAAAGGCAGCGAAAGCTCCGAAAGCCGCTTCGAAAGCAAAAGGCAAAGGCAAGAGCTCCAAGGCAGCAGCTGAGCCTGCTGCGGGCTGACGGAAGGCGGATCGACGGATGAGTCGCGGAACGGCACGTTGATGGCCGAACGTCGGAAGTCCGCGCCGAGGAAGTCGTCCCCAGGGGCTGCAGTTTCGCCTTATCGGAAGGGTGAGGTGGCACTCGAGCGCGCCTTTTCAAAGCTGGGACTAGGATCTCGCTCTCAGGCGCGCGAGTGGATCCTTGCGGGTCGAGTCAGCGTGGCTGGGCGGGTGGTTCGAGATCCGCGCTTCGGTGTCGTTCCCGAAACCGCGCGGATTGTTCTGGATGGTGAGAAGCTCGAGCGCGCGCGATGCTGCACGATCGTGTTTCATAAGCCACGCGGGGTGGTCACCACGCTTCGCGATGAAAAAGGGCGCCCGACGATTTTCAGCGTGCTGAAGGATTTACCTGAGCCGGGGCTGATGCCTGTGGGGAGGCTCGATCAAAACACGTCGGGACTCCTTCTTTTGACGAATGACTCCCGGTTCTCGGAATGGGTTTTAAACCCGGAGAATGCGGTGCCTCGCGTTTACCTCGTTGAAGTGCGGGGAAAGGCCACGGACTCTCAGCTTCAGGCCATGACCCATGGGGTGAAAGAAGCGGGCGAGGTTCTGAAAGCCGACGGCGCAGAGATTCTCAAAGCTTCGGGTAAAGAGAGCCGCCTCCTCGTTCGCCTTTGCGAGGGGAAGAACCGAGAAGTCAGACGGCTTTGTGCTTCGGTGGGGCTCCCTGTGCAGCGCTTAAAACGCATTCAATTGGGTGGGCTTGAGCTCGGGGCTTTGCCCGTGGGGCAGTGGCGCGAGCTAGAAATGACCGAGCTTCTTCAGGCGTTTCCTGGCTGTCCGGTCCGCGATCTGCGGTAAAGACACACGCCTTCCACTGGCTTTTTCCGCATTTTCGGCTCATAACAAGGTCCGTTCAAGGAGCGTTGCGAGAACGACGTATCGTATCCGGTAAGGTCCGGTGCGAGCGGCTTCCCAGGCTTGGACACGAATTCACGAACGGCGCTCTCAACCCGAGTACGGAGTTCCTTATGGCAACTGAAAAAGACTACGTTGTTGCGGACCTTTCGCTGGCGGATTGGGGTCGAAAAGAGATCAAGATCGCCGAAACCGAGATGCCTGGCCTAATGGCCATTCGCGACGAATACGCCGCTCAAAAGCCTCTGAAAGGCGCGCGCATCACGGGCTCGCTGCACATGACCATTCAAACGGCTGTGTTGATCGAGACCTTGAAATCCTTGGGCGCAGAAGTCCGCTGGGCTTCGTGCAATATTTATTCGACCCAAGATCATGCAGCCGCTGCCATCGCAGCGAGTGGCACCGCGGTCTTCGCTGTAAAAGGCGAGACCTTGAAAGAATACTGGGATTACACCCACCGCATCTTCGAGTGGCCCGATGGCGGCTTCTCGAACATGATTCTGGATGATGGCGGTGACGCGACTTTGCTTCTGCACTTGGGTGCGAAAGCGGAGAAGGACTTGTCGGTTCTGGCGAAGCCCACTTCAGAAGAAGAAACCGTTCTTTACGCTTCCATCAAGGAAAAGCTGAAAGTTCACCCAAGCTGGTACTCCAAGCGTCTCGCTCAGATTAAGGGTGTGACCGAGGAAACCACTACGGGTGTGCATCGCTTGTATCAAATGCACGCTCGCGGGGACCTGAAGTTCCCGGCGATCAACGTGAACGATTCGGTGACGAAGTCGAAGTTTGACAACTTGTACGGCTGCCGTGAGTCGCTGGTCGACGGGATCAAGCGTGCAACCGACGTGATGATTGCCGGCAAGGTGGCCGTAGTTTGCGGTTACGGCGACGTGGGTAAAGGCTCGGCGCAAGCGCTGCGCGCGCTTTCGGCCCAAGTTTGGGTGACCGAAGTGGATCCGATCTGCGCCCTGCAAGCTGCGATGGAAGGCTACCGCGTGGTCACCATGGACTACGCTGCCGACAAAGCCGATATCTTTGTCACGGCGACGGGCAACTACCATGTGATCACTTTGGAACACATGCGGAAGATGAAAGATCAGGCCATCGTGTGCAACATCGGGCATTTCGATAACGAAATCGATGTCGCGGGTCTCGAAGAGTACAAGTGGGAAGAGATCAAGCCGCAAGTGGATCACGTGATTTTCCCCGACGGCAAGCGCATCATCATGCTCGCCAAGGGGCGTTTGGTGAACTTGGGTTGCGGAACGGGTCACCCGAGCTACGTGATGTCTTCGTCGTTCGCAAACCAGACGATCGCTCAGATCGAGCTGTTCACGAACACGGTTAAATACCCTCTGGGTGTTTATACTTTGCCGAAGCAACTCGACGAAAAGGTGGCGCGCCTTCAGTTGAAGAAACTGAACGCGGAACTCACCGTTCTTCGGAAAGATCAGGCCAAGTACATCGGGGTTTCGCAAGAGGGCCCGTTTAAGCCAGACACTTACCGTTACTGAGGGTTGTCCTAGGCCTGTCGGCCGAGGGTAAGTCCGCTTAGTTTTTTTGGACGCCGATTCGTCACCTGGTTGACGGATCGGCGTTTCCTTTTCTCGAGTTTGGTTGAGCTTCTTCCGAAACGGAAGGGATGGGAGAAGCACCCCGCGCGAACCCGCCGTTTACGCTCTACTTGCTTCGCTTAGTCGCCCTAGCAATCGCTGTGGCGACAGGGCTCGGAGTGGTGCAGTTTGTTTGGCTTGCCGTTGCTCGGACTGCCAGTCTTCCTTTGGCTTGGCTGGCCTGGGGGGGCTGGGTGGTTGCACTCCTTTACCACCTGGGTGTCTTAGCGTGGCTGATGCTTCGCTCCAGTGGTTGGATTGTCGCGGGCGCCCTGGGGGCTCGGGAAGTCCAAGAGTCGAAAGTGCGCCAAATCGTCGCCCAATGTTTTTCTGAGCAGGTCCGTCCGTTCTGGATTCGGGGAGCCGCAAATGCGCTTCTTCTGAATGATCGCCTACTGCTCAGTCGCGCGCTGGCCGAGTGTTTAGATCCCAGCGAACTTCGGGCTGTTTTACTTCACGAAGCAGCTCATCGAAAACTCGGGCACCTGCGCGAACGTTCGGCCTGGGTCCTTTTGGGAGTCTCCGTGTTCTTTGTTCCTTGGCCCGGAATGCTTCAAGCGAGCTTCGGAATTCAGGGAGGGTTTCTTTTTCTTCCGACGCTTGGGTTTTATTTGGCAGTCGCTGCCGCTTTACGCGGACTGATTCGCCTTCAAGAGTTCGAGGCGGACGCTTGGGCCGCTCAGCAGATGGGGCAAGGAGTGTCGCTTGGTCAGGCGCTTGAGAAAGTGACAGCGCGAAACGGACACGATCCGAGGCGACAAAGCGTTTTGCGATTTCTGAGCCCGACGGCCGGGCATCCCACTTGCGAAGAGCGAGTGAAGCGCTTGGAGTTAGGCGATTGGGCTTCAGGGCAAGCTCGGTTTCGCTTATCTGTTGGAGCGGTGACCTTTGCGGGGAGTTGCGCCCTGACTTTGATTTCTCCCTGGGTGGTGCAGCGAGGCCTGGGACCGCATTTAGCGGTTCGTGCCGCGCGTTTGGGGCAGGTCGAGGTTTTGGCCCGTTTAGCGGGCGAGGGCGTGGATTTGGGCGCCCGAGATTATCTGGAGTCAGGGATGACACCCCGTGAAGTGGCTGAAAAAGCTGAGCAAAAAGCGGTTTTGGGGTGGCTTTCTGAAAAGGATAATCGAATGCCTGCTTCAGTGCCGTCAGAAGACCGCCGATAAGCCAAGGAGAGCCTTTGATGGATCAAAAAGCCTTCCTCAGCCTACTTGCCGCCGCAGTTCAGCACGGAGCGAGCGACATCCACCTTCATCCGGGGATGTCTCCTGGCTTTCGTTTGCGCGGTGATTTGGTGAACGTCAAAGGCGAGCCCCTGACGGAAGCGGATTTCCAAACCATTGTTCAGGTTCTGTTTCACGGAAAGGAAATGCCCAAAGATCTTTCCAAGATTCAGGACCATGACGGCTCCTTTGAAGTGAAGAACCTCTCCCGTTTTCGCTACAACCTATTCCGTTATAAAGGGCGGTTAGGTGCCATTCTTCGCATCATCCCAGCTGAAATTCCGACCATCGAGAAGTTAGGACTCCCGTCGGTTCTAAAAAAAATCGCGGAAGTTCCGCGCGGTTTAGTGCTGGTCACAGGCGCAACGGGCTCAGGGAAAAGTTCGACACTGGCTGCGATGATCGATCACATCAACGGCACTTCGCCTTGTCACATTTTGACCATCGAAGATCCGATCGAGTTCTTGCATCCCAATAAAAAGTCCAGAATGAGTCAGCGGGAAGTGGGTAGCGATACCGGGAGTTTTGCGCACGCACTCCGCGCTGCGCTTCGACAAGACCCGGATGTGATTCTGGTGGGCGAAATGCGCGACCCAGAAACCATCGATGTGGCGCTGAAGGCTGCAGAAACCGGGCATTTGGTTTTCTCGACCGTTCACACGAACGACGCCATCAAGACTATTGGCCGTTTGATTTCTGTATTTCCACCTGAAGAGCAGCGCATGGTTCGCATGCGCTTGGCAGACAACTTGATGGCGACGATCTCCCAACGCCTGATTAAGCGCGCTGACGGAAAAGGCTCGATCGCGGCGCAAGAAATCATGATCTCGAACAAAGGGATCGCGGAGTGCATTTCAGATCCTGATAAGACTCACGAAATTAACGACTTCATTACGAAGTCTCGCGAGCTTTCGGGTGGGCAAACCTTTGATCAGCACTTAAGCGAGCTTTTCTTGAAAAAGCTGATCACCCGAGACGCCGCTATGGCAAACGCCACGAGCCCTGCCGACTTCGAGAGAAACCTGATGTACGGCGGAAATCCAGGTGCAGAAACGGGCACAGCCGACTCTGGAAAGCGCCGAACGCCGCCACCGCCGAGCCGGAAGGCCCCAGAGAACGACGGACCGACTAGTAGTCAGGTTGTGGTGCTAGAAGGCATGGGGCGCGACAAAGAGAAAAAGGGCGCCTAATCGGCGGCTCCTCGGTCGTTCTGATTGTATGAAGCTTAGGAAAGAGAGAGGGGCGATCCGCAAATAGTGCGGATCGCCCCTTCGATTTCTACCTGCTCGGTGAATGGCTCAGGGGTGGTCGAGAACCACGGGCCTGAGCGCGCCGCTTGGAGGCGGCAGGTACCAAGGCTGCTCCAGCCACATGAGGCCTGAAATCAAGCGCTGACCTGTGGCATTGGGGTGAAAGCAGTCGAGTGAGAGCAGGTTTCGTGTCAATGCCACGCGGTCCCAGGCATCGGCTAGATGGATGTCTAGGCGTCCTGCGTATCGAACTTTAGCTTCAGCAACGACTTCCCGAATCATGATGTTTCGGCGATCGACTAAGTCTTTGGCTTTGAGTCGACCTGCGTCGTCGTTCCAAGTCGTCAAGCGGTTGCAGTATTGGAAAAGACCATCCCTGAGCTTGCTGCACTTCAGACCAAAGATGGAGCGCGCGTTACGAATCTCGGGGCGACCGAGTTCGTAGGCCGGCAGAATCGTGGTCATCAGGACTTTGATGGGCTGCGCCTGCGGAATACTGGCCAGGATATCGAGAGTTGCGAAGTAGGAGTCTCGCATCTTCTCGCCAGGTGTCCCCTCGGTTCCGCCCTTAGCACACACATCGTTCGTGCCGATGAGCATCGTCACGTATTCAACGTGAGTGTATTTTCCGCTTTGGGCCTCTCGGAGAACTTTCTTGGCCTGGCCGATCATGTTGTTCACGCGCGAACCATTGACGGCAAAGTTCTTCACTTCCAGTGCGACTGGAGAGCTGGGTCCATACGAATGGTTGGCGAGGCGCGGGGCGTGTCCGAAGACGCGGGAGCCGGTAGCCCAACTATAGGTATTTTTATTGTCCCAAATCATTTTTGCTTCAACGTCAGACGCCTTGATTTGAGATTCACTGACGCCTTTAGGCAGAACGAGCGGATAAGCGCGAGTTCCGGGCTCAATGGCGAGCGAAGTCACGTCATCGGCTTGTTTTGGCAAGGAGGTGTCGGACATGGCACCCACGGTCAAGGAATCGCCCATGGAGACCATGAGAGCTTTGGGGCGTCCATCGTCCTTGGGGCGCGGTTTGGCAAACGCTTCGGCTCGGGGAGCGTTCAGCGCTGCAGGGATGGACAACAGGGCGGCAAAAAATGCCGCCAAGCGGACAGGGGGCCTCATGGGTGGGTTCCTCCACAAACCGCTTCGGCAAACGTGGAGGAACAATCAAGTTTTGGGCCGAACTTTTAAGCTCGATGTGAATTTTGCCGAAGGTTCTGTTCTGTCGCGCCGACTGAGGAATGACGGTGAGTGAGGAGCGTATTGATCTGATTGACCGCACCCCGGGTCAGTTGAATGGCAATTTCAGCGTGCTTACGCTTGGCTTCCGGTAGGGGTGCAGCTGTTTCTTCAATGCACTGTTTGAGTACTTGGGTTGCCATTTGAAGCGTGCAAAGCGGGCTTCTTAAGTCATGCGTCAGCTCGGTGAGGATCTGGGAGCGAGAACCTTCAATAGAAGTTGCCTCAAGTGTGCCCCGGGTCGAAGGAGGCGAGATTGCCTGGTGCACGAGATTTCGAAAACACCAGATACGCCCCTGGGGCTTCATGAATGACCCTAAGGGTTGGGAGTAAACTTCGAGTGGGCGACCGTTTTTGAGAAAAAGCGTGAAGCTCGAACTGTGGGTTTTTTTAAGCTGAGTGCACAGGGCGAACTCTTCTTGCGCCTCGTTGGGCGACAGTTCTTGGAGGGCGCTTTCGAACTGGGGAAGGGAAAATGGATCCATTTCTCGGACCCCAAGTAGGGATTCCAGGCGCGGACTCCGGGCGAGGAGGGTGCCGTCCTGATCGAGGGCTAGGATTCCATCGCCCGAACTTTCGAGAAGTGACTTCAGTAGGAGATCTTTCATGACGCAATGCGTTTTTGTCATGACTGAAGGGAAGGTGGCAAACCTAATTTTTAAATTTAACCGCCCAGTCGGCGAGCTATCCATGCGCCGCACAAACCTGAATTAGTTGGTTTTTTGCCGAATTTTAGGGCCTGGAAACCACTTTGCCTGAGTAAAGATCCGACATCGTCTTCGCTGTAGTGGAAAAAATACCGAATGACTTCAGGGGCTGAATCGAGGAAATCCGGAACGGGGTTGGGAGGGGTGTTGGTTTCGCGTTGCGAAGTGGAAAGGTCAGTTGAGAGGAAGAGGATCCCTCCGGGGCGAAGCCCCTGAAAAAAACTCCCGAGAAGCCGCTGGGCGCCTGCCGGGGGCAAGTGGTGAATGAGGCGGTGGGCCCAGATCCCGTCCCATTCGCCGGCGGTGGGGGAAAAAAAGAGGAGGTTCTGGCAGCGCACCTCTTCTTGAGTGGCCTTCCGCGCTTTCTCGGCGAGAGGTTCTGCGCCTTCGATCCCCACAGGCTGAAGTCCTGCTTTTCTGAGGTCTCGAAGGGCCCAGCCCGAGCCTGAGCCTGCGTCTAAAACTCGGGCGCCTGGGCGAAGCTCGCTCCGAAACAAATCGATCGCTTCCGGTTCACGGTTTCCCCAGGTTTGATCAAAAATCAGGTCGGCGTGGTGTCGGTAATAGGCAAGAGTTTGGTCGACTTCCTTCATAGAGCCGAAAGCCTTTGGCAAAACACACTGGGCTGCGCAAGGGAGTTTCTCTTAAACTGTGTTAAGGCAAAGCCAAGATGCGATTTCCCAGTGTTTTCTTAAGTCACGGCACCCCAATGTTGGCTCTTCAAGAGCCCGAAGACGACGTCTACGTTCGTCACGTCCACGCTTGGTTTTCGAAGCTTCCCGAAATACCTCGAGCCGTCGTCGTGGTGTCCGCACACGGTCTTTCTGAAGAAGGTACGGTTGAAATTACAGCCGTGAAGAAGAATTCGCTGATCTACGATTTTCGCGGGTTTCCGGCAGCGCTTTACCAAGTGCGCTATGAGGCTCCCGGTGCGCCGGATTTAGTTCCGCGATTGATTGAGCTCATTTCCTCCAAGGGCTTTCGTACCGAGGTGACCGGTCGAGGGATCGATCACGGCGTCTGGGTGCCGCTCCGCGTCGCGTTTCCGGACGCAGAAATTCCGATCATCCAGGTGTCCCTTCCTCACCCGTCTCAGCCCGAAAAAGCGTTACTTCTCGGGAAAGCTTTGGCCGCTCTTCGGGAAGAAGGTGTCCTGATCGTCGGCAGTGGAGGAATGGTTCACAATCTCCACCAGCTTCAGTGGAATCAGAAACACGGTGATCCCTTGCCATGGGCTCGAGCCTTCTCAGAATGGGTTCAGGCGCGTTTACGGGCCAAAGATGTAGGTGCCATCGTGGACTTCGAAGCAGAGGCTCCTTTTGCCAATTTGGCGCATCCAACAACTGAACATTTCTATCCGATCTTCATCACTCTGGGAGCGAGTCTGCCGGGTGATGAGCTGGATTGGATTCACGAAGGTTACGAATACGGAACTCTCTCGATGGATTGCTTCGCCCTTCGCAGCTGAGTCGCTCACAACTTTCCCTTGACCAGATTGCCCTCCCTGAGGGAATTCCTCGCGCGGGGGAATTATGGGGAAAAAAGGGGATTTGGGGAAATCCGTTTTTTTAGTCCTGGGAGTGCTGTGTGGCGTGGCGACAGCAGGTTCTGCTGCCGCGTCCGACACGGGTCGAATGGAAGTCCGAGGACGCGCGTACAGTGCGACTGAATGCCGCTATTACCACTCGAGTCGCGGAGATTTTTTGTTTCGCTACGCTCCGAGTGAAGTCTGGTCAAAAGATGTCGCGCGCGTAGAACTGGTTTACCGCTTTCGCGACACTTTCAATGGCGTGAAAGAGACTCAGCCCACGCGCTTAGAAATGAGGCGCGGTAGCCGCGGTCCTTTTGAGCTGGATCTGACGGACGTTCAGGTCGACTTGCGAGGCGAAAGTCGATTCACCGCGCTTCGCTTCTTTTTGGAGCTCGAGCTTCGCGACGGAAGCCGCGTGGTGGACCGCGGCGGCGCTTTCGGACAAGGGTTCGAAGTTTCCGTGCCGGAGCGTGCTTGTACGCGAGGACCGTTTCAAGATCTTACGCCGGACGCCGTTCCCGGGATTTAATTGCGGTACCGGTCTTCAGGGACTCGGAAAAGGTCCGAGCAAAGTCAGTCACCGAGTTCCAGTCCGTGTAGTCGGTGTCCCGCTGCGTGTCGGTGCTTCTTCCTGTGCTCTTAGCTAGCCGTTTCATGAACCAGCGCGTGACTGGACCGTACTGGGTGTAGCTCAGGGCTCCAGCGAATATTTTCCAGTCCCAGGGTTGCCACTTCGTTCTGCGAAAAAACGTCTCAGCGATGCGCTCTTCTGCTTGTCGAACTGCGGGTCGATCGTCCTGCAGGATACCTAAGCAGACGCTAAAAAAGCGGCTGGGCATCAGTGTGAGCAGCTCTCCGTGTCGTTTCGTCCAAGCGCGAACCGCCCAAGGGTAACGCGAGTTGTAAACCGGCGCACCGATCAGAACCCCGTCATAAGAGGCTGGGTGAACCTGCTCGCGAAGCGCTCGTTCGGCTTCAAAAAGATCGACTCGGTGGCCTTCGCCTTCGAGCTGGTTGGCGATTACTCCGGCAATCTTCGAGGTGTGTCCGTTTGGGCTTGAATAGACGATGAGAATCCGAGCCATGATGGCCTAAACGTTTTGCAAGTCTGGGTCCGAACCTGTGCGTCGTATCGGCGCGTTCCTCATGATACTCTCAGCGAGTGGGTAATCTTAGATCAAGACAGAGTGTCAGATGAGGCGCGCGATCGTATTTGCTTCGGCTGCGTATTGGCTGGTTGCCCTGTCGGCT
>JACCDO010099635.1_pt1 | contig 11737 bp, 5 predicted proteins | sample 7446101 | NCBI WGS metagenome assembly JACCDO01 (sample SAMN15323440, study PRJNA562643) | freshwater metagenome | isolation source: river surface water | place: USA:Blue River Watershed | collected 2017-08-16 | reverse complement strand
CCAACGCTGTCTCCAGGAAGTCTCAAGGAACTCTATTGGAACTCTTATGGGACGCTTGGCTCACGCTCAACGGACATCACATAGGTTTTCCTGGCGCATTAGATAGGGCGGAACTTGGAATGGCACAAGACTCTTTTTTGAAAAGAGGGCGTCGTAGAGTAGAAGCTGCGTGCGATAGCAGATGGCGCCGAAAGTGCAAGCGCCAACTAAGGGGGGGAATGTTGCTAGTAAGAAAAGCACACAATCTAGTATGTCATCCGTAGGGTCTGTTAGTTCCACAAAAGCATTGAATATAAGTGAAAAAGAACAAATTAAAAATTCTGCTGCAAAAGTGGCAGCATCGTTAGAGAAAATGAAGGTCAATTCGCGTGATTCAACACCAACAAAAGGCAGAGCTGGTTCACCACAAAAGTCAATTGATAGTACTGGCAGTAAAGGTGGTAAAAAAAAATCTATAAATAGCAAAGGAGGTAAAAGCACAGAGAAGAGAAGTGTATCACCGTCACCTAACAAGGAAGAAAAAGAAAAGGCAGCTACCCCTATGATATTAGAAAAGAAAGTTCTTACAAGAGCTGAGCAGTTAGAGTTGGGTAAAAGGTTAGTAGAAACCATAGTTAACAGTGATAATAAAAATTTTAAACGTATTTTAGGAGGTACATTAACCAGTGAAATATTAAATTGGTCTGGTGCTGATGGTTTAACTCCATTATTAATGGCTATGCAAAAAGGTAGAGCAACCTGTGAGGACTTTGTCAATGAATTGGTTAAAGTTGGAGCAAATATTGAAAAAAAAGATCACAATGGCATGACACCTCTTATGTGGGCTTCAAAAAAGGGGTATGTAGAAGTAGTAAAGTTGCTATTAGATAAAGGTGCAGATTGGGAGCAAACAAATGATGACAATAAAACTGCATTTCAATTATCAATTGATCCTGCTGCGACTGCATTAATTAAAGGTAAAATTGATACCAAAGCTGCTGAGTTGAAAAGATTGGCAGAATTAGCTGCTGGCACTGCGATTTATGACAGCGTTAAAAATAATGATATACACAATCTGAGAAAATTAGTTGAAGCATCACCTCACTTAGTTTCGTGGAAACCATCTGCTAACGCATTAACGCCATTGGCAGTTGCTGTTAATAATTTAAATTCTGATATTGTTGAATTTTTGTTATCAAGAGATGGAGTCGATAATTTAGGTATTGATAGCCAAAAACGAACAAATTTACATCGATTGTGTTCATTGCCTCGGATACCATCATTTCCTACTACTAAAGCAAGTAGAGATAAGGAAGAAAAACGACAAAAATTAATTCAATTAATTTTGAAAGTCAATCCAAGTCAAATATCAATGTATGACTTACAAGGATTAACACCTCTCATGTATGCTACTATTTCAGGCTACGAAGAAGATATAAAAGTATTACTAGATGCTGGTGCTGACATCGATCAAAGACAAATTACGTATTATTTATACAGAGGTACTCCTGCTCAAAGAAAAAATAATGGAGATACGTGTTTAGTAATGGCAACCAGAAGGCTCAAGTTTAATATTATTAGATTGTTAGTAGAATATGGTAAAGCGGATGTCAATATGTATGGCGAAGGACGCATGACACCATTTATGTGGGCAACATGGTTCGCAAATCATGATATTATGGCATATTTAGTTGCTGCAAGGGCAAATGTTAACTTACAAGCCGATTTTGGCGAATCTGCTTTATTTTGGGCGGTTCAAAAGCATCATTTAGATACTATAAAAATATTACTCAATTATACTCGTGTTCCAGCTGACGAAGATTTATTTTTAAAATTAGTTGAAAAGTATATGGTTGAACTGAAAGATGTTTTGCCATCAGTTGATAAGCCACCAAAACCTAAAATTAAAAAAGCAAAAAGTAAGAAAGGATTAGCTCCAAGTAGTGGAACTAAACCTAAAACTTTTGATGACTTAATGGAAAAGAAAAATGCCGAAGATAAGCAAATGTTAGCGGATTTGGATGACAATGAACGTCTTTGGGTGGAAGAAGAGAAGAAACGTAAAGTTGTTAATATCGATTTAGCTACGCGTAATGGAGCAACACCTTTTCTTCTACTATGCAGGCATGCTCAAGTGATTCCAAAAACGGACTTGATCAAATTATCTGAATTATTTATTAACTATAGAACTAATGTTAATGTGATATCAACTGATAAACTGACACCATTAATCTGGTCTGTTGTTAATCAAATTGCACCATTAACAAAATTGTTACTTGAAAATGATGCAGATCCTCATTTAAAAAATAGTAATGGATTCAAACCTGTAGACTTGACCGACAAAACTGAATTAATTATGATGTTACAAGTCGCGATGGATGCTAGAGATAGAAAAAATGCTTTAGAAGCTGCCGCCAAAGCGACTATCGGTGGATTAAATCCTGGAGAAATTCCATCGGCTATGACTGCCCCTGTGATTACATCTGGGCCTGCAGAAAAGAAAGATCAAAAGGACACCAAACAAAAAGACATTAAAAAGAAAGATGTTATCGTAAAATCTGATAATACTCTTCCTGTAATTTCAGCAGAAAGTAAAGGTAAATCTGATGCAAGTCCTGATTCTAAATCAAAAACTGGGAAAGCAAAAACAGGTGGTAGTGGTACGACTGATTCAGATTCAAAGGGTAAGAGTAGTAAAGGTAGACCCGGCAGTATATCATCACAAAGATCTATTGATAGTTCAGATACTATGGACACTGGAAGTTTGAGGTCAGACAGTAAAAGTTTAAGTAGTAGTAATACGAAAATTAATTCCAGCACCAATAAAAAGAAAAAATAATATGTTATATAAATATAATATTTTCTCATTATATTACAAATCTTTCATTTTATTTATAAAATTGCATTAATTCTTCGTCAAGTTGTATCCATGATTCATTGAACAATTTTCCTGAAATAATACGTCGTGCCATATCTAATTTTGGTTCTTTATGCAATGGATTATTGCATAGATCGATCGTTTTAGCCTATAGGAAATAATAAGTAAATATTAAGTAAATAATACGCACGACAATAAAATCCATCCGTTACATGTTGGGATGCTATCAACAGTGACGAATCTCAGTTGAAAGATGGTGATAGTTGTTTTCTTCATTTGGATTTTATACATCGTTAAAAGTACATACCTTTTCTTTTGAGTCATCGGAACACCAAGTTTCACACCACAACCACTCCTGAGGTAACGAATGTATAGGAACAGCGTGTTGAGCATAATTTGGTAAATCTTGATCAAGATTAGCCAAAGAATTAGGGTCTCTGGCTAGTCCATCATATACTGCTCGTAATTGATCGCCAACGGCTAGTCGTCTATAAATAATATACAGTAATAATTTTAATAATATAATAGTAAGCGAAACTATCCTCAGAATGTTGGGACCATTCGTCGACATGTGTAAATTCAGTCGAAAGATGGTGATATGGTTTAAAGTATCATCACTGGATAGTTAGTAGTATTAATGTGAGTTATTGGATACCTAAATTTTTGAAGATCAACGACGTATAGTGCAGAGATATGATAAGGTTTGCCTCTTAAATGATCATTCCAGTATCCTTGTCGCCAAAATTGAAATCCTAAAGTTTCTTTACGAGAATCACAAAATGGAACGTATCCATATGGTTTACCGTTCAAATCCAATTCCCACAATTCTTTCAAATCTGCTCGAACTACCTGATCGGCATCGACATAAATCACTTTTTTCACTGATAATGGAAATAATACATCTAAAAACAATATTTTATATCCCCATATAATGCGTTGTTTTTGAGTTTGTTGAGTCAACCATTCGGGCCATTTGTATGTAACATAACCAACTTCAAAGCCATAGTGTTTAGCCATAGCTGCTGCAGATGCTTTAAATGACGGTGACAAATAATTTTCAAATAACCAAAATTTCACTGGAGCAGACGTTCGCTTTGTGACACTGAGCATCATAATACGTAGAAGGCGTTCATACATGTGTCCAGTAGCTAAGGAGAAGACGTGAATTGTTTCATTCTTTGAATTGCTATCAGAGGCACCCGACAACATAGATGTAAAAGTAGACCATACTTTAGACTTACTGCCTTTTTTAGTATCACTTTCACTATCTTGTAGTAATGGAATATTATCCATGCCAGATTTTTTCCGCACAACTAGTTTATTTAAAGTATCTGTAAATGATTTAATTGCTATGTATTGTTCTCCTCCTAAACTTCCAATATTATATGATGAATCAATATCGTATAATTCTGTGGCTCGTCCTTCCGCTAATGACAGTTTCCACAATCCTGGATTAGCTTGTAATTGAAAATAACCTAAATTTTGCATCACTAATGTATCAGTTGAAACACTTTTATTTGCATTATCTAATGTTAAAACTAATTGTAAACCATTAGGCGGATTCATTTGTTTGCCAGAATGTAAAACTTGAAAACATTGACCAGCCGCTAGTATATTTTTTAATGTGTACGTAATTTGAGTATTAACACTACCAACTGTATCACCGCACCTGGTACTATCACACATAAGATTATCGATATCTTGTATTGCTACTGATGCTTGGATATTCCATGGTTCTGGTGCATCAATTCTTGTTGTTAAAATGTGCTGTTTTGGTAACATTTTGAATGTTGCCACTGCTTTGTCTTGATCATGCGCCGATAAGACATAACGATAAAAGTTTTGAAGTGGGAATTCAGTCAATTCCGGTTCAGCTGCCAGAATTATTGTTTGGTGTAATTTCAAGTTTTCTCGTATTAATTGCATTAACGTTGCAGCACGTTGTCCAGCTAATGAGAGTGGATCAATGATATAATGAATATTGACACCAATATCATTAGTTTCGGTCGTGTATTCATTGCTTCGTGGCTCTACAGTGAAAACAAATTGATTTATAATACTTTCATCGCTATCATAAAACTGACTTAATAATGAAGGTATATTATATCGTCTGGTGGTACTACTGGAATATTGTCCAATATAACTGTTAATAGACAGATAGTCCATTGATGTTATTTGTGCATTTTCTATTATTTCATTTAGCATTAATCCAATTCGAGAATATTCTAATGATGAAAATAGTTGATAATCTTGTTCACTTATTGTTTCAGATGACGAAACACTTATCAAACGACTATTATAAATAACATAATGATTATCAAGCACGCCGTTAATTATTTTCATTTTTTCACCATTTTTCTTACTTGTAACACTTGAAGATAAAGTTGATACAATGATGTTACTACTGAGAGCCAAGTCTGAAATAAATTTATGTAGAGGGTCGTCGTTTAATACTAATGACTGGATATTACTGACAGTATCGGTTGATAAAATAGGTGACAAACGTTTGGCAATGATGTCAGCAATTAGCTCATTGTTAAGTATTCCATCTACAGCCGCTGTAACTGCCTTGTATTCATTTTGCAGAGTTAGTAAATATGCGATAAGTCCAATTTGTCTGACATTTTCGATTGAAACACATTCAGTTTCACTCTGACATTGATTAAAATTTGTGATGGATGAATCAACAAACAAATTAATGCTTACTTGATGCTCTCCTGTCATTTTATCTTCATTTGACTCATCCATTAACCACGCCAATGCATTTCTCATGCTAGCAAATCCGGTATTTGTTGGATTAACAATCAATAATGTTGAATTTCTAATACTAATACCATTTGTTGATGGAAATAAATATGGCAATTTTGATACCAAATCGATAGATGCTGTCGAAGTGATATCAACATATTCAGCTACTTGGTCAAGTAGTGGATGATATCTAGGGTATGCACCATTGTATTTAAGTAACGCACTAAATATTGACGACGTGGAGTCCGTTATTATTCCTTGTTGATACAAAGTAGTAACAATATACTGTTCCTTGCCGATGATACCCATTAAGGCATTAGAAATGTCGTTGGACTGTTTCACAATACCATTAAGTGAAAATGAGTTCATTTGAAGTCCTCGATTATCTAAATATTGAGTTGTATTAGTAATAAATGAGCTGTAAGCATCCTCAGTCATAACTTCATTTCCAAATTCAATAATTTCCTTTTTAGTCAATTTACTCTTTTTGCTGTTACCAGTATTTAAAACGCTAGTTGCGAATATTTCAATAATTTTGTTCTCATTTAGGCTTGTTAATAATTCAACAATTGTGTCATTAGGTGATGATGAGTCATAATTCTCTTGGTACGCTTCAGTTATTAATTCTGCAATACTAAACAAAAACGAACTCGCTGTGTACATTCCATACACATCTTTTGCAGCTGCATATAATTTTGCGATTAATTCACTTATACGTATGCGATCGGTGTTATAGTTTCCTTTATAGTCCACTCCCAAAACAATGCCTATTCTTAGTGGCCACTGTTGCTGCCATATCATTTGTAACTGGGATACCAAGCTTGCACCCTCAATTGTTAAAATGTCAACATTTGCTATTAATGTATACAAATTTTTTGCAATAAGTTGCATATTCCATGATGGAAATAGTAACTGTCTTAAAGTTTTTGGCCACTGTTTGTACATTTTGTCTTTTTCCAAATTATTAACAAAATTTACTACATACTTTCCTCCTTTGCTAACATCAATACGTATAATACTCTCCATTCCTAACATGCTATTACTATCTTTACCGATGACACTTGCAAAATCCTTAATTTCGTTTTTTTTATTTTGACTTAAATTAATATTGCTTAGTTTTCCCATATATTTAATTTCTTCTTTAACTTCATTTAATAGATCATAAACATTGAATGTATTGCCGTTAAGATCGAATCTTATCCCATTTATAAATACGGAGTTACTAGGAATACCATTTGATGAAATACCTTGCACTAAAAATGCTGCCTGTTCACGAAAAAAATTATCAAATTTGATAGATGATATTGAGGGTGCTTGCATTGGAAAATTGTGAACAATATCTTCAAATTTTGATAACCCTTGAATGTTATTATTTGCAGTTCCATTTTTCGCTGCTTTTATTATTGCTACAACAGTTTGTAAACCTAAATCTTTCATTTTCCAAAGTTTCATTGATTCTTTATTATTTTTATTGACTAGATCATCTTTCAGTAAAGTTAATTCTTTTTCAAGATCCGGTCTATTTTTATAAATTGTTGAAAAAATGAAACCATCTATTTCTTCACCATCCGTAAAAGATGAGGTTTCATCAACTATAGAATTATTGTTTTCTATAGTGTCAGGTTTACGATCATCTACATTTTTATATTCCATGTTCTTAATATCTAAAACTACACCATAACCTTGTAATCTCATATCATTAGTAATTGTTTCCATACCAGGGAATGCATGACGAAAGGAATAAATCTTATCATCATTATTATTTAATATTTCACTGTGTAAAGTACAAAATGATGATGAACCAATTACACCATATAAAATAATACGTGGCAAATTACCATAATCTCTCGATTTATAATAAAAATGGTCCCAACTTTCTTCATTTACAAAATTGTCATTACTTTCTATATTCATAATTTTTTCTGGGACATGACAAAATATTTTATTAGGAAATGTAACAATATATGCATTACCGTTGCATGGATTTCCATAAGGCTCAGCAATAGCTTGAAAAAACTTGACTGTAGGAGTGTATGCTCCAATTCCAATCAATGTATCCATTAAAGAATGCATCGATTTGGGTGCAACATTTTCACTTATATCAACAATTTGAACTTGTAATTCTGCTAAAATTTCACTGTCTAAATTTGATAACGTATGATTATGATGAATACTAGTGTCAATTTTATTTATAATATCGGCTCGACTACATAAGGTGTCGACAAAATTAATAAGTAACTTGGAATCAATATCATTCAATGCTTCTGCTATTTCACTTATGAATGATACAGAATACCTAGGCCAATTTGATGACTTAACATCGACTTGAATATTACGACTTCGAACATTGTCAATTTGAAAAATAATGCTTATTATGAGGAACAAGAAAGGTAATCCTGACATGGCGGCAAGCCAAAGCCATTAAATTTTTTATTCGTGGCAAAGGATGCAATGGTTCCTGTTAGGTAGGTCCGGTTTTGGTAAACATATATATGACGACTATAATATCTGAAACCAATCGAATTATCAGTTTAGATGAAACTTAACTCTAAGAAATAATATTTTGATCCATTGTAACGTCAAATAAATGATTTCAATAATATAGTCACTAATTAGAATTATTTTCCATGAATAAATTCAGGCAATTTGACGAAACATGCGGATTCTTTATGCCAATAAAAATTAATTTATCTCTCAGCAAAAAAAAGTAGATTATCATTACCAGGAAGGGCTCGGGGTAGTATTGGGGGAGGGAGGATGGTCCCGAAAAGATTTGTCAAGCGGATTTGACTTTCAATTGCTTGAATTGCTGCATAGCGTAGGAGTTCGAATGATTATTGGTTAGTTACTCAAAATTTAGCTTTTAAATAGATGTTTGCTTCATTGCTGTTTCTGCTTGTATTTAGCACAACCATTCAATTTACAAAAGCTGGAAGTCCTGATTATGGTTATATCGAAACATACGCAGGAACTGATAATGCTATTTCGGGTAAATCATATGCTGGGGATGGAGGACCTGCTACCTCGGCATCATTAAACAATCCAACTGATGTTTCTTTGGATGGTTCGGGTGGATTGTACGTATGCGATTCTGAAAATCATATAATACGATACATAAATTCTGTTGGTACTATTAGTTTATTTGCTGGTAAGCCACAAATTGCTGGATATGGTGGTGATAATGGCAATGCTTTATTGGCTACGCTCGATACACCTTTTGGAATTATTTACAGTAAAACACAGTCTAAACTTTACATCGCTGATACACTGAATCATAGAATTAGATCAATAAGTAGTAATAATGTTATTACTACAATTGCTGGTACAGGATCTAGTGGAAATGGCAACGATGGCTCGTTAGCTACTAGTTGTGATCTTAATAATCCAACGTCAGTCGCGTTAGATCCTGCTCTAAACATTTATATAGCTGATAAAGGGAACCACTGTATTCGTAAAATTACAGGTACTACGGTTACTACCGTAGCTGGTCTTTGTGGTACTTTCGGTTCCACTACTGGTGATGGAACAAGTGCTAGATTATATTCTCCGAATTATATTGTTGCCGATTCTAATACTAACAATCCAGCACTTTTTATTGCAGATACGAAAAATTCTGTTATACGTAAGTTATATACTACGTTAAGTTCAGGTAATATGAAAGTTGTTGCTGGTAAAATGTCAAGTTTAGGGTATACTGGTGATGGTGGCTCTCCTACTTCTGCTAGACTTTATTGGCCTTTATCTATTTCTATCGATAGTGGTAACAGCATGATAATATCTGACTCCATCAACAATGTTATCCGTAAAGCTACTAATGATACAAGTGCCACAATATACACAATTGTTGGTGGCAATGGTAATTTGTTTGATGACGATAGTATCAGTGCAGTACCATCTGCATTGTATGTACCTGCTGGTACTGATAACGATAATACTGGGATTTGGCTCTGCGACACCAACAATAATCGTATCAGAAAAATTTCATTTGCTCCTTCTAATGCACCCACCCCGAAGCCAACAAGTGGCCCAACACCAGCTCCAAGTTTTAAACCTTCTTCAGTTCCATCAATTACACCAACGGTTACTCCGACAAAATCACCATCATTCAAGCCGTCATCCATACCAACTTTAGTTCCCTCATATATACCATCCATAGTTCCAACAATTATTCCTACTAAAGTGCCAACTGTTTCTCCTACAATTGTGCCAACGAAGACACCATCAATTATACCAACATCCATTCCAACTGCTATTCCTAGGTATTATATTATTTTTTAAATCCTTAACTCCTTTTACCTAACGATGTTTCCGCTATTTAGTGCAGCGCCAACAAAAATACCAAGTAATACACCAACGTACACACCAAGTTTTACACCAAGTTTTACACCAAGTTTTATACCAAGTTTTATACCAACATTCATTCCAACTGCTGCACCTACACGGTATCCAACCGCAACACCATCAACAGCGAAACCATCCGTTGTACCTTCATCTTTACCGACTTATCCTGTCGGTGTACCTACCCCTTTACCATCTTCTGCGACACCAAGCGTTGTCCCAACTGTAGTGCCAACAGCTACACCAAGTTTTACACCAAGTTTTACACCAAGTTTTACCCCAAGTTATACGCCAAGTTATATCCCTAGTTTTACACCCACTGTTGTACCAACATCAAAACCAAGTTTTATTCCAACGTATGTTCCAACAAATGTTCCAACGGTTACCCCAACTGAAATTCCAACTGAAATTCCAACTGAAATTCCAACTGCTGTACCAACTGAAATTCCAACTGAAATTCCAACTGCAGTACCAACTGAAATTCCCTCTCCATCTCCAACATCTATTCCAACATCTATTCCAACATCTACTCCAACATCTATCCCATCATCTATCCCATCCAGTAGACCAACATCGCGACCAACAAGTAAACCATCATCTCCATTTCCATCATCACAACCATCATCACGCCCCTCGTCGCAACCAACATCGAAGCCAACAGATTATACTGCACCTGGTCAATCATACTTCACTGTACTTATCCAAATGATTTCATTAGAATATGAGGGAGATAATGGTTGGACTTCATCGTCATTATCTACTGAAACATTCCTCCAAGCAACTATAGCATCGATTCCCACAATTCAGCAAAGTGATATAGAAATCTTAGTAGTTGCGGATGATGACTATTCAAATATTGATCCACTGTTTCGCCCAACAGAATCTGGTCTAAGAATAAATTATACGGTTTCTTTTTTTGATCAACAAATTGGCAGAAGATTACAAAATGTTGTCGGCGCTGACTACAGCTATAATACTGTGTATGAATTTTTAGCCGGCGGTTTATTAGAGTCATTACAAAATGGTAATTATACTCATTCATTAAATTACTTTGCATTAAATTTCGCCTGTTCTCCATTGAAAAATGTGACAATATGGAATTGGGAAATTGGCGATTCAATTGCGATAAATTCTTTAACGTCACAACCATCTGCAGCATCAACTGTTAAGCCTGAGGCTATAGCCAGTCAATTTACGACATATATTATCATAGCATCTGTTGTAACTGCCGTTGTCATGGTATGCTGTATTGCTGGTGGTTATATTCGTTATATTAGACGAAGAGATAGTAAGGCTACGGGCGCATATGCTCGATGGAATGAAACGTACACAAATTTACGTGACTCAACAAGTAATTTGATCAACCGTCTTTCACAATTTGGTTCCAATAAATCACATCATGAACAAGGTGAAATGATAGCTGCTGCTGCAAGTGGTAACATAAATAATCCATTACAACAGAAACAAAAAACTAAAGTTACTCGTAAAAAATCTTTGTATCTTCCTGATACGGCAAATAATTCGGGATTTACCGATGATCAACAACCACATGAATCTAATCTGGCTGCCAGACCATCTGATCATATTCGACCATCCTTATTATATTCCCATTACTCAGATAAAGATAAAAAAATTGACAGTAATCCTATGTATGACCTTTAATTTTGATAGAAAAAATGTTTCTTCGGTATATTAATTTATTTATTTTACACTTAGAATTTTACAAATTATATTAAATCTAAATACTTCCAAGCTAGTGGAGTAAATACACAAACTATACCTAAACAGCCATAT
>JACCDO011716316.1_pt1 | contig 11738 bp, 11 predicted proteins | sample 7446101 | NCBI WGS metagenome assembly JACCDO01 (sample SAMN15323440, study PRJNA562643) | freshwater metagenome | isolation source: river surface water | place: USA:Blue River Watershed | collected 2017-08-16 | reverse complement strand
AGGGTGTTGCTGCACGACGCCGTCACCGCGTGCGCGGCTAATGTAGATAGGCTGGAGCTAGTCATCAAAGCAGGTGTATATTGCATTGTTTCTGCGTCGCTAATCACTGATTTGCCTGAGGATAATGTCGCGAGAATCAATGCGCGGGAGTGCGTCAGTGCGATACCTATCCACCAGTTATTGTCGTGTAGTGATGCACCTTGGAAAACGCCGCAGAATTTAGATGATCCTTACTTACGCACGTTGCGCAATGAGCCATGCAATATCAATGCTGTGGTGCAGGTGTTGGCTGAGATTAAAGGGTTGGGTGTGGATGACTTCAAAACTGTCCTCAAAGAGAATGCAATCAAGGTATTTGGGATGGAATACTTGCCGCAAGAAGCTGCTGCACAAGCTGTTCATGCGCAAGTTACTCATGATAGCAAAGTAGGGGGACAAGGACAGGGTGCGGAGACTGTGACTGACAATGTGGAGAAGAAATCCAAGAAAACTAAGAAAACAAAAGAAGTAACTGAGGAAAATGATGCGAATACCGACGAAGTAGACACGCAGGTAGCGGCGGAGCACGAGGTTGTGAGCAAGAAAGAGACCGCAAAGCAGGCGGAGCGCGAGGTAGGACAAGACGAGTCAGAGGTCCTGGAAGGCAGCTACTACGGCTGCCCCAAGTGTCGCACGTGCCTGTTCTATCAGTCTCAAATCAATTTCCATGGGACTGATATCGCCAAAAGTGTTGTCTTCAAGGTAGGGGAAGAAGGCTCGTGTAAAACGGCTTTGTTTCTCCCATTTATGGACTCCATCGAGGTCAAGGCGCGCACGAGTCTAAGCATAAAAGGGAACAGCGTCGCGTGCGATAATTGCGGTAATAAAGTTGGAAAGTTTTCGGTGACCGAGTCAACGTGTCCTTGCGGCGTCGTTATCCCGGGACCGGCAGTGCGGATCACATCGGCAAAAGTTGATTACTTTGATGTCAATTTGAACGGCGAGGAGTTAGTGGCGAGGTCGCTGCTGGAAGCGGAAGAGGCCAATATCCAGCAAGAGTTGGAGGAGGAACTCGATGCAGAGAACAGTAAGAAAAAAGATGGCAAAAAGAAAAAATTGAAAATTGTTTCAGCAAATAAGGGTAATAACTCGCCTACTCACTCACTCACTCACCTACTCACTTACTCACCTACTCACTTACTCACTTCAAGGAAATTTCTCTTCATTCCGCAACAAATCCTTTATACCAAATGCGTCGCGAGCTGCGAAGGGGGTCAATGTGGAGGTGTCGGGAGAGGACGACGAAGGAGAAGACGGCGAGTCAGATGATGATGACGCATAGGGTGTGGAGTTAGTAGAAATTTATAGCAATTGATGTATCCTTAATGAGAAAATATTGACAAAAATACAAGTCTATTCATACGACCACGCTTCGTCGTCGCCATCGCCACCCTGCTGGCCTCGCAGCCTCTTCAGCTGATCCCTCAGGAAGTCCTTATCATCGAATCTATATATGTTTTCAGCTGAATGTATAGTGAGTGAGTGAGTGAGTGAGTGAGTGAGTGAGTAAGTAAGTGAGTGAGTGATACAACTTACCTAGTAATAATTTTTCTTCCACACTTAACTGATGGAACGCTGTCCTAACATCGTCATCCGGACCACGTTGCTTGTTGCTGCCGTCATCGCTGTTGGGGTCCTTCACGGTCAACACGTAAAATGGAGTGGTGCTTTCTTTCCACAGTGGCGCCATCTGCGTTTCGTTGACTAACTTATCTGGGCATTTCAATAATTCTGCTCGGGCGTTATCGGAGGCCACGTACAGAGGATTGGAGTCGGGATCGGCAGAGGCCTCCACTAGGTAATACTGAGTCACTTCCGTGTCAAATTCTGCTATCGAGTCTCGAACACACTGTAAATTAGGTAACCAAAGCTGTCCACCAACCTTTAATACTCCTTTGGATGCAAATGAAGGTATTGTTTCTCTAAAAAAATTATCTGACCATCTAGTTCGAGCCCAACCTGCAGGACTGAAGAAGTAGTCCAATATAATATAATCAAATGTAACATTTTCGCCCCATGTACTGCTGATAGACATATGCATACGCCTTGTATCAGCAAAATTTGCTTGACAATGTTTTCCTATAATACATCGATCATTCTCGTCGTGTTTATCATCAAGAGAAAATGCATCATATCCTATATAGTGACTGCATGAGTGTATGAATATATGTAGTCTAGAATTTTTTACATACCTAAGGATTCAAGAAACTCTAATCTCACTCTATCTCTAAACTCCTGTCCTCTGTTAGCAGAGAACTCATCGGAGTACACCATTCCCAAACACAACACCCGTGGGCGCTCTGAACCCATGTGGAACACCTTCTCCACGCGGAGAGTAGCTTTACCATATTCATTACCCGCAATATTCTTGGTTTCCTTCACCACGTTAGCAGCTGTATCACCCAAGCCAGTCTTGGTGTACGAACCCACAAGGGGGTTGAACATGGAGTATGTCACGCTCATACTTACCTAGAATGAGATAGTGACAGCCTTATCCTACGATTGAAATTTGAAATCATCATCATCGCGAGAGGCAAGGGAGTGCCGGTGTACCGGTGTCGAAAGACATTGTCTTTAAGACAAAAACCCAGTGATTAGATACAGAATAAAAGTTACAACTCTTTGTCGAGGTGTCCGTGCATCCAGCCCAGCGCCGTCATGTCTTCGTCGTCAAGTGCATAATTAAATATTTGTAAATTTTCCTTCAAATGATCGATTTTGGACGATCGCGGAATCACCGAGGAGTAGCCGGTCTGCACAAAGAAGCGGAGCGCCACGTTGTGTACACTTAGCTGTCTTTCTTGTGATATTTTTAACAAGTTATTCTGCACGTTCACAGGGAGTAAGTGTAGGTTTCGCACACTTGCATATGGCTGATAAATGGTATAGTGATCTCTGCACCAAAGTCGTACTTCGTCATCCAGCTGACCGGGCTCGGCATGGTTTTGAATCACATGAGGGCGAACAGTTGCAAAATGTATTAACTCGTCAAGTAAATCAGCATCGAAATTACTGACGCCGATACTCATCACTAATCCCTCGGCGTACGCCTTCTCCAATGCTAACCACGAGTCACGCCAGGTGCCGTCAGGATCAACCACGGTGTCACAGTGCATCCACTCGATGTTGGCGTCGCATGCAGGCCAGTGCAAGAGGTATAAATCGATGTAATTCGTCTTTATTTCGTCTAAAGATGCATCAATCTCACCAAAAGTGGGTGCAAACCCTAGGTGATCGGGCCACACCTTGGTTTCAAGGAATATTTCTTCACGTAACGGAATTTCCGCATCGCTCTCTCGCTGTTGCAGCACACCACCCATTATGTGTTCGTTGTTGTATTCGCGAGCCAAATCAAACAGTTTATATCCCATTTTCAATGCGCTACTCAATATAGTGTCGGTTTCCTCGGGGTATAAACCTCCAGTGCCCAGGCCCAAAACTGGCATAGGAATGTTGTTGCGTAAAGTGATATACTTTTGATTCTCGGGGATAAATTTGACTGAACGACTGTATCGCAAGGAAGAGTACACGTCCTCAATTTCCTCTCTGTCTAAGACATAACGACTATATACTACCGCGTGATCACTTACCCATGTATACTCGGCTTCTTTTGACGCATCTTCAGAGGGAACAACATGTGAAAACAACCAGAAACTGTCGGATATAGCATGCGCAAAGGTAGAGTTGTCCACGACGTAAGCAAAGCCATTGTCACTCCCAACTTCGTCACTAATGATCCATTTATTGTCTAGTTTATACAAGTATAACTGCTCGTCATCTTCATTTATACTGGGAGAAACGTGTGAATACACCACAATTGTTGGGTCTAATGTCACTCTCTCAACGTAGAATCCTCCAAGTCTCTTGCCATAGCGAGTTGATGTTTCGAAATAGATGGTATTATCATCAACATACAAGTCAATTTTGTCATCTACGGCACATGTGATCGAAAAGGAATCATCTTTCACCCATTTATTACCTTCATTTAACAAGTTACTATTATGCTCAATAACCAACCAGTCTTTCGTTAACAAGTTATCTGTTAGCGCTTCCATTAGATAAGGGAGAATTGCCCATGAATCAATGTATGCCTGGTGTAAGTAATTGTGAGTGAATATGCGAGTGAATAATTGTGAGAGTAAGTGATGTAGTATACCAATGCAGTGTTTGTTTCAAGTACATCATTTATGACCCATCGTCCTACACCACTGTAAGAGTCTCGTGTGTGGTACAAGTAATACTCTCTTTCTCCTTCGTTTGTTTCTGAGAAGTATACTGGAAAATGCAAGTACGTAAGTAAGTAAGTTTAATAACTTAGTGAGTGAGTAAGTGAGTGAGTACCAGGACGTCTGGATGCGGTAGCATTTACATTAGAAGCTTCTAATGGAACTTGGTGGAATCGCAAGTGTCCAAGTGTATTGGAAGACACATCCAATATACGACACCCAAACACAACCCCTAGGGATGCTAACATCAAAATAACACTACTCATGCTCATCCTGACCTAGATTGAAGCCAAGGCGCGAGGAAGCTCGTTAGGAATTTTTGATGCTTTTTTGGACTTTTTCTTTTCAAATATAACCGGAGCCGGTACCTCACTTTAGAGTTTGTTTCACTAATAGTAAGTAGGATGGGGGTCCCAGTGACCCTCACTCGTGCGCTCTATTAGTTGAAATTCGTTACTTGCTGTCGTCTACTGCAGAATCTCTGCCGACGGTGACATTGAGTACCGGTTCGTTTCGGCGAAAAAAACAGAAACAGAAACTACCAAGAAAGAGAGATAAGTTCAATGAGTCAGAAGAAGGTGGAAAAGTTAAAAGAGCAGTTTAAGGCGTCGCAGGAGAAGATTTATCACATGAATGATGTCATAAAAGAGAAAGCATTTCATTTAAAGCACGATCAAGCAAAAAATAAAGCGATAAGAGTAGCTCAATCACGTAATAAAACTCACCACGCAATCATGGATACAGACCGTAAGAACAGGCCAAGTGATCGAGACTTTGAAGTGCGCATGTATTCGAAAATGGATTTAGATGTATGGAAGTATGACGATGTTCGTCAATGGTTTAATACATACGCAAGTAATGATCCTTCGGTATATGAGTACAAGTTCAATCCCAGTGAAACTGGTTACACGATAAGAGTAGATTAAAAGTAATATATAAGTGTATATTTGGTTAGATTGTAAATTATAATTCATCAACTTTGGGAGGTGCTGGTGTCGCTTCTGCTAATAATTCATCAAGTTTTGCATTAACATCTTCTTCATGAACCTCTTCAGTGCCGCTAGTAGTAGCTACAGGAGGAGGTGTTGCATCGCTGCCCTCAGAATCATCTATAGAATGTGTGAGTAAATAAGTGAGTCAATAATAAGTGAAGGGAGGTGAGTACCTATTCTCATATTTTCTAACTCTTCAAACGAGAAACGATACTTATCATCTTTGTTTCTCACTGTATCAACATGCTTTTTCCACTCTTCGGCTGCATCACTAAGTAGTTTTCCACTATATAAGTCGTCGACGAATGACTTCTGATCGAGTAAAACCTTGTCATACTCATCAGGGTGCGTCATCACCCAGTATACTAACGATGCTAACCCCACTAGCGTCAGTACGCGCATCCAGGCCTGCTGCTTGCCGATGTATTTGTATGAATAAAATGGCTTGAACGAGTCTGTAAGTAAGTAAGTTGAGTGAGTGAGTGATTGAGTGAGTAAGTAAGTAAGTAATACTTACCTACTACAGACAAAGATTCGTCAAATAAATTGGGGAAAATCCAAAATTCTAGTCCAAATAACCATAAAGTTAAAAATATCAAAAACCTCACGACGGTCAATCCTAACGTTGCCAGTAGCAGTGTAACGGATACATACCAGAGTCCATTTTTCATGAAATCTGGCCATAATGGCATTAAACAGCATAAAATCACAACAGCTGGAATAGCAAAGGACCAAAAATAGGACCAGAATTTCTTGCCTTCAAACACCCACACGTAGATAGCATCTTTCGTGAACTCGGTAGCATCTGGAGACTCAATCGCTTCAACAATTTTCTCTTTTGATGATGCTAAAAAGAATGAATAAGTGAGTAAGGTGGTAATAAGTAACAATTAGAAAGCAAATGAGTACCTTCTTTGTTAAAATAACGAGCTTTAAAGATATATTTTCCTTTTATTAACTGGGTTCCTATGTTACAAGCCGTATCTTCCGCATGAGCATCAGTGTTGTCTATTGGAGGTAAATGATGAGCTGGCCATCTTTTTAATTCTTTTCCCCATTCTTTATGAACCTTGTTTCTAGTTACTTTATTCAACATGAAATTAACAAAATCTCTGCCTTTGAAGTATACTACTCGCTTCTCCAACCCACCATGTGCACTCTTCAAACTAGCATGGCGACCTAGTTTCGCAGATGAATTGCCGTCGTCGCGCAAATGCAATGCCAGAGTGCGTATACCTTCTTCTTTCAAATAAGCATCAGGCACACCCGTTATGTCGACTATTTCCTCGCTTCCCATGGTTTGTATTTACTAAATAACTCACAAATCAACCGTAAATCACAGTGCTTCTACCGAGTTACTCGGGTCGGTGCGTAATGCAAGACCGCCTAGACGGCCCTTGGACCAAATTGTCGTTGTTTTGGAGAGAAGAAGATTAAGGAATTGTACTCGCAACAGCAGAAATCACTTCATTCGATATAATGGCGCGCATCAACTGCCTGAACTAACAATATTTTACCTTTGGTCAATAATACCGATATGGACCTGCCGAGAAGTTGACAGATGTTCATATAGCGTGAGTGAAATGGAGATTATAACAATTATAGATGAGCCATCGACTATTTTTATTCATGTTTTAATTGCATGTTCATAGATGAATGAATTCCAAACCCACTTTATAATCCCTGATAGCATCGCCAAAAAACCGAAGTAACAGATCAAAAAACAAGGAAGGTTATGGTGCATTTTGTGTGAGTACGTGTGAGTGAGAGAGTAAGGTTTAACGCTAGAGCGACTAAGTGTAAAATGGATCGATTCATGGTTTCACTGAAAAGGTTGCAAGAACATTTACAGGATAACGGTGCACTGGATGGACCCGATGATATGTGTGCATTACTTCAAAAAGGAAGTGTATATATGAGAGAATTAATAAATAAAACTAGTGGACCAGAAAGCAGAACACCGTCGGCACCAATGTCTGCAGACTTACTGCAATTGAAGCAAGACGCCATGAAAGTAATGAATGCTGCTGAAGACATCAAAGCCTTGAAAGCCAAATTAGGACAACTAGCTGAAAATATAAAGGAGCAAAAGCTTTTTCGGATAAATGAATTAGAAAGCCACATGACAAGCAAGAAGAAACAGATGATCCTTGGTGACCATATCGAAAAGGTTATGAAGTTGGTGTTATACGAAGCAAGATCAAAACTTCAATCATTAAAAGATTATCATGAATATTGTAGGCATCACGAATCATTGATCAAGCAAAAGGAGAAGCTAACTAAGAAGATGAATGCACAAATTAAACTTACAAAGCAACTGAAGGGTGTTTCCGAGGTATTAGAGCAGCAGTTAGTCATGATGGAAGATAAATTATTTGCTGCTAGGTGCAAGTTGGATCATGTCAGATCGCATCAAGAGAAAACCATCAAAAAGCACAATATCGAGGCAAGTAAGCTGAGGCGGGAATACACCTTGAGCACGGGCGACACGCGACTGATGCTAGATAAAGTGCCTATATTTTATGCAACAAAAGAGCTGCCGGTTATAAATAGACCAGAAGATACTCTATATTTGCAGAGTAATCGAGAGCAATCAGCTCTTGCAGATGGAAGTAGTATCGAGTCTTCTTCTCTCAGGTCGTCGAATATTGGAATGAGTAGCTCACAGCCTTCTTTACCTAGTTTGCGTAGACCACACACAAGTCATGGTAGTAAATCACTCAGTAGCACAAATACACGCCCTGTTACCAGCCATAAAGTCAGCAGAAAGCGGTCAAATGCGGTGGATCGAGCGACGCTAACTAAAGACATGTACGCAGCCCGTTTCGAACAATTTAATATGTCACAAATAATTAAAAAAATTGAAGTCAAAGCAATCCAAGAGAAATATGCGATTGACTCAAACGCTGTTAGGTGGAGTCAGGAGGACCTCAACAAGCTGTTGAAAACACCTTAAAAAGTATATTCATATTGTATTTAGTGTAAAAACTTTTCCACTTTCCTTCTTCCTAGGCTTGGGTGTGGAACTCTGGATCCCAAGGGCCGGAATTGTAAAAAATTGAAGGAAATTCAAGGGAGAAAAATCAGTCATAATTGATTGATATGAGCGTGGGTGTGACTGCTTAAGTGCTTGAGTAAGCCTGGCAAATCAAAAGTTTGGCAAGTACAGAGTAATCGCCGTCCATAAGATCACTATAAGCTATGCTTTTGGTCTTGGTTCTGTTGCTGCTCATTAATGTGAAGGCGTTTAGCCCTCTTCCTCGTATGCGCCCATTGCTTCAACTGGCCGTCACTGAGGTTGATGAATCGTTGAATCAGTATGTGGAGATGGACACAAACCCTCCATGGCAGTTTTACGTGTTGGATGATGCTAAACTACCTGCTGCTTGTGTACATTTGGTGGATTGCTTCTATAAAGAACCAAAAGCTCTTAGTTCCAGACTTCTTAATGCAAATTCCCCCTTTGAAAAGAGTATATACAAGTTTTTATTGCATTGGCATTATCAACTTACCAAGCTAGATACCTTAGGAGTATATTTCTTAGGATTTTTAACAAGAGTAAAAAGTAGATTGAAGAAGCCAACACTTGGATTGTCATCCGACTCCCTCGTGATATTGGCCTCGGAGAAGGACAATGACTCTGTTATCGTGGGTTTGGTGGAATTATGCATGGAACAGCCTAATGGGCGCCTTACCTCGCCTATTCCCGTGAGTAAGAGTGACGCGTTGAATCCAGCGCTTGAACCTTATTTATGCAACTTGAGTGTTAATCCGAGTCATCGAGGCAAAGGATTGGGCAAAGTTCTTTGTAAACTTGGAGAAAATATTGTGAAAAAAGTATGGGAGAAAGATGTGATATACTTGCATGTGGAACAGGACAACACCGCCGCGGTCTTGTACGAGTCCATCGGATATGAACTCATACCGAACTACATGTCGCCGTGGGACCGCAAAATGAACAGCATGGAAAGCATCAACTACTATAAGAAACTGCTTTAAAGTTACAAGTGTATATCATGAACATCAATGTACATAGTAATAGTAATTCACATTCCTCTTCACCACCGTCTTCCTCTCCTTCTCCTCTGCGCTGCCTCCCCGGATGTATGCGAGTTCGCTTCTTTAGCCTTCTCTATTCGCACCCTCTTTGCAGGGTTCTGCACATCGCTTACAGCCTCAGCAGGTGCCCCTACTTCTACAGCGTTGTGATTTTCAGCAGTCTTCACTTTCTGTGCAGCTAACTTTAAGGTCGTCGACATTGACGGCTTAATCGTTAACTCGCCTCTGTGCGTGTGCACCTGCGCTGCGTTAGTCACATCGTTGGGGACTGGGATAACAGTGCCGCACTGATAAGGGTCCACCAATGCCACCTGCTTCTCAATGCGGGACACATGGCGCTGCAGGAGCGCAGGAGAAGAGTACAGATATCTAGACAACCGTTCCAACAGCACTCGGTACGCGGCAGGAATCTCCTGTTCATCGACAGAGTCGCCGTAAATGTAATAGTTCGTTCTTGTGGTTCTTGTTCCCTTTATTGTCTGCAAGAACAAGTGCCGATGGCGCGCAGAGGATACCTTCAGCTTATACTGCGAGTGAGTGAGTAAGCGAGTAAGTGAGTGAGTGAGTGAGTGAGTGAGTGAGTGAGTGAGTGAGTGAGTGAGTGAGTGAGTGAGTGAGTGAGTGAGTGAGTAGTTGAGCCAACCTTGTCGGGAGCCCTGCAATATAACGGTTTCTGGGCTATAACTACATGCTTATTAGGCTGAACGCTGTCGTCTCTTCTTGACAAGGCGCTAGGGTTATTTGCCAAGGGATTTGCGGCGGTTATAACTTTGTTGTATGTTTTAGTAACTGGAAATGGACGTTTGAAATCATCAAGTTGCAACGGATCTATCAGCCTGGACCGCATCATATCTACATATCCAAACAGGTTGCTACGAGTGACAAAGTTATCAATATCACGGACCGACGCAGGGATTATCAGGGGTGTGGCAGTATCAGCCGCCTCTTCACGCTGGTATGAATAGAACGGCAGGTGTAGGTGCAGTTTCATTGCAATGATGATGACTGCGACGATGTCTTCGGGATAATGTGTTCGCAAGACGAGGGAAGGCGCGGCTATTACTTGCCTAAATATATTCAAAATAATCGGAGGTAACCCTAGCTTGGATATGATGCTCGCAGCAATAAGAGGTGCGTTGAGCGTGGGTAACGCTATATTCAATCGCTTGGAGATTGTTGTGGTGTAGTACAAAATGATGGAGGGAGTTATGGTCGTAGCCTTTGACTTGAATATCCACTCATGGAGTGCGTGCAGTTGGTGGGACCTGAGTACCGCGGGCGAGAGCTTGGAGTACACATTATGATAGGGAATATCGTCGTGTTCAACCCATCGCACGAGATCCGCGATTATTACCCAAGATTTTAACTGGCGTAATGCAAGGTAGATTATGGCCAATAGCACGTACTTACTTGGATAGTTGGGGTGGATACTGTGGTCGTACTCTACTGGTATATTGGGCTCCTTCGCATTGAGTCGCAGTATAACTGTGCAAAACAATGCTTTGGGGTCGGTGATGCTCATCCTACTTGCACTTGTAAGCTCATCCCACTTACGTATATAATCAAACCAAATTTTCTTTGTGTATTCCATAAATAAAGCGTACTTACTAGAGTCAGGATCGATATCCGCCTTAATAGCAACTGCATTTGCAAGCACCTTGAGCGCAGCTTGAAGTATAACTAGTAAGTTTATTACGTCTTTCTCGGTCAATGAACTTTTTAATGAAGCAAAAGTAGTGGATTGTTTTGGATCATTACGACTATTGAGTAATGTAGTATTTTGTAAATTGCGAGAACGAAGAACATGAGGCTTGTTTCTTTGGCTCTCACTGTTAATCACCGCATTGTCTTCATCGTCGTTTGTAATTGGCATGAACTCGGTTAGTTCTGTGCCGCAAGTTGCACAGACCATATACCCACTCAACTCATCGTGAGCAAACGACGCACTTTGGCACACCGAGCACACTTGCCGCGACTCCATTTGCTAGACGATCACTGCCCAAAACTACCCACTTTCACTGATAATTTTTTGATAAATTTCTAAAATTTTCTTCAAATTTTCTTGGTTCCGCATCAGTACCGGCAGTGGTGAAAGAGAAGAAATACTATGTAGCCACCGAATACACCTGAGTTCGTTAGTTAGTGAGACCCTTCGGAGGTGGAAGTGTGGCGCGACGATCCTACGGGATTCCGTTAAGTTGAAGATTTCCCTCAAACAAATCCGGCCCTTAGTGATCGTGCTTTTGAATCAATGTGCTTTTGCCCGATCCAGTCAGACCTGTGACGGCTACTAACGCCTTCGACGGTATCACGAAGTTCAGATCTTTCAATACCACGTCATCAGCACTCACATTGGTGATATTGGTGGCACCGACTAGTGGATTCAGTTCAACTCCCTCTTCGATATCACTTTTGTCGCTGT
>JACCDO010449673.1_pt1 | contig 11738 bp, 9 predicted proteins | sample 7446101 | NCBI WGS metagenome assembly JACCDO01 (sample SAMN15323440, study PRJNA562643) | freshwater metagenome | isolation source: river surface water | place: USA:Blue River Watershed | collected 2017-08-16 | reverse complement strand
GTGAAGTCACTGATATTGTTGAAAAGGAAATGTATTCCTTTGAAGATGGTCTTAATGGTGAGCAATTAACGCTTCGCCCTGAGGGTACCGCAGCCGCTGTTCGTGCAGTGATTGAACACAATCTTTTATATGAGGGTCCCAAGCGTCTTTGGTATACCGGCCCCATGTTTCGTCATGAGCGCCCACAGCGTGGACGCTATCGCCAGTTTCACCAATTAGGTATTGAAGCTTTAGGTTTTGCTGGACCTGACATTGATGCTGAAATTATTTTGATGTGTCAGCGTTTGTGGGATGACTTAGGTTTGACGGGAATTCAATTGGAATTAAATTCTTTGGGTCAGGCCAGTGAGCGAGCTGCTCATCGAGAGGCATTGATTGCACACTTTAAAAAGCATGAGTCAGATTTGGACGAAGATGCCAAAAGACGATTGTTGACCAATCCTTTGCGCATTTTGGACAGTAAAAATCCTGCCATGCAGTCAATTGTTGAATCAGCTCCACAGATATTGAATTTTTTGGGTGAAGAGTCTTTAAAACATTTTGAGGGGGTGCAGCGCCTTCTCAAAGCCAATAACTTACCTTTCAAGATCAATCCTCGCTTAGTTCGCGGTTTGGATTATTACAACTTAACCGTTTTTGAGTGGGTCACAACCCAATTGGGTTCGCAGGGGACGGTGGCGGGTGGCGGTCGTTATGACCCTTTGATTGAGCAAATGGGAGGTAAGCCTGCTCCTGCCTGTGGTTGGGCCATGGGGATGGAACGAGTGATTGAGTTGATGAAGGAGCAGGGTTTAGATGCTGATTTAGAGTCAGGCTGTGATGTTTACGTCTTACATCAAGCAGGTGAAACTTTAGAGCCTGCATTCATTGTGGCTGAGCGTTTGCGAAGTGCTGGAATCGAAGTCATCTTACATTGCTCACCAGATGGCTTGGCTTCAAGCTTTAAGTCGATGATGAAAAAAGCCGATGCCAGTGGCGCAGCGTATGCCATTATCATTGGCCCTGATGAGTTGGCAGCGGGTCAAGCTCAGTTAAAAGATTTACGTCGCGATGGTCAACAAATGAGTGTCGCGTTGGATGGATTGGTTGATGAGGTCATCAATCAATTGGTGAAAACCTCGGATTAAAGCATTCCAATCTGAAAATAGTTAGAAAGCAGACAGAGAACAATTATGCATTTCAATTTAGAAGAACAAGAGCAACTGGCTGAGCTAAAAGCTTGGTGGAAGCAATACGGAAAATGGTTGATTGCTGCTTTGATCGCCATCTTGGTGGCCTATTTGAGCTTTACAGCCTGGAATTGGTGGCAAAACCGCTTGGCTCAAGGGGCTACAAAGTTATATGACACCTTATTGGTATCTGCTCAAAGGCAGGATGTGCCAGGTGTTTTACGAGCTGCTAGCGACATTCAGGATCAATATGGTTCAACCAGTTATGCTGGGATGGCGGGCCTGGTAGCTGCCCAAGTAGCCAACGCCTCAGGCGATATGGCGAATGCTGAAAAACAACTTCGCAAGACAATGGAGGATGCCAAATCTGTAGCTCATCGTGATCTTGCAAGAGCCCGTTTGGTATCTTTATTAATTGATCAAGCCAAATTTGCGGATGCTGAAAAAATTGCTGCAGCCAGTGTTTCAGATGCTTTTGTTTCTCTGATGTTAGAGCGTCGTGGTGATGTGCAATTGGCGCAACAAAAGACTGTAGAAGCCAAAAAGTTTTATCAACAAGCTTGGGATCAATTATCTAAAAATCCAGAAGCCCCCGATGAAGCCAAACGTTTATTAAAAATTAAATTAGATGCTGTAGGAGGACGTTGATGACTCGCTTGTTTTCACGCACCGCAACCGTTGTATTGGCGCTGACTTTTTTGGCAGCTTGTTCTAGTACCAAAAAGCGCGAACCAGCCTCTTTAACCAAGTTAGAAGAAAAAATTTCTGTGACTTCTGTCTGGTCTACCAGTGTTGGTAAATCAGATACCTTTGTGATGCGTCCTGTATTGGCTGGTGACTACCTATATACCTCTGCAGGTAATGGCTTGGTTTCTAAAATCGAAGTGTTGACTGGAAAAAAAGTCTGGGAAGTCAAAGCGCCTTCTGAAATCTCCTCTGGTCCTGGCAGTGATGGCAATGTCATCGTAGTGGGTTCTACCAAGGGCAGTGTTTTTGCGTTTGATAGCAATGGACAAAAAATTTGGGAAGAAAAAGTGGGGGGCGAGGTTTTGACTGAGCCCTTGGTGCTGGGTGGTGTGGCTGTGATTAGAACCATTGATAACCGTTTTATTGGGTTGGATGCCAAAACAGGCAAGCGTCGTTGGTCTTACGTGCGTCCACAAACAGCGCTTGCTTTAAGAACCAGTTTTGCCATGGTGCCGGTTGCGGCGGATGCGTTCGTCACAGGCTTCTCAGGCGGCAAAATTGGTGTGATGGGCTTATCTACAGGAAACGTTTTATGGGAAGCTTCGCTCTCTTATCCTAAGGGTTTCTCTGAGATAGAGCGCATGACTGATGTTTCTGCCAGACCGACTTTATTGGGTCGTCGATTGTGTGCCGTGGCCTATCAAGGTCGGATTGCTTGCGGTGATTTGAATGCGGGAACACTTACTTGGGCCAAAGACTTTTCGAGTCATACCGGTACTGCTCAATCACAAGATTTGGTCTTTGCTGCTGACGAAAAATCCCATGTGGTTGCTTACCGAGCTGCCGACGGAGTTGAGGTGTGGCGCAATGAAAGTATGACGTGGCGCGATGTGGGTGAACCTCTGGCCGTCGGTCGTGTCTTGGTGATGGGTGATAAACAAGGCTATTTGCACTTTTTAGAGCAGACCAGTGGCCAAGCCATTGCTCGTATTAGAGTTGATAGCAGCGCAATTGGGGCGGCTCCTATTGTCGCCAGTGGTTTATTAATTGTTCAGACCCGTGGTGGTTCTTTAGCTGCCTACAGACCGAATTGATGTCGCATTGAAAGAGCCCGTCACAAGAATTAAAAACCTCAGAGCCATTATTTTGATGAGCTCTGAATGGGTAGAGAGTTAAACATTTTATGAAACCAGTCATTGCCATTGTCGGACGTCCAAACGTTGGCAAATCCACCTTGTTTAATCGGCTCACGCGTTCGCGTGATGCTTTGGTGGCTGATTTTTCAGGTTTAACGCGTGATCGCCATTACGGCAATGGTCGTGTGGGCGATCGAGAATTTATTTGTATTGATACAGGTGGTTTTGAGCCCGTTGCAAAAACGGGTATTTTGGCTGAGATGGCCAAGCAGACTAAGCAGGCAGTGGTAGAGGCTGATGTGGTCATTTTCTTGGTGGATGCTCGTTTAGGGATGGCCCCTCAAGACCGAGTCATTGCAGATTTCTTGCGTAAGACGGGTCGTCCAGTGATTTTGGCTGTTAATAAAGCTGAGGGCATGTCGCATGCCACCGTCACAGCTGATTTCTATGAACTCGGTTTAGGTGAGCCGGTCGCAATTTCTTCTGCTCATGGCGATGGTGTTCGAGCCATGATTGAAGAGGCCCTGGATTCTCTGAATCTGCCGGATGAGCCTGAGGAAGCGCTAGGCGCAGATAAACCGGTTCGTATTGCTGTCGTGGGGCGACCGAACGTTGGTAAATCGACCTTTATTAATACCTTGATTGGTGAAGAGCGAGTGATTGCCTTTGATATGCCCGGAACGACTCGGGACGCGATTGATGTGCCATTCACGCGCAATGGTAAACCGTATGTAATGATTGATACCGCAGGTTTGCGTAAACGAGGTAAAGTTTTTGAGGCCATAGAAAAATTCTCGGTGGTCAAAACTTTACAAGCCATTGCCGATGCTAACGTAGTGATTTTGATGTTGGATGCTCAGCAGGATATTTCTGAGCAAGATGCTCACATTGCTGGTTTTATTGTCGATGCAGGTCGAGCCTTGGTCTTGGCCGTGAATAAATGGGATGGCATGGACGATTATCAAAAGGAGCGTGCCAGAACAGATATTGCTAGAAAACTTCGCTTCTTGGATTTTGCCAATGTGCATCCGATCTCTGCCATTAAGGGTTTTGGTATCAAAGAATTGTTTAAGGATGTGGATGCAGCCTATGCTGCAGCCATGTCTAAGCTGCCAACGCCTAAGTTGACGCGTATTTTGGAAGAGGCGGTTGAGTTCCAGCAACCCAAGCGTGTTGGCATGTCCCGTCCCAAAATGCGATATGCCCATCAAGGGGGATCGAATCCTCCAATTGTGGTGATTCACGGTAATGCTTTAAGTGGCGTGACTGATAGTTATCGTCGCTATTTAGAGGGGCGCTTCAGAGAGGCGTTTAAGCTACGAGGCACGCCCTTGCGCTTAGAATTCAAAACAGGTCAAAACCCTTTCGTCGACTCGGAAAAAGGCAAGAAAAAAAAGAAGTGAGTGCGAGAATCAATGAGCTTCGTTAAACTCATGATGTGAAACAGTTTTTAAGCAAAACTCCAAACAACCAATAAGAAAGAAGGAGCAGGCATGAACAGCAACAACAATAAAGGCCAACTTTTGCAAGATCCATTTTTAAATGCATTGCGTAAAGAGCATATTCCCGTGTCTATTTACTTAGTCAACGGTATTAAATTACAGGGCAATGTAGAGTCATTTGATCAATACGTGATTTTGTTGAGAAACACAGTCACTCAAATGGTTTACAAGCATGCTATTTCTACTGTGGTGCCAGCTAGAGCGGTTGAGTTCCGTGCAGACGAGGGTTCTGCTAGCTCCTAAGCAGTTATGCAAGCAGTTAAAGCAGCTCTTATAGGGATTGATCCAGGCGGTAAACCTGATTTCGCTGACAGCATGGCGGAATTAGGTTTATTGGCTTCCAGTGCGGGCTCTCAACCAGTCATGACCATGATTGCAAAACGTGCCAAACCTGACCCAGCTCTCTATATGGGCTCGGGTAAGGCCACTGAATTGCGTGAACAAATGGAAGCCAATGAAGTGGAATTGGCCATTTTTAACCACGCACTGTCACCTGTTCAACAAAGAAATTTAGAGCGTCACTTGAAATGCCATGTGATTGACCGCACTGGCTTGATCTTAGATATTTTTGCGCAAAGAGCAAAAAGTCATGTGGGTAAAACTCAAGTGCAATTGGCCAATGTGCGTTATCAGGTGTCTCGCTTGGTGAAGGCTTGGAGTCACTTAGAGCGTCAAAAAGGTGGTATTGGTATGCGTGGCGGTCCCGGTGAGACTCAAATGGAGTTGGACCGAAGAATGCTAGAAAACAAAGCCAAGCGTTTGCAGGCGGAACTTGAAAAACTTCAAAAGCAACAAGCTACTCAGCGACGTTCTAGAGAAAAAGGTGGAGTTTTTTCAGTGTCTTTGGTGGGATATACGAATGCCGGTAAATCGACCTTATTCAATGCTTTGACCAAGGCTGGTACGTATGCTGCTGATCAGTTGTTTGCAACTTTGGATACCACCTCAAGAAGAGTCTACTTACCTGAAATTGGCAATGCTGTGATTTCTGATACGGTTGGTTTTATTCGTGACTTGCCCCATCAATTGGTAGAAGCTTTCAGAGCCACTTTAGATGAAACAGTCAGAGCCGATCTTTTGTTGCACGTGGTGGATGCTTCTAGTTTTGATCGAGAGCAGCAAATGATTGAGGTGGACAAGGTGCTTGCTGAAATCGGTGCGAATGAAACCCCTCAATTGGTTGTGGTTAATAAAATTGATCAGGTACCTGCCTTAATGGATCGTGGTCCAGTATTACGCTATGACCGTGACGGTCGGGTAAGTGCTATCTATATTTCTGCCAAAGAAGGTATTGGCCTTGATTTGTTGCGTCAGACATTGGCAGATTTTGCAAAGAACACTGATAGAATGAAGGTGACCGTAGACGAGGTTCCTTCGGTTGCAGAATTAGGTTCACAGGCCCCAGCAAAACGCTGGGAATCATTGGATGTTTTTCATACTCGTACAGGACTGTATTCGCCCAACGATGCGTAAATTACTTAGTATTTTTTCGGTTAATGATCCCGGTTGGGGCAATAATCATCAATCAGACCCTAATCGTGGTCGTGATGAAAATAGCGCAAATCCTCCTCGCCAGGAGGAGAGACCTCGTCAACCTCAAAAGCAAGATGGCCCACCTGATTTAGATCAGTTGTGGTCTGACTTCAATAATCGCTTGAATAATTTATTCAAGGGTAAGCGGGGTGGCGGTAACGGTAATAATCAACCTCCTTCTTCTAGAGGTACGGGTGGTGATGGCATCAAACCAGGCATCGGTGCGGGTGTGATTGTCCTGGTAGCAGTAGTTGTTTGGGTCTTCAGTGGCTTCTTTATGATTCAAGAGGGTCAGACGGGTGTGGTTTTGCAATTTGGTAAATACAGTTACACCACGCGACCTGGTATTAACTGGCGGATGCCTTGGCCCATTCAGACGCATGAAGTGGTGAATTTATCTTCGATTCGTTCTGTTGAAGTGGGTCGCGCCAATCTAATCAAAGCTTCTAATCTCAAAGACTCGTCCATGTTGACCGAGGATGAGAACATCATTGATGTGAAGTTTGCGGTTCAGTATCGTTTAAAAGATGCCTCCGAGTATCTCTTTAACAACAAGGATCCGGATGCTTCTGTGGTTCAAGCGGCCGAAACAGCTGTGCGTGAGATTGTTGGTAAGAGCAAGATGGACAACGTCTTGTATGAAAACCGTGAAAAACTCGCGATTGATTTAAATGCTTCTATTCAGAAAATATTAGATAGCTATAAAGCAGGCATTTTTATTACCAGTGTGACAGTGCAAAACGTTCAACCTCCAGAGCAAGTTCAGGCGGCATTCGATGATGCCGTTAAAGCAGGTCAAGACAGAGAGCGTTTGAAAAACGAAGGTCAAGCCTATGCCAATGACATCATTCCAAAAGCGCGTGGTGCGGCTGATCGTTTGATGCAAGAGGCCGAAGGTTACAAAGCGAAAGTTGTTGCAACCGCGGAAGGTGATGCAACGCGCTTTAAGTTGATTCAAGTGGAGTATGCAAAAGCACCTCAAGTGACACGTGAACGCATGTACATCGATGCCATGCAAGAGATTTATAACAATGTGACGAAGGTCATGGTTGATCAAAGATCTCAGAGTGGTAGTTTGCTGTATTTGCCCCTAGATAAATTGATTCAACAAGTGAGTCCGGGTGCCACTCCAGCCCCAGTACAAACTTCCAATACTGTGGCGAACACTCCAGTTACCAATACAACTCCTAACTCTCCTATTGTGAATCCTGCTGCTGTGCCTGAGCGAAGAGACACAACAGGTTTGCGTAGTCGTGAGCGATAGGAGACAGAAAACATGATGAATAGAATTTTCCCTATAGTTGCTGGATTCTTTATTTTGATTGGCCTTTTATCCTCGACTATTTTTGTGGTGGATCAGCGTCAATATGCGGCAGTGTTTGCCTTCGGTGAATTAAAGCGGGTTATTGAAGAGCCTGGTTTGCAATTTAAGTTGCCGCCACCTTTTCAGAGTGTGCAATTCTTTGAACGTCGTATTTTGACGATTGACACGCCAGATGCAGAGCGTTTCATTACTGCTGAAAAGAAGAATCTCCTGGTTGATTCTTACGTCAAGTGGCGCATTGTTGAGCCTCGTAAATTCTTTATCAGCTTTAGGGGTGATGAACGTTTGGCTCAAGATCGCTTGAATCAATTGGTGAAGTCTGCTTTGAACGAAGAGTTTACGAAGCGCACTGTGCGTGAGTTGATTTCTGAGCAACGTGAACAAGTGATGCAGAACATTCGTAAAAAAGTTGCCGAAGAGGCGGCTGATATTGGTATTGAAATTGTGGATGTGCGCCTTAAGCGCATTGATTTGCTAGCGGAAATCAGTGAGTCCGTATTCCGACGCATGGAAGCTGAGCGCAAGCGGGTTGCCAATGAACTTCGTTCAACGGGTGCCGCTGAGTCTGAAAAGATTCGTGCGGATGCTGAGCGTCAACGTGACATTATTCTGTCTAGGGCCTATCGAGATGCGCAAAAGATCAAGGGGCAGGGTGACGCTAGAGCAACAGCTCTATATGGTGAAGCCTTTAATCGCGACCCCCAATTTGCTCAGTTCTATCGCAGTTTGGAAGCTTATCGAGCCAGCTTTAAGACCAAGCAGGATTTGATGGTCATGGACCCTAGCTCCGAATTTTTGAAGTTCATGAAGGGTAGTCGTCCTTCAAGCACTCCTGCTCCTTCAAATCCGGCGGGTAAATAATGAATCGTTGGTTATTACCTGAAAATATCGCGGATGTGCTGCCGTCTGAGGCACGCAAGATTGAAGAATTGCGTCGTACCTTATTAGATCGTTTCCAGTGCTATGGCTACGAACTGGTAATGCCACCGATGTTGGAGTATTTAGATTCTTTGCTAACTGGCTCTGGACAAGATTTAAATCTAAAAACTTTTAAACTTGTTGATCAGATGTCAGGTCGCACTCTGGGTTTACGAGCTGATATGACGCCTCAGGTGGCCCGTATTGATGCTCATTTGCTAAACCGTCAAGGTGTGACGCGTCTTTGCTATGCAGGCTCTATTCTTCACACATTGGCGGCTGCGGGTTCGAGTTCTAGAGAGCAGCTTCAATTAGGGGCTGAAATTTACGGGCATGAGGGCTTAGAGGCTGATTTAGAGATTCAGACTCTTCTAAATGATGTTTTGCACCGTTCAGAGGTGGGCGAGGTGACTTTGGATATGAGTCATGCTGGCCTTTTGACTGCGATTTTGGGTGATTACAAACCGGATGCGGAAGCTTTGGACGCTCTGTACTCTAATTTACAAACCAAGGATTTACCTGGCTTGAAAGAATTGGTATCTGACTGGCCTGCCAATATTCGGGAGGCTGTTTTGAATTTGGCTGGTTTAAGCGGTCAACCTCAACAAGTGTTGTCTTTGGCTGAAAAGTCTTTGCCGAAAACTACTGCCGTTCAAGCCGCTTTAACGCAGCTTAAGAGTTTGTGCGAGGCGATTGCTGCTTTAAAAAATGCGCCTCAATTGAATTTGGATTTGTCTGATTTGCGTGGTTATCAGTATCACAGTGGTGTGATGTTTGCCGCTTATGTGGCGGGCCTTCCCGGAGCGATCGCTCGAGGTGGTCGCTATGATATGGTGGGTCAGGCCTTTGGTCGCTCGCGGCCTGCAACAGGATTCTCTTTAGATATCATGACTTTAGCTAGGATTTCTAAAAAGGATTCTAGGAGAAATGCGATTTTGGCACCTTGGTCAAGCGATGTTGATTTGTCGAAAGAAATTGATGAATTGCGTGCTAAAGGGGAAGTGGTTATCCAATTGTTACCAGGTCATGAGCAGGATGGCGAGGAGTTTCGCTGTGATCGTGAGCTAGTCAATCAAAAAGGTGCATGGGTCATCAAGACAAGAGCGTAAAATGCTCGTTTGCACTTTTTTCTAATTAATTTTTTTCCTGGTTGATATGTCTGTACAGAAATCTGGTGGTAAGTCTGGTCGCAATGTGGTTGTCATTGGTACTCAGTGGGGTGATGAGGGTAAAGGCAAAATCGTTGATTGGTTAACTGATCATGCTGAAGGTGTGGTTCGCTTTCAGGGCGGTCACAATGCGGGTCATACCCTCATTATCAACGGTCAAAAGACCATTTTGCGTTTAATTCCTTCAGGCATCATGCGTCCAGGAGTGACCTGCTACATCGGCAACGGTGTGGTTTTGTCCCCAGAGGCTCTTTTTAAAGAAATCGGTGAACTCGAAGCGGCCGGCGTTGATGTGCGCTCCCGTCTGAAGATTTCGGAGGCAACCACTTTAATTCTTCCTTATCACGTAGCCATTGACCATGCGCGCGAAGCCAAGCGTGGCAACGCGAAAATTGGAACAACAGGTCGCGGGATTGGTCCAGCTTATGAAGATAAAGTGGCTCGTCGTGCACTACGCGTACAAGATCTGTTTTTCCCAGAGTCTTTTGCAGAAAAGCTCAAAGAAAACCTCGAGTACCATAACTTTGTTTTAACTCAGTATTTCAATGCGCCAGCTTTGGATTTTGCGGAAGTTCGCGACACCATGTTGAGTTATGCCGATCAATTGCGTCCCTTGGTGGCTGATGTTTCCAGTGATTTGGATGCAGTTCAAAAGGCTGGTAAAAATCTTTTGTTTGAGGGTGCTCAAGGTGCTTTATTAGACATTGATCATGGTACCTATCCATTTGTGACCTCGTCGAACTGTGTGGCAGGCAATGCTGCTGCAGGTTCTGGCGTGGGACCTGGCAGTCTTCATTATGTACTTGGTATTACAAAAGCTTATTGCACTCGTGTGGGCTCAGGGCCATTCCCTAGCGAGCTTTATGACCACGCCAACCCCAATGCTCAAGACCCTGTTGGACTTCGCTTGGCTGAAGTGGGTAAAGAGTTTGGTTCAGTGACAGGTCGTCCTCGCCGCACAGGTTGGTTAGATGCCGCTGCTTTGAAGCGTTCGATTCAGATCAGTGGTGTGACGGGCCTTTGCATGACTAAATTAGACGTTTTGGACGGTTTAAAAGAGATTCGTTTGTGTGTGGGCTACCATTTGGATGGCAAAACCCTGGATGTATTGCCAAGAGGATCTGATGCCGTGGCGCGTTGCCAGCCAATTTATGAAACATTCCCTGGTTGGTCTGAGAGTACGGTTGGTATTCAGAAGTGGGATCAATTGCCTAAGGCCGCTCAAACCTACCTCAAGCGAGTCGAAGAGGTAGCCTGTGTACCGATTGCCATGGTTTCAACAGGGCCTGATCGTAACGAAACCATTCTTTTGCAACACCCATTTGAAGCTTAAGAAGCATTTATAGTTTCTTCAATCCCAAAACGGCGCCTTTTTATCAAGGCGCCGTTTTCGTTTGATAAATTATTTTGAAATGACACATTCTTATAAGACAATGGGGTATGACTAAAAAAAGCACCAAAGAGACCCTGGTTTTATCAGAGGCCAAAGCAAGAAAATTACCCGAAAAGCAAGGAACGGTCCAAGGCCACCGAGATGGTTTTGGATTTGTCATTCCTGACGATGGTGGTGAGGATATTTTTCTCAACGAACGCGAAATGTCTCGCGTCATGCACCACGATAAGGTGATCGTCAAAGTTTCTGGTGTGGATCGGAGGGGGCGACCTGAAGGTCAAATCAGCGAAGTTATTCTACATGCCAATCAATTTGTCATTGGTCGTTTGCTCAACGAAAATGGTGTCTTAATTTGCGCACCTGAAGACAAACGGATTGGCCACGATATTTTGATCCCACCTAAAGGACAAGGTACTGCCAAATTAGGTCAAGTCGTTTCTGTTGAAATCATTGATTATCCTGACAGTTATCGTCAGGCTGTAGGACGCGTGGTTGAGGTTTTGGGTGAAATTGATGATCCAGGAATGGAAATAGAAATTGCAGTCCGCAAGTACGGAGTTCCTCATCAGTTTTCACCATCGGCTATGAAAGAAGCCGAGGCTTTACCAGATGAGATCCGTGAGGAAGATTTAGAGGGGCGCATTGATCTAAGAGATATTCCTTTGGTCACCATTGATGGTGAGGATGCGAGAGATTTTGACGATGCCGTGTATTGCGAACCTGTGACTTGGGGAAAGTCCAAGGCTTGGCGCTTAATTGTGGCCATTGCTGACGTATCCCATTATGTTAAACCAGGTCATCCCTTGGACAGCGATGCCATTACGCGTGCCACATCGGTTTACTTTCCGCGTCGGGTTATTCCGATGTTGCCGGAAAAAATATCAAATGGTCTGTGTTCTCTAAAGCC
>JACCDO010115782.1_pt1 | contig 11738 bp, 9 predicted proteins | sample 7446101 | NCBI WGS metagenome assembly JACCDO01 (sample SAMN15323440, study PRJNA562643) | freshwater metagenome | isolation source: river surface water | place: USA:Blue River Watershed | collected 2017-08-16 | reverse complement strand
GAATGTGATGTAGTAGTCGTATTATTCATTATATTTAGTTAAAGTAAAGTATCAACAAGTTAACAAGGGTCACAATTAGATATAATACATACAATTTGTTTGTAAAACTAACGAATTCACCCTAACCTATACTTAATCAATCATATCATCATTCTACATCATATTTACATACATTACAAATCATTTCACTTTACAAATCAACTATACTGAATCATTTTTGTACTATTTCTACCATGTCAATAAGACTTCAAGATTCTTATGAATAACTAATAATATTATATATACATGAAAGAAGGTAAGTTTAATACAGAATTAAAGTAGTAACTAATGTCGGGATCAAGTAGGTATGTGAAGGATTGAGTGTAAGCGTGTTCGGGATCTAGTATACATGTTCGGGATTGAGTGTAAGCATGATCGGGATTGAGTGTAAGCATGTTTGGGATTAAGTATATGTCTTCCGGATCTTGAAAGTAATGTTGGGATCTAGATAGTAATTCTGGATATATAAATAAAAGAATATGATAATATATAATTTAAGTGTCTGTTATTTTTTCTTAAAGTGTATTGACTATATATGATAAGTCGGGATTAAGTATATATGTTCGGGATTGAGTTTTAGTATGTTCGGGATTGAGTGTTAGTATGTTCGGGATTGAGTGTTAGTATGTTCGGGATCTTATAATATACGGTATACATACAGTATGTTCGGGATCTATAATATACGGTATACATACCCTTCTAGTCAGTCGGGATTGAATGTAAGTAAGTTTGTCGGGATTGAGTATATACGTGCAGGATTGAGTATAAGAATCGTAAGTATTAATTGAGAGTACACATCTTCAGGATTGATAGTAACAAAGTAAGATTAATAATGTCGGGATCAACCGGTAGATATATACACCCAAGATAATTATTGTGATTGAAATGGAATGTACACAATATTTAGAATAGATGATACGCCAATGCTTATTCTTCACATTTTATATTTAAACAAATAATTTAGTCAATTCTATATAAAGTGTGAAAAAAACGTGAAAAAAACGTGAAAAAAACGTGAAAAAAACGTGAAAAAAACGTGGAAAAAACGTGAAAAAAACGTGAAAAAAACGTGAAAAAAACGTGAAAAAAACGTGAAAAAAACGTGAAAAAACTTGCACACCTGAACTTGTTTCCATAAAGTTTTATTCCCACAAAAACCTTCGAAAATGTTATAAATTACCTGTAACTACTTACCATGGTATAGGAATATATGTGTCAACATGTACACTACACTTCAAGAAATTCTACAAGATACAAGGTACGGGTTATATATACTTCAAAATATATAATTATCTTAAGAATACGTGGTAAGTAATGAGAAATATTCATTACCTTAAGTTTGTTACTTTCATAATTTGAGAACGAACAATTATTACTACTTACGGTACTTGTGAATGAATTTTGATTAATTATGTTCGGGATTAAAGTAAGAAATGTCGGGATTGGGTATGTTAGTGCTGGATTAAATGTAAGCATGTTCGGATTGAGTATATAAGTAACGGGATTGAGTATATAAGAATAATAGGTTAGAGTATATTAGTGCGGAATGGAGTATACGGGTACAAAAGTACGGGATTGAGGATATAATTGCAGGATTAAGGATATAAGTGCGGGATTGAAGATTTAAGTGTTGGATTGAGGATGTAGGACTGTTCCTTATCAGGGCCGATCTAATAAGTGCGAGATCTAACTAATTTTAATATACTATGTTCAGTCATGATAAGGTTTATAGAGTGCGGGATTGAGTGTACCATGTATGAGTAAGTAGTATCGGGATCTTGTAAGTATGAGCGGGATTGAGTTATATAAGTGCGGGATAGAGTGTATAACTAAGTGCGGGATTGTTAGTGTGAGCAATACTGTCGGGATCTAGTAAGTATGAGCGGGATTGAGTATATTCCGGTAAGTGAGGGATAGAGTAAATAAGTGCGGGATGGTGACTAAGTGTGCTCGGGATTGAGTATATAAGTGCGGGATTACTTACCAAGTAAGTATATATATAAGTACGGAATTTATTTTATACCTATAGATATTTTTATTGATCTTTGATTACCAATATTTTTATCAAACATTATATACCATTCAACAGAACAAGTTCATCACTTTAACGATGAAATTAACAATGAAAAAATAAAATATTGAGATAAATTTGTTCTATTGAAATTGAAAATTGAATGGTATATAATAATTGATCAAAATATTGCTTTTTACGGTAATCAATAAAAATATTATTCGTGGTGGCGATTCTCATGGACGTGATCGAGATTTACTTGGTGGCGGTGGTGATTCTTGTGGACGTGGCGACGGTGGTGATGATGATGGAAGTCTCCGAGAAGCTGAAAAAGATGGTGCGGTGCATCTGAATTTTTCCAATATGTTTGATTGAATGTGTAAATTCATCATAAACCCGGCACCTAGTACAAGTTATTGACACATTTGCAAAGGTGATCGTCTTGAAATTATTTTTATGTAATGAATCATTAGTAATGTATACCGTCGTATTGTATTAAATAAAGTTTCAAATGTGTTACTTATGGTAACAAAATCGATAGAAAATTTAAAGTAGCTGCTACATGGCATAAATTTGATTCTTAAGTGGCTCTTGGTAATTCAAATCAACTCTTTCAAGTATGTTTAAAATTGGTTAGAGGTTTCTTGGAAAATACGCGGCCCTCAAGCATAAAGCTCACGTCGGTGGAGAAAAAACGTGTGCTGCGTCATCAAAAATTCTTGTAAAGACTGGACATACAAGTTACTTTCTGATAAGGCAGTTTAAGAAATATACTTAAATAAAATAAAACTGAATTTAAGTTAATTGACAAAATTAATATATTACTTTAAACCAATATAATAATTGTTGAAACCTTTTTTCACAAGGAAAAAAATGATTTCACAGAATCATGAAGAATCAGATAGTGGTTCAGATTCTGAATGTTGGTCTGGTTGGTTTTGTTCAACTTCTGGCAATGAATTCTTTTGCCAAATAAAGAATGCATATATTGAAGATACATTTAATTTGTATGGTTTAAAGCATTACTTACCACAATCATATAACAAAGCATTAGATCTTATATTAGATCGATTAGGTAAATTCAAATTATTATCATTATTATTATTATTATTATATTCATTTAATTATCTTTTTATATTTAATAGCTCCTGGATTTAATGATTTAGAAGAGATTTCGCGTGCAGCTATTTTATTATATGGTTTGATTCATGCTAGATATATTATTACAAATGATGGATTAGAAGCAATGAAAGTTAAATATTTATCTAAACATTTTGGTGAATGTCCTCGTTTACTTTGTCGAGGTCATTCTGTATTACCAATGGGTACAACAGATGAACCGAAACAGAATCATGTAAAATTATTTTGTCCCAAATGTAAGGATGTATATAATTGTTCAAGTAAACATAGAGATATAGATGGTGCATTTTTTGGTCCAACATTTCCAAATTTATTTTTTATGACATTTACTGATTTAATTCCTGAGAATAAAGTAGAGTTACATGTACCTAGGGTATTCGGTTTTAAAATAAATAATAGTACAAGTAATATGAATCATAATAATAATAATAATAGTTCAATGATATCATCATTGCCAAATCGACAATTTATTAGTAAAAGTAAAAATGGTGGTATTGATGATGATGACTCATCAAATGATTTACCAAATAAAAGAACATTTGAAATTATGGAGAATGATAATACTATTAGTTCAAAATGTTTAGATGACAATCATACTATAGTAAAAAAAAATGATGATAAATCAAAAAAAGTTAAATCAAGTGCAAAAGGTTGCAAATAAATTCAAGTAAATATTAATTTGATCAGGTTTAAAAATTCAATATATTCGTAAGTTAAGAGAGTTCAAGAAATTGTAACTCCACATCAGTTATTTCATAGATTAATATTTACTGTTTTATTTCATCATAGTATTGTTTGCATACGTGTATATTAATAAATATCTCCGAAAAAAATTACATACCGGTAACGCCCCTGCAGAAACGTTGATCAGGTAAAAAAAACATCACCAATCAGAGAGACTCATAGGACTGTAACTCAAATTCCCTGAAATTGATAAGTTTGATTCTACAATTGAGTCAAGTTTCCTAAAGTAGTTGCATATTATAATAAGTATATTAAAGATGTCTGGACCTGCACCTCCACTTCGTCGCAATAAGAAATTATTGAAGTCTTCGGTAAATAATAATCCTCCTGTAGGATCTGGATATAATGTTGTTAAAGTAAGTAATAATGTTGAAAATTTAACACCATCAAATAGTGAAAATGAAATACCAACATTATCGCCTCAATATAGTAATGATAATATAAATGACACTTATTCTAAATCATTAATAAGAAATAGAAGTAAATATCAATATAAACCATTTTATCATGATCCAGTTGATGATTTAATACCTGAATCCATTATTGGTGAAGGTGTTAATATTCAAGGTGAATTACAATTTGATAGATTATTACGTATTGATGGTACATTTGAAGGTATGTTTTTATTTATTCTTATTCTTCATAAATTTATTGTATAACTTATTATTATATAGGTAATTTAGTATCTTCTGGAGATATTATCATTGGGAAATATGGTACATTATCAGGGAATATTAGTAATATTCATAATTTATATATTTTAGGTGGTGTTATGTGTGGCAATGTAGTTGTTGATAATGTTGTAGCAAGAAGTGGTTCTATTATTAAAGGAAATATAACATGCAAGTCACTAACTGTTGAACAGTATGTTACCATAAATGGTAGAGCAAATATACATTCGTTGGCACCAGAATATATTGACCATAATGGAGATATTATAATAGATGCACCAGAAGTTGAGGTAACTTTTATCTATATATTTTACTTTGTTATTCCTTTATTAATTTTTTTTAATTAATTTAGATTGGGTTACCTCATCCGCCAAAAAATAGAAAACATACGAGTAATGAGCACCATCAAAGAAAACATTATCATCCAGATAATAATGATCAAACTAATGAAGCGTCATTAGATAGAGAAAAACTTAAAGAAGAACGAAAAGCTAAAAAGGAAATTGAAAAGGCGGAAGTTGGAATAATTGATATTCCAAAAGATAAATTATCTGAAATATCTCATACAGTATATTTATATTTTTCCGCTTACAATCCTGAAAAAATTGATAAAATTCCTAAAATTATGGCTAAATATCGTGGAAGAGAGGATGAATTGATTAATGATCTATTTGAAAAATATGGCCCTATTCCAGGTTCGCAAGATAATAATCAAATAACTGTTGAAAATGAAATTATTAGTAATGAAAATAATCAAATAACTGTTGAAAATGAAAATAATAGTAACAATAATGATAATACTGAACCAAGTAATGAAACAGCAGTCGTTAGTAATGATAATGAACAAAATGGTAATAATATAATAGCTGATAGCAATTCTAGTATTCCAGTTGAAGTAGAACAAGATCCAAATAAAGAAGATACTTCCATTCCAATTAATGATGACTCACAGCAAAATGATAATACATCACAACAAAATATAGATGCTAATACTACTGATACACAAGGTAGTGAACCTAATAATGAACAATTGTCGAATAATATTACAGATGGAGTATCTAATGAGTAAATGATTATTTTACGCTCTTAATTTATTAATAATTTATCTGTATATTTGTTAACTATTCTTTACATTGTTACATCATCTTAGTAAAGAATCGAATAGCATGAATTTAATCCTAATAATTTATCATTGAATTTATTTTAAGTTATATTAATTAGTCTAATTTGTACTTAATTAATCTGGTCTGAGGTACCGTAGGAATCATAGGGTTACACAAGTTGAGAGGATTTTTTTCGCCAGTCAGCAAGAAAAAAACCATAAATAAAAGCATTTATTTACAAATATTTGTCGGGAAATGTCGTTGAAACTAGTTGAAATGAATTATCCTACAGATTCCAGTGTTTTAAGTGGTTTATTAAGAAGTAAAAATATTCCTGTTCCTAATTCATTATCAAATGCACCAAATTTAGCATTTACATCTCATGAAGCATTGGGTGCTGTTGCAGATCATGCTGATATTAAGAATGCTTTTCCATGTACGTATGGTAGAGCAAGAATATCATTACAAAATTCTGTAAAATCTGAAACAAATAAACCTATTAAAATGGCTTGTGTTCTATCTGGAGGTCAAGCACCTGGAGGTCATAATGTAATTGCTGGAATTTATGATTATATTAAAAAAATATCAGAGTCATCTGTAATGTTTGCATTTTTAGATGGTCCACAAGGTATTTATAATGGTCAATACTGTATTATTGATGATAATATGATGCAAAATTATCGTAATACAGGAGGTTTTGATATGATAGGTTCTGGTCGTCATAAAATCGAAAAACCAATTGAATTCCAAAACTCAATGGCAGTTTGTACTGCTTTAGATTTAGATGGTTTAATTGTTATTGGTGGTGATGATTCCAATACAAATGCTGCCGTACTAGCTGAATATTTTGAAGCCAATAATTGTAAAACTAAAGTTTGTGGTGCACCTAAAACAATTGATGGTGATCTAAAAGTTGATCCTTATATTCCTATATCATTTGGTTTTGATACTGCTTGTAGAACATATTCTGAGTTAATTGGTAATTTGGGTCAAGATACTCTTTCATCACAAAAGTATTATCATTTTGTTCGTCTTATGGGTAGAGCTGCATCAAATATTGCATTAGAATGTGCATTACAAACACGTCCAAATATTTGTTTGATATCAGAAGAAATTGAGCAAAAGCAATTAACTTTATTACAAATTACTAATGATATAGTTAACGTTATTTTAAAACGTAATAAAGATGGCAAAGATTATGGTATTGTTGTACTACCTGAAGGTTTGATTGAGTTTATTCCTGAATTTAATTCATTGATTAAGGAAATTAATGACATTCTTGCAAATGGTGTTGAACCAACTGAGGTTGGTGTTAAAAATCTATTAAGTACAAATAATCAAGCTGTTTTTTCATACCTTCCAGATAATATTAAGCAACAATTATTGTTAGATCGTGATCCACATGGTAATGTTCAAGTTGCTAAAATTGAGACAGAACGTTTGTTAGCACAAACGGTTTCAAATGAATTATTAAAGTTGAAATTATCTGGTGAATATAAGGGTGATTTTATGCCACAATTTCATAGTTTTGGTTATGAAGGAAGATCAGGATTTCCTTCTATGTTTGATAGTACATATTGTTATGTTTTGGGACAAACTGTTGCTGCTATGATACATTTAGGTCACAATGGTATGATTGCTAGTGTCACAAATTTACACAAACCTGTCGCAGATTGGCAATGTGGTGGTGTTCCAATTACTATGATGTGTCATATGGAAAAAAGGCATGGTCATATGAAAGCAGTCATAAAAAAGGCATTAGTTGAATTGGATGGTAAACCTTTTAAAGCGTTTGCTGAGCAAAGAGATTATTGGGCCATATATGATTTATATCGTAGTCCTGGTCCTATTCAATTTTTTGGTGATCATTCATCTGTTGAATTATGTATTACGTTAAATCTTGAATTGTTAGGATCAGATGAACGCTTAAATATGGATAATCTTCGTGCTGCCATGGCAATTCAAGACAAAAAAATGCATTTTGGAATTTTTAATCACAGTGTTTTATCTACGCCATTATCAAAAAATATTTTATCAGATTTACAAAGACAACGTTTATTATATAAACCACTTTTATGTCCTGCATTATCATCAAGTCCTGTATGCATACCACTTGCAGGAACACAGTGTAAGAGGTCCATTGATAGAGTTGTTTTAGAAAAGGAGTTTCCTATTACATATGGCTCTAATTTAGTCTCAATTGTGGCATCAACTACTACTGAAAGCGAGTTTAAGCCTATTAATATAGGTGTAGTTTTTACTGGTCGTCAAGCTCCAGGAGGTCATGATATTTTAAGTGGTTTATTTGACTCAATCGGGCCAAACTCTAAATTAATTGGTTTTGTTGGAGGCTCTGAAGGTTTGTTAAGAAATCATTCTGTTGTATTGACTGCATCTGAAATTGATGCGTACAGAGGGCAAGGTGGTTTTGAATTGCTTGCTCGCTCACAAGATTCGTTCAAGAATGATGATTTTGCATTGATATTAAGTACGTGTGTTAGTAACAATTTATCAGGTTTAGTTTTGATTGGAGGTGCTAGAACAAGTTCAAATGCAGCATATTTGGCTGAATATTTTGCCAATAATAAATGCCCAACTAATATTATCACAGTTCCTGTTGATATATCGGGTTCGTTGAAAGATGAATTTGTTGAAACTACTGTTGGTTTTGATACTGCTACCAAAGTTGCATGTCAAGTTGTCGGCAATAATGCTACTGATGGTGCATCGGCAAAAAAATACTATTATTTTATGAGATTAATGGGACAAGAACCTTCACATAGTGCACTCGAAGTTGCATTAGTAACGAAACCAAACTTTGTTATCTTAGCGGAAGAAGTAGAAACAAGACATATGACATTGGCTGATATAGTCAGAGCAATTGCCGATGTCGTTGAAAAACGTGCAAAACAAAAGAAAAATTATGGCACTGTGCTAATTCCTGAAGGCTTAATTGATTGTATTCCCGAGTTAAAGTTGTTGGGATCTGAATTAGATGTTGCATTTTCTGAAGTTGGTTCTGCTGCAACAATTGATACTGCTTTAATTCGATCTAAATTAACAATATGGAGTAGAGCATTACTAGATTCGTTACCCGAATTTATGCAAGCAGAATTATTACTAAGTCGTGGCTCAGAAAATAAAACATTATTGTCTCAAGCAGAAACTGAAAGAATGTTAGCTCATTTTGTTGATATTGAGTTAGGTTATCGCAAAAAGAAAGGTACATATACTGGTTCGTTTAGTGTCGTTTGTTCTTTTATTGGCTATCAAGCTCGCGGTGCTTTGCCATCAAACTTTGATGTTAATTATGCGTATAATTTAGGATTTGCAGCCATTTCTTTAATTAAGTCAGGATATAACGGGTATATGGCTGTCATTAATCAGTTGAAACAACCAGTCAATGAATGGAAAGCTCATGGTGTACCGTTAACTGCCTTTTTAACTTTAAGTAATAATCTTGAAAGATCTGGTGATTTAGGTAAAGCTAGTATTAAAAAAGCTAAAGTTGATGTAAATGGTCCAGCGTATTCTAAATTAGTAGAAGTTAAAAATAACGTTGCCAGTTCTACTACAGACTTATATGCTAATGCTGGTCCGTTACAATACTTTGGACCAACAGAATTAACAAATTCTGTGCCATGTACTATTGCATTAGAATCATCAGATTATTATAAAGATTATGATGCATTGAAACAAGCACTTTTACATATTGAGGGATCTTGTAAAATTGGATGCTCGCCATCATTATTGCATATTGCTACAAAGAGCTTGTGTAATTTACAAGAAATTATAGAAGCTTTTAATGCTGCTACAGACAAATAAATTTTCGGTTGAGGAAATTCTTGTAAGCATAAGTATTTGAAAGTATCAAATTTTCTTTAAAAACAGTTTGTATTATTACATGAATTAAATATGTTCAATTTTACCATTAAATAATGAATCTCAGATCGGGCTTATCTTCACCAATAGCTTTCTCAAAATCAATATTGGTGTCTTTAGTGTTAATTTCTAGGCAATTAATATCATCGTCACTTGTAAAAACACATCCAATTTTTTCGAAGTATTCTTTGGCACCTTCGATAGAAGTAAATGCTAGTTCTTTGGACGCAAAAGCTAATGGTACAGAGGGTATATAACTACGACAAATAGTCATAAGCGCTTGTATTCGACGAAATTCTATCATTTGATTTATGATATGTCTGCCCATATTTGGAGTTTCTTCATAAAGTTTAAAAAATCTATGATAATTATCGAATGTTATTGCTTTTCTTACAGCCAGTGCATGTTTTATAGCGCGATCTTCTTTAATATCCATTGATAAGTTAGCTAATAGAATGGTAAGATCACGATTACCAGTATGAAATCTTTTATTGCCTTGTGCATAAACATAGTACAAAATAAGATAAGCGAAAAATTCAGCTTTTGAACCATTTAAACCTGATTCATATAATGGTGTTAATTGCGTTTGACATTGATTATATTCATTTAAATCTTCCATTTCTAATGCCACTCTTGCATGGAACTCGTATGCTTCAACAGTAAATGAGTTACTAATCTTTTGTACAGTAAAATCTTGTCTGACTGCTTTTAACTGCGAGCACATATATTTATAATCAACAGATTTTTCCTTCCATTTCCTTTTTAGTTCATTTACAGCTTTTATTAACACATTTTCAGGGCGTACAGTGGCTGGATCAGGTTCAGAAGTTAATCGAAAGTAATCTTTTTCAAGTTCTTGGCACGTACCAGTAACAATTAATGTGTCAGAATTAAAATCACTATCTAGTGAATTGTCATAGACTATTTTTTCTGCTTTGAAATTATTACTTCTTTTTTCAAATCGGTTTTTTCTATTCTGTAAATGACTATTATCAACGACGAAAGGCTGAATAACTTTTGTTTTACTTGATACATTTTCTGATTTGTTTGGTCCATAATATCCAGAAGTATCACTTGCTGCATTTTCCATCTCAAACGATTTCTTGTATTTATTATTATTATTTGTTTGATTATTTTTGGGAGAAGTATTAGTGGTGGATGGTCCATAATAATCATATTCATTTTGCGTTCCATTACCATCATACTCATTTTTGCGCTTTTTATTAATTATATTATTACTTACCGAAATATTAGTAGTAGAAGATGATGGTATTAAATGAATTCTTTCCAAGTCCCAACGATGAACGTGTAATCTACCCTCCGATGTTACCCTTGTTATTAACTTTTTTAATTCATTGCTAACGTAGGTCCTATCATACTCATTTACACAAGGTTTAAAGACATTTTCTACAAATACTTTCAAACTATCAGGCCAAACAATTGCATTAGTAGCAGTATTACTTTTTAGCGATGCACTTTCTGGTCCGTTAGTAGTACTGGGATGCAATAATTTATTATTATTATTATTGTTATTATTATTGATTACCACATTTGTTATTTTTGGTATAGAAGTATTAGCTGTGTTTGCTGAATAACTATTAGTACTTACCTGTGCATGTTGCGGATTTATAGGAGTTATATTCATTTGTTGTGATGTATATTTGCCATTTGGTGGGTATATCATAGCTTGTGATTGATAATTGTTCGGATTATAAACCATGGAGTTAGTACCATAATTCATGTTTACTGCCGTAGTATTATAATAATTAGGTTGTGGATATGACATTGTTGGATCATAAGAACCATAAACTGTATGATTTTGATAGTACGGATTTAAGTTGGGTGTTGTCATATTACTGTATCCGCCGATATGTTGATTATGAATATTATAATTATATGCTGCACTTACTTGTTGCTGATATATTCCTCGAGCATCTTGATTATCTCTTTGAATAGGTCGTTGTGGTGGTGCTGGTGGGGGAGGCACATTAGTAGGGGCTACATTTATACCTGTTATTCCTGTCGATGATTCTACAATTTCTTTAGCCCACTTAAATGCAGAACTCATTGCTGTATAGCCAAATATCGATGATTAGAAGATTTCGGTTAATCAGACAACTTGTAAGTTTAAGTTGGGCAGTAGTAGAT
>JACCDO010130631.1_pt1 | contig 11739 bp, 6 predicted proteins | sample 7446101 | NCBI WGS metagenome assembly JACCDO01 (sample SAMN15323440, study PRJNA562643) | freshwater metagenome | isolation source: river surface water | place: USA:Blue River Watershed | collected 2017-08-16 | reverse complement strand
TGAATTTTTACAAATGCGTTATCAGCTGAATTTGTCTCTAGATCATTAATATTTGTGCTAGTTATAGTCTTTTTACCAACCTTTTTCTTGCCACCAGTCTCATAATTCGCAATAATAGAACTAAAATATGCGCGACAACATTCTAACTGATCTTCTGATTCCATTAAGGTCATTATTTTATTATCCAGAATCGCATCTACACCATTCTTAATAAAACTTTGCTCAATTTTATGAATATTATCAATATCCTTACATAAATTCATTATTAATACATTATCTAAAAATGTAGATATTTCAATAATATGTACTAACAAATTCTGAAATACATGGATGCCCATTTTTTCCTTTAGATATTCAGTTAAATTATGATTAGTCAAAACATAATTATAAACCATTTTACTCATATCAATACCAGTATAGAGCTGATATAAATACTTAGGTTGAATTTTTTTTAACATAATTTGTCTATTTATCTTTGTTAGATCTTTGAATGATGACAACATTTGCTTTATTACAATGTATTCTTCCGAATTATTTATAGACATCTTTGTTAGCAAATTTTCGGTAATATTATATTCATTTTGTAAATACTTTATATCTGTAACTGGATTTAAAAAATCGTGTGTAAATTTTCGTTTTCCCATAGGTGTGATACATTCATTTAACATTTTGACTACTGATGAATATTTGCCTCTAAACGTATCATCATCAATAATATTAAGTTGTTTTAATGAGTGATTAGCTAGAACTAATTTATTACAACTGGTTTCTATTACTGGTTCCGCAATCTTATAAACAAGATTTGGATTATGTTGATAGATAAAATCTAACAAATAGCAAAATGCTTGTGTAGCATATACCGTTTCTCCAAATATTGTCATAAAAGCACTAATATCTGTAAATTTATAGAATTTTGTTAGTAGCTGCGATTGGTATATTTGTTTTTCACAATTTAAAGCCCTTATAATATTTTTATTTACTTCCTTGTTATTAGTGTTATCTATCTCTTTCTCTTCAATAGAAACAAAATGTAATGCTTTGCTCTTAATATTGACATAACTAATAATATCATTTACATCATTTTTACTAAGATTAGATATAATAATAGTTTCACTTGGACAATGAATAGAAATAAAACGTTCTAGTTCATCAAAGGTAGTAGGGTTCTTTATATATTGTTCAGAATACTCCATAATACAAGATGTTCCTGTATAAATATCTATTAGCGCAGCACCTACATAAACAATATGGCTACAAGTATTTGCTGATTTTAATAAGGAATGTAGCCCTTTCTTTTGTGTTTGTATCCAAATACAACAAGTTTTGTTAGTTATAGTCTCTGTATCCACTGAAAAATATGTGCCAGGAGAAAAGACGCCAAGCAATGATCGGGTTATTTGACCAGCAATAGGTTCATCATTTTGCGCATATACAGCAACAGTATACCCAGTATCTTGTAACTTCTTAATATATTTGTCTACAAGATGGTCTTTAAATCCACTCATAACAACACTATCATTGCCGACACATACTTTTTTATCAACTACATTAAGGTCGCAAATTCTAGAAAAATCGCAAATATTACTACCATAAATAGTATCATTTTTATCTTTTAATCCATAGACTTCAAAAAACGCACCACACTGCATTAGTAAAATAGTATTTTCACCGTATTCATCAATATATTGTTTTGTCAAAGTAAAATAATCCTTTATAAATGACATTTTGTTAGTTGTTAGTTATATATTTATATAAAATAGTCTTTATTATATTCATATAAAGAATATAATAAAGAATATAATAAATGTAAAATAATAGCCATTACTGTTCATCTAACACAATAAATTGTGTATTGATTTCAGGACTATAAAGGCTATTTAATATCCATTTTTTCGCATCAATATAGAATGATTTTGATAATAATGGAAAAGTATAATAGAAAAATTTAATAACACATAGTAAACAAGTTACATAAAATGGTAATACAAATTTTCTAGTATGATCTTTAATAATAACATCTCTGTATTTCTCATTATAAATAGCAAATTCTACCTGAAGATTTTCATCATCATTCTTATATTTTACTTTATATCCAGTAGTTGTATTATCTCCAATTATATAGACAAATTTTTTAAAACTTTTTTTTTCCAAATGTAAATAATGTTGTAGCTTATTCATTAAACTGTATTCATTATCTGTAAAAATATCAACATCAATATCACTTTTCCCTGGAACATAATCTGGACGCTGAATACTACCATAATATAATAATTTGGTATCTAAGTAATCACTTAAATTATAGAAAAATTTTTTAACATTTTGTGGAAGGGGATTTTTTGTAGTTTCCATTTATAGTTATTTTAACTTAACATAAGAAGAGAAAACAATTAGTTCTAATATATTATTTATTATTTTGTGGTTTCCTCATTTAAAAAATTATGTAGAAGGACATCTGTATTACTGTTAGTTACTTCACCAGCCAACATAGCTGCTTCAAATGTTTTTCTAAGAATATCATTAGGCGCCGTACTACCTACCTTAATAATGCCATGTTGTCTTAAATATTTACGCACATCTGTTATACTAGTTTTTTTTAATTCTTTCTGAGCATTAATAACATTTTTTCTAGTTTGTTTATCTTTTAGTAATATACCAACACGACGCATTTTATCTGACTTTCCTAATGTGAATTTACGTTTTATAGTTCTTTTAATATATTTTTTTGGTTCTGTTTCCTTCTTTTGAATTTCAGTTGGATTTACATTACTAATAACTGAATCTACATTTATATCGTCAGTATTTTTATCAATGTTATTATTATCATTATTATCAAATGATGGTAAATTTTCAATAATTGTTTCTGGTTGCGCAAAAGGTTCTAATATTGCTAAATTCTTTGCTAAATTTTGAACTTCTGGTTTATGTCCATTTTCTTGTTCCTGAATTTTTCGTAATTTGTTTTTTATTTGTTCTAATCGTTGCTCTCTAGATATTTTAACAGCTCCTACACTTGGATTTGCTATTGTTGGTATTATAGAATTAGAAATATGAGTAGGAGAAACAATATTTGTAACTGGTGTTATACCAGTATTTTCCGATATATTTCTTTTTGGTGGCGTTGGCGGTCTGGCATTAATATTTATAGATGGCATATTTACATTAAATATATCCGGAACATCTATATTTAAATTTCGTCTAGTTTGTATCCAAGAACGATATAACGGTTTTGAACCTCCTTTTAAGCAACCATAAGGAACATCTGGTGAAGGTTTATACCGCATATTCATTATTTCATTATTTGTAGGGGTAGGTACAGGCACTTGAGTAAGAAATGATGGTTCTTGTAATTCAGTTGGTAATTCTAGAGAAACATATGGTGATGCTATGACAGAACTAGTAGACATATTAGAAGTATTTGAATTTATAGCAGTAGTAGTAGCAGGTATAGGATTACTTAATGATGACATATATAAATTTGGAGTAGAACTAGAAGCAATTAATGGCCTTGTAATAGGATTTTTAAGTGTTCTATTATGTATTTGTTGTCTTTCTTTTATATTTTCTCGTTTTTTATTTTTAGATAAGTCAGATAGATAATTTAAAGCACCATGAAATTCATCACTATAATTACTAGTAGCATCTTGTTTAATATTATTATCACTATTTTTTGGCTTATTGGCTATTTCACTATTTTTATGTTCCTTAATACGCTTTAATAATTTATTTTTTAGATTATTTGGACTAACAATTGGAGCTATAACAAGCTCCTTCTTTTCACGTACTTTTTTAGTCTTATTTCCACTCATTTTAAATAATTCTGGATTTATTTGTATTGTTTTTTTTGTAGACATAGTGTTATAATTAAAAAATATTTTCAAAAATATTTTTGAACATATTCTTTTTTAAAATAAAAAACAAAAAATAAAAAACTAAATATACATACTTGAAATTACCTTACGCATATTATTTTTCTTAGTATTATCATTATTGTCATTCTTTAAAAATATTTCAAGACCTTTATCCATATCTTTAATAGTTATTTTCTTCTTAAATTCTTCATCTAAGCAAAATACTCGTCTTGAATGCGCTATTTTTATTTTTGCGAATAATGTTTCTATATCACGACCATAAAATACAAATGAACTCTTATGTTTTTCAAACCATTTAACGCTTATACTAGTATTTTTATTTGTATTTATATCAGTATTTTCTAATAAATCCCAACCAGCTTGTTTTACTTTTTTTAGAAAAATCTGATATAAGTCTTCAGCACTATACTCATCTGTTTTAAAACGCCAAGTAAATCGTGAATTAAGACCTTGATTACTATTAAAAAAACACTCATTTAGTTCATGTTCATAACCAGCTACTATTACCATTAAATTATCCTTATGATCACTTAGAGCTTCACATAATGTATCAATACATTCTTTTGAAAATGTATCGCGCTTTTCTGGACTACCAAGAGAATATGCTTCATCTATAAATAATACACCACCTAAGCATTCCTTTATTACATCAGTAGTTTTAATAGCAGTTTGACCTAAATATCCGGCAATTAAATCACTGCGAGTTACCTTCTTAAATGTGCCTTTTTTTAAGATACCAATTTTAGCAAATATTTGACCCATAATTTTGGCAATTTCAGTTTTTCCAGTGCCAGGTGGTCCATAAATAACAGTGTGCATAAAATCTGAATTAGTCTTAGTTTTATTATCAGGTTGTTTATGTAGATTTTGTATATAAAACAATATTTGGTCAACAATATTTTCTTTTAAATTTTTCATGCCTATCATATTATTTAAATCGGTTAATGGTTCTTTAATTTTATGAAGAATTTTCATATTTATATTATATTTTACGTTACTATCATCTGGATAACACTCAATTAAATTTAATAAATCAGAAATATTATTAATCTCGGCATTAATTGTTATATGACGTTTGATAATTGGTTCTATATCTGGTCTTTCAGAAAATGGCTTTGATTTAGAAAGTAAATTAGGCATTTTAAATGAATTTAATATGTTACATATAATTTCTTCATCTTTGGATAATGTAGTGCCTTTGGATAATGTAGTGCCTTTTTCATTTTTATCAGATTTTTGTATCTCAGTATATTGGTTTGGATCATCTATTTCTTTTATTTCGTTATTATTTATATTAAAACCATTTGAATTTTCAAACACTTTATTTATCTCATTTACATAATTTGTTAGTACATCTGTATTAGATGTGTCAAGTTTATTCTTATTGTCCAATCCTAATAAAAATTTATTATAATTATTAATATCTGTTGATGATTTAAATTTATATTTCTTACTAATTTTATTCATTAAATTACTATAATGTAATGTAATGTATCTATATCTTTTTCTTTTTACAAAATAAATTCTAATATAAAATGTTACTATAAAATGTTAATATAGAAATATTAATTAAAACAACTTAAAAATAAATTGAAAAATAATTTAGCCAAAGAAATGAATTTAATAACATCAAATATTACAACAAAACCAAACTCATTAATGAATTATAAACAAAAAAATATAGAAGAAAAAATGGCTCAAAATAGAATGACTGAAAATAGAATGACTGAAAATAGAATGACTGAAAATAAAATGACTGAAAATATAGAATTAAAAAAGGATAATACAGACCCTTATATTGAAACTCCGTGGTCTATTATTGATTCATATTTTAGAGATCAACACTTGGAGCGCTTAGTTCGCCATCAATTAGAATCATATAATAATTTTGTTGGATATCAAATTATTAAGACTATTGAAATGTTTAATCCTGTTCATATTAAATCTGAAAATGATTATGATCCTGTTTCAGGTAAATATGCTCTAGAAATGTTTATTACTTTTGAGAATTTTCATATTTATCGTCCTCAAATACACGAAAATAACGGTGCTATTAAGTTAATGTTTCCACAAGAAGCACGACTACGTAATTTTACATACGCATCAGCTATGACTATTGATATTAATATCAAATATATTGTGCGAAACGGTGAAATGCTATCAAATACTACTACATCATATAAAACTTTACCTAAGATTCATATTGGTAAATTGCCAATTATGTTAAAATCTAATATTTGCGTATTAAATCAGTATAAATATGTAGATAATCAGCATACTGGTGAGTGCCGTTATGATACTGGTGGATATTTTATTATTAATGGCTCTGAAAAGACTGTATTAGGACAAGAACGCGCCGCAGAAAATCGCGTATATTGTTTTAACATATCTAAGAATAATACTAAATATAATTGGAGTGCTGAAATTAAATCTGTTCCCGACTTTAAATGTATTTCTCCAAAGCAAATTAATATGATGATATCATCAAAAAATAATGGATTTGGACAGCCAATATGTATTCAAATTCCTCGTGTAAAACAGCCTATACCTTTATTTATTGTATTCCGAGCACTAGGTGTAATTTCTGACAAGGAAATCTGTGAATATATTCTTTTAGATTTAGATGTTCCAAAGTATAAGATAATGCTTGATAATTTACAAGCCTCTATTATTGAAGCTAATAAGCATTTAACTAAGGACGAGTGTATTCGCTATATTACTAGTTATGTAATTTACACTCCAATTAATATGGATAAGGATACTGGAATTAAAAAGAAGCACGAATTTGCTTTAGATGTTCTTCAAAATGATTTGTTTCCTCATTGTCATACTATCCAGCAAAAAATATATTTCTTGGGTTATATGGCAAACAAACTAATGAAGGCTAACTTTGAATGGATAAAAGCAGATGATCGTGATTCATATGTAAATAAGCGTGTTGATTTAACAGGTAGTTCATTGAATAATTTATTCAGAAACTACTTTAACAAACTTGTAAAGGATATGGAAAAGCAAGTGATAAAGGAAATTAATACTGGTTCTTGGCGCTCAACAGAGGACTATTTAAATATCATTAATCTTACCAATATTTACAAGATTATCAAGTCAACTACTATTGAGAATGGTTTTAAGCGTGCTTTAGCTACTGGTGATTTTGGAATTAAACATACTAACTCAAATAAGGTTGGTGTTGCTCAAGTTCTTAATCGTCTTACATATGTATCCAGTTTAAGCCACTTACGAAGAATATCTACTCCTACCGATAAAAGTGGTAAATTAATTCCTCCTCGTAAGCTACATAATACATCTTGGGGATTCTTGTGTCCGGCAGAAACTCCTGAGGGTGCTTCCGTTGGTATTGTTAAGAATCTTAGCTATATGACACATATTACAATTCATTCCAATAGTATGTCATTATATGAATATATTGGACCACATATTAGTCCAGTTGAAGAGCTTAAACCAATTGATGTTCACGATAAGGTGAAAGTATTTATTAATGGGTCTTGGGTTGGAATAACAAAGACTGATCCATTACAATTGTATTTACTACTTAAAGATATGAAATGTAAGGGTATTATTAATATTTATACATCAGTTGTATTTGATTATTTGACACAAGAAATACGTGTTTGTAATGATAGTGGACGTGTTACTAGACCATTATTGCGCGTAAAGAATAAACAATTGCTTATAACTAAAGAAATTATTCAAGGACTAAATAAGCACGAAATTAGTTGGGATGATTTATTTACAGACTGTAAAATATCGGACGCTGTATTAGAGTATATTGATCCTGAAGAGCAGAGTTTTAGTATGATAGCAACACATCCTAAAGAATTGTATTCTTCTGTAAACACATTTGACTCTGATAAGATATATAAGCATACACACTGTGAAATCCATCCAAGCACACTATTTGGTGTTGTTGCGTCTTGTATTCCATTTCCAGATCATAATCAGTCACCAAGAAACACATATCAGTCAGCACAAGCAAAACAGGCAATGGGTGTTTATGCGACAAATTATAGTGAAAGAATGGATAAGACAGCATATGTTCTAAATTATCCTTGTCGTCCACTTGTTGATACTCGCGTAATGAATCTAATTAAGATGAATCAAATTCCATCTGGTTGTAATATTAATGTAGCAATTATGACACATACTGGTTATAATCAGGAAGATTCAGTGCTAATTAATAAGGGTTCAATTGATAGAGGATTGTTTCAGACAACCATTTATCATACAGAAAAAGATGAAGATAAGCAGAAAATTAATGGTGATGAAGAAATACGTTGTAAACCCGATCCTTCAAAGACCAAGGGTATGAAATTTGGTAATTACAGTAAAGTAAACTCAAAGGGTGTTATGCCAGAGAATTCACTAGTTGAAAATCGTGATATTATTATTGCGAAAGTAGCACCAATTAAAGAAAATAAAAATGATCATACTAAGGTTATTAAGTATGAAGATCTAAGTCGTATTTATAGAACTGTTGAGGAGACTTATGTTGATAAGAACTATATTGACAGAAATGGTGATGGATATACTTTTGCGAAAGTGCGTCTTCGTGCTCTAAGAAAGCCTGTAATTGGTGACAAGTTTAGCTCTAGACACGGTCAAAAAGGCACTGTTGGTAATATTGTTCCTGAAGCTGATATGCCATTTAATCGTAATGGTGTCAAGCCTGATATTATTATTAATCCCCACGCTATTCCTTCTCGTATGACAATTGGACAACTTAAAGAAACACTTTTAGGAAAAGTATTAGTTGAATTAGGATTATTTGGAGACGGCACTAGTTTTGGCGATTTAAATGTTGATGATATTTCAAAGAAGTTATTATCTCTTGGTTATGAAGCAAGTGGAAATGAATTATTATATAATGGTCTTACTGGTGAGCAAGTTGAATGTTCAGTTTTTATGGGTCCAGTATTTTATCAGAGACTAAAACACATGGTTAACGATAAGCAGCATAGTCGCTCTATTGGTCCAATGGTAAATCTAACTAGACAACCAGCAGAAGGACGAAGTAGGGATGGTGGACTTCGTTTTGGTGAGATGGAACGTGACGCAATGATATCACATGGAGCAGCTAGATTTACAAGAGGTCGTATGTATGATGCGTCTGATAAATATTCAGTATATGTATGTAAAAAGTGTGGTCTAGTAGCTTCATATAATGATAAACTACATATTCACTTGTGTAGAACTTGTGATAATAGAACTGATTTCTCATATGTTGAAATACCTTATGCTTGTAAATTGTTATTCCAAGAACTTACGACAATGAATGTAGTTCCAAGAGTAATGACAGATCATTAATTATACTTTTAGGAAAAGTAAATAAATTATATAAATTTGACTAACATATTTGTTAAATATGTAGTTAAAGCAAATAATGTGCCTCCCCATAATGTATCAATAATAACTGTTATTACAGACCAATTTTTTAATAGTGCCCAATTAGTTGTCTCATATACTCCATAAATAACTAATCCAAGAAGAAACGCATCCTGAACACTTCGTTTAGGCTTAATAATAAAATAATTTATTCCAATAATTAAAAATATATAACATATTATTATCGCAAGAAAGTTAACACTAACAGGTGATCCTTGAACTTTTTTTATTTGATTAAGAAAATAGTTTTTAATAGAAGATAAATAAACAAAATCTAAAGAAACAAAAATAATTGCGCTGATTAGTAAATTGAAATCAAACATATATAAAAATACTGGATATTTTAATTTGTTTTATTCATTTTAGAAATACAAATTAAAAATATATTTTTTATTCTAGTATAATATAAATGTCTAATAGTATTGGAACAGGTTTTTCACCATCAGCAACAGGAAAATCAGGCTGGTCTACCGGAGGTCTTGGTGATTTAGTCGGTTATATCCCTGGCCTTGGTATAAATATATTAATTGGTGGCAATAAGTCACTTAATCGTCCTTATCTTGGAGGTGGACTTAGAGGATATATGCCTCAGCCAATTATAAATCATGACAATTCTGATGAATTTGCTCAAATCAGATTTTTATTGAAAGATGCTTGGAATACAAGTAGTCTTTCTGGTAGTTCTAATCCTAAACGAATAATCGGTTCATTTCGTGCGGTAAATAATGCTGGTGATATTTTATCTCGCCAAAATTATTCTTGTGGTGGAACATGCCAATCCTTCCAAAGCAGACCTAATGTAAAAGGCCTCAGAAGTCATTTTGGCTCTATATCTACATCTTGTGATGCGGATGTTTTTTACAGTTCAAATCAAGTTAATCCCGCTGTGCCAGCATCTGCTTGCAACACTAAATTCGTTTATGACAGTTCAGACTTTATACGATTTAGGAGAAATCAGGCTATTAATAGAAACTATAATGATAGGTCATTTGGAGGTGACGATTATTCTACTTCTCAAAGCGCTTACCGACACGTAAGAAGGTATTAAATATTTTTTTCTACTAAAAATTATAAAATAAAATATTTTATTTTAGTAAAAATAAAATATTCTATTATCATATAAAATGTCAGACCCATATCCAATATTGACAAAATTTTTAAATGCACAGACATTTAAACTTGACTTAACAAACCAGCAAGCTATTGTGTCGGCTGTTGTAACTAAAATTAATGTTGAAACATCCAGAGCCACTAGTGTTGAAAATGGGTTAAGATCTGATTTAATAAGTGAGGCTTCCAGAGCCAATTTATACACTGATAATGCTATTTCAAATTTAGTAAATTTTGCGCCTAGTGCGTTAAATACTTTGTCTGAATTAGCATCAGCAATGTCTGGTGATGTGAATTTGGCAGTAAACCTTAGAACAAGTATTACTAGCGAAGTATCAAGAGCAATTGATATTGAAAATAGTTTACGATCTGATTTAACTGCTGAGATTTCAAGAGCTGTTAGTGTTGAAAATAGTATGATAACTGAGTTTAATGCTAAAACCACAGAATTTGAGGCTTCAATAAGATCTGACTTGAATGCTGAAATTTCAAGAGCTACTGTTACAGAGGCTGGATTAAGAACAGATCTAACTAGTGAAAGTTCTAGAGCTAAAGCTATTGAGGCTGGATTAAGAACAGATTTAACTAGTGAGACTAGCCGAGCTACTGTTACAGAGGCTGGATTAAGAACTGATTTAACTAGTGAAAGTTCTAGAGCTACTGTTACAGAGGCTGGATTAAGAACTGATTTAACATCTGAGATTTCAAGAGCTACTGTTACAGAGGCTGGATTAAGAACTGATTTGACATCTGAGATTAGTCGTGCTACTGTTACAGAGGCTGGTTTAAGAACTGATTTAACTAGTGAAAGCTCTAGAGCCAGAGCTGCTGAAACACAGTTACAAAGTAATTTAACTACTGCTATTACAAATGAGGCTAGTAGAGCTAAAACTTATACTGATAATTCTATTCAACAAATAACAAATCTTGAGCCTGGTGCTTTAGCTACACTAGCTGATTTGTCATTTGCGATAAATAATGATCCTCGCTTTGCTATTAATATTCAACAAGATATTAATACTGAGATAGCACGTGCTACAGATGCTGAAAACGCAATTAAAAATACTTTAACTACTGAAATTTCTAGAGCTATTAATGCTGAGACAGGCATTATAAATAATCTAAATAGTGAGATTACTAGAGCTACAAATTCTGAGAATAGTTTAAGAACAGATTTGAATACTGAAATTTCTAGAGCTACCGTTAAAGATACTGAATTAAGAAATGACTTATCTAGTGAAATTACAAGAGCAGTTGCGGAGGAAACTAGTTTAAGAAATAATTTAAATGCTGAGATTTCAAGAGCTACAGTTACAGAGGCTGGGTTAAGAACTGATTTGACTACTGAGAATTCAAG
>JACCDO010519325.1_pt1 | contig 11741 bp, 10 predicted proteins | sample 7446101 | NCBI WGS metagenome assembly JACCDO01 (sample SAMN15323440, study PRJNA562643) | freshwater metagenome | isolation source: river surface water | place: USA:Blue River Watershed | collected 2017-08-16 | reverse complement strand
GCAAACGCGCAAACGCTTCCTCTGCCGCGGTGCGGTCGATGCAGTTGACGATCGCAAAGCCCGCGCGCCCATCCATCTGGCCGATGAGCAGCGCCTCGCGGCGGCCGTCGAGCGCTTCGGACATCTTCGCGTAGTCGTCGGCGATCAGCAGCGCGTAGCCGCGGATGTTGTCCGAGGGCTTCGGTGTCTTCCCCGCCGCCTTGTCCGCATCTTCGCGCGCCAACTCTGCCGCCAAGAATTGCGCGAGCGGCGCTGCAGTGCGCAGCGAGTGATACTCGAGCGCGAACACGCCGGACTTCACGCCGGGGTCGCTCTCCGCCAACTCCTTCGCGCGCGCCATGTCGCCGGTGGTCAGCACGAAGATGCCGCGCAGCGCCGCATCACTCCGCTGCTTGCCGAACGGCCCAGCCACGACGAGATGCCCTTCGCGCGCAAGGCGGCTCATGTTCGCGAAGTGCCCCGCAAACACCTGCGCTTGCTCATCCTTCGACAACCCCACTGCCGGCCCGGTCTTGAGATAGACGAGCGTGTAGTCGCGCTCCTCTGGCGCGGAACGGAACAACCCGCACGAAGCAGCGAGTGCGGCGGCAGCGAGTAGGGACAGCGATCGAGTCAACGCGTGCATGCGGAGCAGCATGCCGCGCGCACAGGCGGCGCGACAGGATGCGGCGCAAGGCGACACACGCACCGGCGGGAGTTTGCTGTCGCGATCACTTCACGTGGCGCGGGAACTCCCATCGACCAAACCGCTGCAGCGACCACCGGTAGAAGAAGGCAATTCCGCGATCCGATTCGCCGGCGCCGTTGCCCCCCATTTCTGGGCACGGGCCCACGCCCTGTCGGCCGCGAACGTCCTCGACATACGCCGCGCGGAGGAGCATCGCAGTCCGCGGCTCGCTTGCGTAGCGCTCCCACACTGCTTCGAGTCGCGCCTTGCTCTGCTTCGTGAACGTGCCCTCGCTGCCGCACAAATCCTCGTCGGCAGTCTCGGTGTTCACGACGAAGCCAGTCGCGGGGTGTGGCACCTCTTCGTGCAACATCGCGATCTCGCATCCTGGATAGAGCGCCGGGGACCCGTTGAGGTGATTGGACACGATGCCGACTTCGATCTGCGGCGCCTTCGCCTTGAACCACTGCGTCAGCTTCGCCTTCTTCGCGTCGCCATCCGGCTCACGGAAGATCTCATGGTCGATGCGCGTCGGGTGATGGAACTCCTGCAGCACGTTGGCCATCACGTTGCGCAACTTGCGTCGATCGAGGAACTCCGCCGTTTCCTCAATCGCGCGCTGGATCGCAGCCTCGTTCGCGAGCAGCTGGTCCTTGCGCGGCATCATCAGCGTGACCAGCACGACCATGCCGCGTCGATCCGCTTCGCGCACCACGCGCTCAAGCCTTCGCGCAAACGCGGGGATCAGCTTGCCGTCGGAAGTGAACGCATTGGGCCCTGCATCGACATCGGGCCAACCGCCGTGAGTGCCTTGCAGGGCAATGCTCAGGAAGTTGATGCCGTGCGCCGCCATGTTGTCGAGGTTGTTGCACAGTCGCTCCGTCACGGCCGGGCTCAGCAGCGCGTTGTTGCTGCGCAGGCCCCAGAGTTGGACTTGCTCGCCACCTAGGAACGCGCGATCGCCGCGCACCTCGAACTCGCGCGTCGGCAGCGGTTCTGCAGCCTTGTCGGTTGCCGCAACGGCCGCAGGCACGTGCTTCGGATACTCCCAGCGGCCGACGTTGTCGCGCACCCACTCGTAGTAGAAGCGCACGCCGCGATTGCCCGCAGTGTCGCCGATGCCGCCGATCTCTGGATGTGGCGCGGTGCCGCTGAAGTTGCCAATGCCTTGGATGTAGGCCGCGTGGAAGAACATGACCGCGTTCTTCGCATCGAGGTAGCGACGGCAATCGTCGATCACCGCATCCACTTGGCCAGGCGTGAACACGCCGTCGTTCTCGTAGGCGTCGCGCTTCTGCGTCTCGACGTTGACGACGAACCCATCGGCAGGAATCGCCATCGACTTCTGAACGATGCGCACGTCCATGCCGGGATACGTGTCGGTCGTGGTCGACTTTTCGTAGGGACAGACGCCCACTTCGATGCCCGTGCACGACTCCTTCCACCACTGCGTCAGCTTCGCCTTCTTGTCGGCGCCTTGCGGCTCGCGCAGCATCGGCTGATCGGCGCGCTCGGTGTGGTCGAACTCGTGCATCAAGTCGACGAACACGTTGCGCAGCCCACGCGACTGCAGGAAGCGCGCGGTCTCTTGGATTGCGCGCTGCAGCGCGGCCTCGCCTTCGAGCACTTGGTCCTTGCGGGGCGAACACACGCCAACGCACACGACCATGCCGCGGCGATCGCATTCGCGCACGAGCCACTCGAGTCGCGATGCGACCGCAGGCTTCAGCGATCCATCGCGCTCGAAGCCGTTGAGCCCCGCTTCGCCGTCTGGCCAACCGCCGTGGCTTCCCTGCAAGTAGACCGCAATCGCGTTGACGCCATGCGCGTTCATCGCGTCGAGCGCGCGCACATGGCGTTCGGTCACCGTGGGGCTGTAGAGCGCATTGCCGCTGCGAACGCCCCAGAGGTCGATCTCGTGGCCGCCGAGGAACGCGCGATCGCCGCGGATCTCGAACTCCTTCGTCGGCTGCGGATCCTGAGACACCGCCGACGACATGACGAGTAGGGAAAGCAAAAGGGCTCGCATCATCATTTCTCCGTTCAGAAGCGGTGGGTCATGCCTAACTGAAACACCATGCTCGCCGGCGCGCCGGGGAAGATGCCTCGCGCCGCACGCGGCTCGAAGTAGTCCTCGTCGAACACGTTTCGTCCGCCGATCAACACGGACACATCGTTCTTCTCGTCGAGCTTTGCATCCCAGCCGACGTTCGCGTTCCACAGCGAATAGGCCGGTCGGATGCCCGCCGTGCCGTTTGCAGGAATCGCGACGGTGTTGGCTGCATCCGAGAAGGCTTCGTCGACCCACGTCCCGTCGAACGCGCACCACAGCCCGGACCGCTTGTGGTCGTAGCGAGCGCCCCATGAAGCGAGCCAGTTGGGCGCGCCGGGGAACTCGTTTCCTTCGAACTGGCCGTTGGTGAAGACCGAATCGATGTAGGCGGTCGACGTCCACAGCGAGACGCCGTCGAGGCCAGCGGCAGAGAGGTCGCTCTCGAGCGCCAGCTCCGCGCCGCGATGCCTTGAACTTCCTGCGTTGACGAACACGTCGAACTGCGCAGGGTCCTGAACGAGCCGATCCGAGTAGTCGATCCAGAACAGCGTGAGATCCGAGCCAAACAACGCGTCGTCGGTGCGCGTGCGCGATCCCAACTCGTAGTTCCACGCGTACTGCGCGCTGATGTCTTGCGGGTTGTTGGTGATCGAGATCTGCGGAGCCTGTGGCGCTGCGAAGGTCTTCTGAGCGCCGCCGTAGAGCGACCACTCCTCGTTCATGCGCCGACTCAGCGTGAGCCCGGGGAGCGCCTCGGTGAAGTCCTTCTGCACTTCCAGCCCGTTCAGCGCAGGCGTCGTGATGTTGAAGTTCTCACGGCCGCGCATGTCGACGTACTCGAACCGCACGCCCGGAGTGAGCGTCCACGCATCCCAGCGGAACTCGTTCTCCGCCCAGAACGAGCCCGTGTAGTAGTCGTACTCTTCTTCGGTGCGCAGCTGCTGGGTCCCATTCGGGAAGTAGCGGATCACGCCGCGCTTGATGTCCTCTTCGAGGTAGCGCATGCCGACGTGCAGCGCGCCCGTTGTCTCGCCCAACGCGTAGTCGTGCGTGACCTGCGGCTGCACCGCGAACGTCGTCATCGGCCGCGGCGTCGCTTGGATGAAGGTCGGCGGAGTAGCGCCGTAGAACGTCGGATTGCCGAGGAAGAACGTGCGCTCGCCGCGGAAGCCGTACGTGATCAGCTCAAACAGCGTGTCGTCGCTGACGTCCCATTCGAGCTTCAGGTTGGCGCGATCCTGGTGGCCTTCAAACCGGTTCTGCGGCGACAGCGACTGCGATGGGTCCGCTTGATACGCCGCGAGCGTGAGGCCATCGCTCAGATGCGTGTCGTCATCAAACGTCTCGACTTGGCCGAACAGTCGCACGCGATCGGACAGCGCATAGCTCGTCTTGAGCGCGTAGTTCTGCAGCTCATAGTCGCCGTTGTCGCGGAACGACTGGCCTTGCTTGTAGACGCCTTCGAGCAGCATCCCAAACGAGCCAAACGTGCCGCCAGTCGCGGCGTAGTACGACGAGTTGTCGAACGTGTCGTAGCGAACGCGACCGAGCGCCATCGCTTCCTTCGGGATCGGCCGCGTCAGGAAGTTGATGACGCCTGCGACGTTGTTCGGCCCGTAGCGCACCGCGCCGCCGCCTCGGATCACGTCGATCGCATACACGCGCTCCATCGTGAGCGGGAAGAGCGAGTTACCTGGCTGGCCATACGGCGCCGGCGCGAGCGGGATGCCGTCGGCGTACATGCCGAGGCTGATCGAACGCCACGTGCCATCGCTGCCGTTGGTGATGCCGCGCATCGCGATGTTGGGCAACGAATCGGAGCCCGTCTCCTCACTGATGTGCACGCCAGGCGAGCGACGCAGCGCTTCTTGGATGTTCATGCCAGCCGCGCTCTGCGTCGTGCGCGGGCCGATGCGATCGCGGCCGCCCGCGTAGTCGAGCGGCACTTCGTCGAGACGTTGCTGCTCAGAGTCCGGCGACTCGGTGATGAGCACTTCAGGCAGACGATCGACAGGCTTGGGCTTCTGTTGCGGGCTCGACTCGCCGGGGTCCTGCTGCGGCACCTCCGGCTTCGTCTGCGCCGCGAGCGATGCGGCGCCGATCGCTGCAAGGAACGCCGCGCGCTGGAGCGACATAAGCGCGATCGCAGCGCGAGACGAAGGGGTTGGGCGTAGCGTCATCGTGGTCCTGCTCGGTGGGGAAACGGCAGAGCCCCTGCGCAACGGGCGTGCCTGCGCTCGCCCGACGCCGGACTTTGACCCGCCTAGCAGGCGCGCGCGCAGAAGCGCCGAGCGCGCGCAGACCCTCACCTGTCACCGATCTGCAACACCACGGCTACGCGACCGGAACGTTCCGGACGGACGGACCCGGCTTTTCGCATGCACGCCCGCTGGGACAGCCCAGGGCCACCTCGCTGGAGCGAAACGCCGCCAGCGCGGAACGACCTTTGCCTTTACCTGCGCATGGAGCCTCGACGCCACGCGCACCCATCGTCAGCCGCAACTGTGCGGCTCCGATGTGCCTTGCTGTCGCTTGGGCTTCACGCCCCCATCGCCGTCGCGGCCCTGCTCACCAACAGCTCGGACGGCACACCGCCGCCGCGCGTGCAGTGGTCGGTCGAGGCGTCGCTGCTTGCGCACGCGTCGATGCACGCGACTGCGACTGCGATCCCGGACATGCCAGTCGAACGCGAGTCCGACGATCCGACTGCGGTCCCGCCGCTGGCCGAACTGCCGATCCACGACCAGCAGCCGGCAGAGCCTGAGTTGCGTCCGAGCCAAACTCTGCTCGTCGATCCCGCTCCCTCCTCGCGCATGGATCCTCTGCAGCAAGCGCGCGACGCCACGATGCCGCGCAAGCAGAAGGACGCAGCGGCTGAAGCAACCGCCTCAGCGATGACCGCCGCGGACACAACGACCACGCCGTCCTCCGCCTCATCCGAGGCAAGCCCACGAGTGCTCACGCCCATCGTCGGCTGCAACCCGCGCCCGGAGTACCCAGAGTCCGCTCGCCGTCGCGGCATCGAGGGCGTCGTGCTCGTGCACATCGATGCAGACGAAGAGGGCATGCCCATCGCTTGCGAAGTGTTGCAGAGCAGCGGCTCGGTGGTGCTCGATGCAGCGGCCTTGCGCGCCGCGCGGCGCTGGCGATTCGAGAACGGCCCAGGATCGGTCGACGTTCCGTTCCGCTTCGAGATCACGACGATCGCGGCCAACAGCCGCTGACGATCAGCGCAGGCTCTCGATGCGACCCGCGGCGTCGACGATCTGCGTGATGCGCAGGCCGTAGGTGTCGTCGACGAGCACGACTTCGCCGCGCGCGACGAGCTTGCCGTTGACGCGCAGATCGACGGGCTCCTCAGCCTTCTTGTCGAGCGCGACGACGCTGCCGGGCACGAGCTTCAGAACCTCTTCGAGGCTCATCTTTGCGCGGCCCACTTCGACCGAGATCGGGATCTCGACGTCGAGCAGCAGGTCGAGGTTGCGCGTATCGCCCTTCACGCCCGGGCCGAGTTGGCCAAACGCGACGGGCTGCACCGCTGCGGCGACGGCTTCGGCCGACGCGCGGGCCAATTCGCTCGCTGCGCTCCACGCATCCACTGGGTTGGTCGTCGTTTCGGTCATGCTCTACTCGCCCATGACATCGGCAACCTGCACCGCCAACCTGTTGCCGATCCGGCCAACTTGGCCGAGGAACTTGGGTTTGCCCATCACGGGCACGACCGCTGGGCTGCCAAACCGAGTGTCGAGCGGGATCACGTCGCCGCGTTGAAGATCGAGCAGTTGGCGCAGCGTGATGCGCGCAGTGCCCAGTTCGACAGAGAGGTCGAGCGGCACGGACTTCACGGTCTTTGCGACCTTGTCCTTCATGGCGCCCGGCTCCATGCGCGTGACGCTGTCCTTGGCGAACTTCTCCAAGTGCGGCTCGATCGCCTGGAACGGGATCATCAGACGCAGGTCGCCGATGAGGAACTCGCCGGAGACTTGGAAGTAGACCGACAGCACCACGTCCTGCGACGGCAGCACCTGCGCCATCGACGGGTTGCAGAAGCGACTCTCGACCGACCACTTGAGCTTCACGACCTCGTCGAGGCTCTCGACGATGCGATCGAGGCACGGGCCCATCAGCGCGTCGGCGACGGTGTATTCCGCTTGCGTGAAGTCCTTCGGAACGCGCGCGACGCGGCCAGAGCCGCCGAGGATGCGATCGACGGCGCCGTAAAGCAGGCTCGTGCTCGCGGAGAGCAGCACCGGCGTCTTGAACGGCTCCATCTTGACGACATACATCGCGACGGGGCCGGGCAGTTGCTCCAGCCACGTCGAGAAGCGCTGCTGCTCGACCGCGACGCAATCGCAGCGCGCGTCGATGCGCAGCTTGTCGGAGATCGTTGCGGACAGAAGTTTGGCGGCGCTCTCGAAGTAGCGCTCCATGCCGCGCACTTGCTCGCGCGCAAGCCGGTTGGGCTTCAGAAGGTCGACTTCGCGGCAACGATCGTCCGCGGGCGCCTCCAGCGCCGGCGCGGCGGATCGGACTTCGTCCTCGACGGTTCCCTTGCGGAACATGTCGAGCAGCGTGTCGATCTCTTCGTTGCTGAGGATGTCGTTCACTTCGTTCACCAGTTCCAGGTCACTGGAACATGTAGTCGCCCCAGTTGATCAGGTTCACCGTCGCGACCTTCTCGTGCCCGTCTTCCGGGAACAGCGTCGCGTCCAGCGTCTCGATCAACGACTTGGCGAGGATGCGCTTGCCGCTCGGCGACTGCAGTTCCTTCGCAGTCATGCCGCATAGCAACTCGATCACGTTCGAACGCGCGCGGCCCCAGCCGTGCTTGATCGCCTCGAACGCAGCGTCCTTCTTGTCCTCGCGCACCGAGTACTCGAACGTGAAGCTGATGTTCGCGTAGGCCTTGCCGGCCTCGGCGCGCGGGTTGAAGCGGAACTCCATCTTGTCTGGGTGCTCCACCTGCTCATCGACGAGCACGACCACGGGCGCTTGCACCTCGACGGTCTTCGGCGGAACCAAGAACACGACGCCGGCGCCGCCAATCGCGGCTCCGACTGCGACCATCACGACGGCGGGCAAGCCCTTCTTCTTCTTGCCGTCGTCGGCCTTGCCGTCTGCTTCTTTCTTCTTGTCGTCAGACACTGTGGATCGCTCCCTCGCACCGGTGCTTCCGTCGTCTATCGACGCGGCGAGACTCGGGTGTCGAGAAAAAGTTCACTTCTTCGAATTCGCCGGTGGCGTCGGCTCTTTGGTCACTTTGAGCCGCTTCTGCATCACGTCGCGCACGAGCGCGGTCGGCATCTCGGCGTAGATCTCGTCGATGTCGTCCTTGCTCATGAACTCGAGGAGCTTGAGCACCTCGACCTGGCCAGCGTCGGTCTTCCACTGGTCCGTGATGATCTCGACGGCCTTCTTGGGCTCAAACGTGGCGAGGTGTTGCGCGTTGCGCTTCAGCCCCGCGACTTCGTCGTTGCGGATCAACTTGATCTGGTCCTGGAACTGCTCGATGCGCTCATCGAGGCGGCGATGCATCGCTTCGACCTCGGCGCGCTGCTTGCCGACTTCGGTCTGGCGACGCGCGACGTCCTCACTGAACTCGCGCAGCTCCTTGTCTTGGATCTCGAGCGCCTTCTTCTGACGCTCCAGTTCCTCGAGGCCGTCCTGCACGCGCTTCCACGCGGAGTTGAGTTGGTCTGGCGTCACGCCGGATGGCAGTCCTTCAAAACGGAACAACGCGCCCGGCTCGTAGCGAACGCCCGGCTCTTGCTTCAGTTGCCGCTGCAAGTGCGTGAAGTCGCGCTCGGGCGCGGAGCTGTGCGCAGTCTCGCCACCGGGCGCTGGCGATTGCCCATGCGCGGCATCGGGCTTGTGGCCCGCGTCGCTGCCATGTGCATCCTTGCCATGCGCATCCTTGCCGCCTTCGGCGCCGTGCGCGTCCGCGGTTTCGCCGTGACCGCCGCCGCCCTTCTTCTCTTCCTTCTGGAACAGCGACTTGCCGGGCTTTGGCAACGGCAAGCGCTTTGGATCTTGCGGCTCTTGCTGCGCTGCGCCGTCGACCGGCGCGCCGTGCGCGTCTGCCGCGGCGTCGTGCGCGTTCGTCGTCGAGCCTGCGTCATGTGCGCCTTCGGTCGGCGCCGCATGCGGATCCTCCGCTGCATGGCCATCCGTGGCATCCGCCGCTGGCGGAGCTGGGAACATCATGTTGAGCACGGGGATGTTCGCGACACCTTCGTGGTTCCAACGGCCCGTGGCCATCAGTCCGCCCACCAGTGCGCCAGCGAACAAGCCCACGCCCGCGATCCCGTTGACGATCAGCCCCTTCATCGTGCTTCCTCCGCGCGCGTAGCCTGCATGCGGCCGCGCGACAGCTCCTCGAGTTCTTGTTGTTCTTTGCGCTGCAGATCCTGCAGCCACGCTTCCCGCTGCTTGTCGTGCAGCATGTCGAGCGCGCGCTGGTCCTTGCGCCGTTCGATCCAGTCACCGCGCGCGCGATCCGCTTGCGCCTGCGCTGCGCGCAGTTCGTTCTGCAACCGCAGACGATGGCGAGCGAGTCCCTTGGCGAGCGCGCGAGCGAGCGGAGCCGCAGCATCGGCGGCGCAACCTGCGCGTTCGCAGTCCGCGAGTCCTTCCGTGGCGGAGACGAGACGTTGCTCGACGGTTGCGACTTTGCCCATCGCGCCTGCGAGCTCACGCCGCGCAGCCTGCTCCATCTGCTCGCGCAGACGCAGCAAACCCGCCAACCGGAAACGGAACCGACCCATGGTTCCGTCTATCGGCCATGGCATGGGATCTTGTGGAGCCGAACTGCAGGGAACTCAGCCGCTCAGATCCCGGCGATCGCCTGCATGCGCTTCTGCGTGTCCGCGGGCAGGCGCGACGAGGCGCCGTGGTACAACAATTCCTCGATCTGCGGCAGGCGCGCGATCGCCTGGTCCAGCAGCGGGTCGCCGCCCTTCTTGTAGGCCCCCACCGTGACGAGGTCCTTGTTCTCCTCGTAGTGCGCGAGCCACTCGCGCAGCTTGCGCGCGCGCAGTTGGTGCTCCTTGCTCGTGACCTTGGGCATGAGACGGCTGATGGAGCCGAGCACATCGACCGCGGGGAAGCGCCCGCGCTCCGCCAGCTTGCGCGACAGCACGATGTGGCCGTCGAGGTAGCCGCGCAGCGCGTCGGACACCGGCTCGTTCATGTCGTCGCCGTCGACGAGGACGGTGAGCAGTCCCGTGATCGAGCCGCGGCCGTCATTGCCGAGGCGTTCGACGAGTTGCGGCATCTTCGCGAACAGCGACGGCGGATAGCCGCGCAGCGTCGGCGGCTCGCCGGCGGCGAGGCCCACTTCGCGCGCAGCCATCGCAAAGCGCGTGACGCTGTCCATCAAGAACAGCACGTCGAGGCCTTGGTCGCGGAACGCTTCTGCGATCGTGACCGCCACCATCGGAGCCTTGAGTCGCAGCATCGGCGCTTGGTCCGACGTGCACGCGATCACGACCGACTTCGCCATGCCTTCGCGGCCCAGCGACTCGGTGAGGAACTCGCCTACTTCGCGGCCACGCTCGCCGATCATCGCGATGACGTTGACCTGCGCCGCGTCGCTCTTCGCGATCGTGCCCATCAACGTCGACTTGCCGACGCCGGAGCCTGCGAAGATGCCGATGCGCTGGCCCTTGCCGCACGTCATGAACCCATCGATCGCGGCGACGCCGGTCGCGATGGGCTCGTGGATCGGCGACCGCTCGAGCGGCGATGGCGCAGAACCGGTGATCGAACGCGTCGGCGCTTCGATCGGCGGGCCGCCATCGATCGGTCGACCGAGCGCATCGAGCACGCGGCCGAGCAGCGATGGGCCAACGGGCACCTGCAGCGATCGATGGTCGTTGCGCACGAGATCCCACGGCGCCACGCCGTGCTGATCGCCGAGCGCGAGCACCACTGCCTCGCCGCCGTCAAAGCCGACGACTTCGGCGGGGATCTCCTCGCGCCCGTTCTGCGCATGGATCGTGCACACGTCGCCGATCGCGGCGCGCAGGCCAGCGACGCGAATCGCGATGCCGGAGATCGCCTTCACGCGACCTTCCGCGACCATGCGGTTCTGCGCGCTTCCGGCCGAGATCGCGGACAGAAGGTGCGGCGGAAGAATGGGCTTCGTCGTCACGAACGGCCGCCTTGCGCAGCGTTGCGCACTGCGGCGGCGACGCGTTCAAACGCTTCGCGCGGGTCGTAGCGGAGCTTGCCTGCTTCGGTCGCCGCGCGCACTTCGCCGCGGCCGAGCGATGGATCGGCGACGAACTTCGTCAGCGCGACGGACTCATGCAGATCGGGCATCGCCGCGATTCGTTGCTGCACGATCGCCATGTCGTCAGGGTGCAACCGCACCACGAGATCGGATTCGGACGAGCCGTGAACGCAGTCGCGAATGCAGTGCACGACGGTCTCGGTCGGATCAACATCGCCGCGATCGAGCGCCGCGCCGACAATCTCGCGCGCGACCGCAAGGCCGAGTTCGACGACGAGCGCCGACAGTTCGTCGGCGCGCTGCTGCACCGTCGCCTGCGTCTGCTGCGCCGCGCGCGACACCGCCTGCGCGATCGTCAGCAACGACTTCTGCTCGGCATCGCGGCGTGCCTTGAGGTCGCCGAGCGACATCAACCACTTCACCTTGCCGCGCGTCGACTCGTCTGCGAGCGCAGAACGCGACAACACGCGCACGGCGCGAATCGGAGCCTCGGTGGCGATGGCGGATGGGATCGTCGTCATGGCGTTCCTAGACCATCTGCTGCGCTGCGCCGCCGACTTGGATCTCGCCCTTGTCGACGAGGTCGCGGATCAGCTTCAGGATCTCTTGCTGCGCAGCAGTCACGTCGGACAGCGGCGTCGGACCGAGCGAATCGCGCTCCTCCTTGACCATGTCCGCCGCGCGCTTGCTGAGGTTGCCGAGGATCGCTTGCTCGACTGCGGGGATCGCAGCCTTCAACGCGACGGCGAGGTTCCGCGAATCGACGGCGGCGAGGATCTTCTGCATCG
>JACCDO010206874.1_pt1 | contig 11741 bp, 3 predicted proteins | sample 7446101 | NCBI WGS metagenome assembly JACCDO01 (sample SAMN15323440, study PRJNA562643) | freshwater metagenome | isolation source: river surface water | place: USA:Blue River Watershed | collected 2017-08-16 | reverse complement strand
TTTGCAATTGGAATCAACAAATGGACAAATTAGTATTATGTATTTTAATATAGTTTTTGTTTCAACATTAACAATGTTTGGAGATTATTTGGACTTATTAACAGACACAACAAATAAGATTGGATTTTCTCAACCAATAATTGCTAGCACAAATGGTGAAATTAAACTGGAAAACTTATTAACAAATTATGAGGTGTTAAATCAAAATATTTTTAAATCAAATGGAAATAATTTGGAATTAAACATTGTTTCACAAACTTACAATGTTGGCTATAAATATTATGAAAATGTTAGAAATAAAGATGTAACAAGTTATTCTCATGAAATAAAACCGTTAGATTTTCATGGTGTTTTAAATATTAAACCATATTTATTAAATATTATAAACCAATACCCAATAACAAATACACTTATAACATCATCGTCGCCATTATCAACATCTACAAACATATCATCACAAGCAATATTTTATTTAGTTAACTACACAACAAGACAAACATCAAGCACAAAGTCAGAAAAAATAGTATCAGTAGTGTTAAATAGTCCACAATCTACCCTATCAACAAGATTAGGATCAAGTAGTTTTACTAATATTATTCAAGGTTCTGCATCTTATTCTGTATCTTATCAAAATCCATTATTTGTACAAAATAAAATACTTTTGTTTCAAAAATCTGAGTTACAATATATAATAACATCATATGCAAAACTTTATTTAGAAATAAATGAAGTAATTTTAATTGATGGAAATTATTTTGTAGTTAAAGGACTAAATATTTTTAATAATTCATACGAATTAGATTGTATGAAACAAATTAGTAAAATAAAATACACAAATAAAGGTTATTATACATTTGGTGTATATTTTAGCAAAGAACAAAGAGAACTTCCTGACATTAAAGTCAATAATATTATTACATATGCAACAAAACAAACAATATTACCAGGTGATTTTTATATTTCAGGAAATCAATTAATATGTTCAAATCAAACTACTACCATTGAACCTACAACTGGTTCTTTTTGTGGTAAATTTAGTGAACAATCATTAAAAGTAAAACTATTTTGTTCAAATAATAAATATTATTTGTGTGATAATTTTGTTAAAATAAAAAAAATGGATAAAATGATATATGTATTTAGTCAAAATGATATTAGAGTATTAACAGTAATTAATATAAGAAATAATGAAATTATATTTGACACAGAACTTGCACTTACTTCAAACTGTTTTTATGATTTTATTTTACCATATCAACCATTAAAATCAAAATACGTTTTAATAGATTCAACCGGCAAAATTACGTCTGACATTGAAATTACCGATACTACTGTTGTTGGAATGCCCAATTCTGTTTCGGTAAATAAAATAGATTTGTTTTTTGTTACCAATGGAAAAATTAATGGTTGGACAGGTTTAGCGTCATCTTATTGGGTTTATTTGATGGATATTAATTATAAAAAAATTTTTACAAACTACATGCAAGTACCTAATATTGATTTTAAAATGACAACTCAACATCCAATTTCTATTTTAACTACATATGATAAAGTTGTTAAAGGATTTAAAATAGATAATCCAGTGATTTTGTCAAATGGTTTTAATTGGTTTTTTGGTCAACCAATTAAGGTAAATGGAATGTATGGTTTTATTCGGGATATTCAAATTATTTCAACAGTAACTGCACCAATAGTAAAATCTTATTTTATTAAAACAGATGATTATATTAATCAAATTTTTAGTGTTATTCCAGATACTAACTTGCAAACATTGATGATAATATCTTATTCAGAACCAAATATTAATACATTTTACTTACTAAATAAATTTAGATATAACTATGGAATTCAAATATTAAATTATGATATGCCACTTGAAACTAAAATAGAAGTAGTAAGATGCGCACTTAAAAATGATGAACTAATTTTTATGGATAAAACAGTAAATAATAAAAAAATAGTATTTAAGTATGGTGTTTCTATTTTAGAAAATGAAAAAGCGAATGGTATAATATCGAGTGAATATGAAAACATTTATTTTTATAATTATTGTATGATTAACAAAGATGGAACAATTAGTAATTTTGATACGTTATCAGGCACATATTATCTACATTGTGAAAAAAATAATGTTGCAATTCAAAGAATTTATTTGGCAAAAATTAAAAATGGAAATCAAATTAAAATATATGCAGATATTTTAAGTGCATGGAATTATTCTCATACAATTAGCAAACTTATTAGCATTAAATTACATTACACTGGAGAATTTTCATTTAAATTTCAAGAAATTGTTCAATCATATAAATTAACAGAAATAAATATGAATCCAATTATTATTTTCAATCAATATCCAATAAAATTTATGAATGTTGTACAACTCATTAATGGGGAATATCATCAAGAAATAATTTTTACAACAAGCACTAAAGTAGTAAATACAAAGATATACCAAGTTGTATATTTAAATGAAGATTTAACATTTAGTGTTAAGATAATTTTAAGTAACTCAAAATACTATTTGGTTTCTTCAAAAATATTATTAAATAACATAACAATAATTTACACAAAAAACACTAATTATTTAGTAAAATCTCAACAAATTTTCAAAAACTTTAAACAAAAAAATATAGCTGATACTTCGCTAGACTATTACATAAACACAAAAATATTAGACACCGAAGATTGGGTTCAAAATATACTTGTATCAAAAATAGAATTTAATAATACAAAATACAAATATAAACTTACAGATAATTCTAATTATGTTTTTACGGCAGGTGAAAAATATTCTGTTAATTCACTTACTGCAAAATTAGAAAATATTGATATTAATTCTTTTGTATTTACTACAGAGAATCCAATTGACATAGATTTATTAGAACAATCTGATGATTTTCAAAAACTGAGATTATTTACTACTGTTAGTATTGATACAACAGGATATTTTGACCAATTATTATTATTTAAGAGTGTAAAAAATATTAGGTTAAAGTTGTTAGAATTATGTAATTTAAAATTATTAACTATTTGCAATTATATTAAACCATGGAATAAATGGGGATTATTATGCACAATAAAAAACACAACTGGATTAAATTCATTAATAAATTTAAATAAATATGTAAAATGGGAAAATAATGAAGCGAAAATAATTTACGAACCAGGTAATAACACATATTCATATTTAACAAATAACGAAATTTTAAGACTAACTGAATTCCTTGAAATTGTTAATAGCTCAGAAACACGTAAACAAAACTATGTCCTATGGAAAAATAATATTGAACCATTAATTTTAGCCAGTATTGAAAAATTAATTATGGTACCAGACTTTTATTTTAATGTTGTTGATAATATAAATAAATTATTAAAATCTTTTGGATATGATGTATTTTTTGATGGTAACAATATTATTTTTAATAATGATAAAAATCCACAATATATTATTATTGATGATGAAGAAGAAATTGCATATGATTTATCGAATGAATATACATATGACATAAATCAAAATATTGTTTATAGAAACCAAACATCATTTAATTCAATTCAAAATCAGGTATTATTGTGGTTAAGTAAAACAACCCCAACTGTTAAAAATGAAATATTATTTGGTATTGGAACAAATAAACTCTTGAGATATATTAGAATTTTTGGGGATCAGTTATTGGAATTATTAAATAACTTTACAAATGAACTTAATGATACCCCAAATTATTATTTTTTAAACCCAATGAAATTTTTAGTAGGTAAAATATGGGAAAAATATTGTAATACCGGTAATTTGGAAAATCTTGAAAAAGAATTTACTGACAAACTAATTGCTACTGTTACTTTTAATATAAATTCAAATAAAGTTTATAATTTCAATACAACTGATTATCTTCTTAAAATAAATTATTATGGATTATATTCTACTGGTAATAATGCGTTGTTTTCTTATACATTACCTTTACAAGATGTTAATTTATTTGATGTTATTGAGTTTAATGGGTATGGAATTGTACCAGTTCAGCAAACAAACGGATTAATTATGAACCCAGTTTATAAATATAAATTAAATTTTAATTCTAGTGAAATACTTACAAACTGTACATATTTTCTTGATTTTTTAAATGGAGACAAACTAAACACATCAATTGATTTAGGTAATTTTGCTTTTTATCCCGACCAAATAAATTTTTCATCAAGTTATAATATTAAACCAACTGATTTTTATATTTTAAACCAACAAAAAACGTACTCAATTATATCATCAAAATTTTTGGGATATTTATATCGTCTAAAAGTTAACACAAGTTATAATCTTGATTTTGTGGACGAAATATATTTTAAAAATATAAATTTAGTAATTGATAATATTGATATTACAAACTCAAGTATTGATTTACTGATTCCTGATTTGACAGTATCAACAACTAGTGATGTTTTTGAGTTTAGATATAGCGAATTTATTAATGTGTTTTCAGTAGTTGGGAACAAGTTATATTTAGAATTTATTAACCCAGCTTTTCCATTTGTTTCTAGTAAAACAATTATTATAATTGATAATCAAAATTGTATTCTTCAGATTGATTCAAATGGTAAGTATTATGTTAATTTATCTGATGTTACAAGTTTTAATTCAAAAGATGCTTTAATTATAAACCAAATAACAGGAACAACAACAATATTAGGCCAAAGTTTATACGAGTATCAATTAGACCCACCTTTTGAACAAACCGATTACAGACCAATCAATGATAATTATATTGTTCCTTTGGAATTTAGTATTATAAACACTAACACAGCATCTACAAATAAAAAAATTCAACCATTACATGTGCATACTTTTGGTGATAATAAATTAGTTTTTCATTATACAAATTCTAATAACACAATTCTTACTGGTACAACAGAAAAATTTACACAAATACTTCATACAAAACGAATAGTTGAAGATTTATCAAATGAAATTGTCTCAATCGAAAAACAAGAAGAGTATCTTTATTATACCAATGTTAAATATCCAGTTTGTGTGAACACAACGGTGTTTGTTTATAAAAATATAACAGATGGTTTACCAAGTTCCCATGTATATGATATTACTCCATGGGACGGCATTACTGAACCAAAATTTAATATTGAAAATAAAACATCAATTTATTTTAACCAAGAAACAAGTTCAACATATTTTTCTATAAAAACTTTATATACAGACCAAGAACTTAAAAATAATGTTGGTTTCATTCAAAAAAATACATGGGACATTGTTCAAACTGATTACTCGATTGCAAATAATTCATTAGTGATTACAATGCCTGATGATTTTGTGTTAATTCTTTTACAAAACCAATCTTATTATAAAATAAATAATTTCCAAATTCAAAATTCAGATATTAGCACATATGATAATAAGCTTGTTATAAAATGGAATCCATTAAATGGAGACTTAACAGGGTCAATTACTTTGAAACAATATTTTATTGAACCGATTGGTAAAATTTTTAAACCTAAAGAAAATAGAAAATACGTTGTTACATTGGAATATCCTTACCAATACTTATCAACAACTAATTTTTACATGTATCAATATGATGGGGAAGCTTCTAAATTTGATAATTATTTATATTTGATAGAAACCCCAGAACAAAGTACAGGTGATAGTATATTTTTACAATCAGTTCCACCAAAATCAACAATGCAATTAATTTCTGGCACAAAAATATTTTTAGTTAAAATTTTAGATCAAGTTAGGGCAAATAATAAGGTTTGTTATGTTGTATCATATTTTGAAAAACTAGATGTAAATCTACAATACACATATCACTTTAATGATTTTAAAATAAACTTAGTTAATAAGATAAGTTTTTATCAAGATTCCTTGCAATTTGCAAAATTTTATAATCAAACAGAACTAAATGTTATTAACCTGTTTATGAATGATTCAGTTAATGATTTCAAAATGTTTAAACCAGTAACCACAACTACAACTACAACTGTAAACAATATTACAACTACAACTACAACTACAAGTACAAAACCGACATATTCGCCTTTTACAACAGCAATTTCCAACCCAGCAAAGTTTTATTTAGTTTCATATGAAAAATCAGAATTAACTAATTTGTTTTACTCTAATGAATTTAAACAAAATATTAATATGAACAAAATTGTTGAATATAACCAAAACACAATAACATCAAATATTGTTCCAAAATTTACCGATTGCAATAAATTTTTCTCATCGATAAAATTATATTTTAATGACCAACTTGTTGAAGAGTTAAGTGAAAACACATATTTAATTGATAAATATTTATACTCAACAGAAGAAACTCGTAATCAAAAAAATAAAATGTGTGATATAAAATTTGATGGCAAAAAATGGTATTTTTATTTACCTTTAATTTTTTGGTATTCTTGTAAACCCGGTTTATCTATACCAACTGTTGCAATGCCAAATACTCAAATAAGACTAAAATATTCACTTAATGATGTTGCGTATGCTTTAACTAATAGTTTAACAAATACCTCAGATACAACTTTTACATTTACAAATAAACCAACTGTAAATTTATCATTAATAACTGATTATATATTATTAGATAATTCTGAAAGAAAATTATTTGGAAATAATGCACATGAATATATTATTGACCGCTACAAAATTTGTCCCGACACATATATTACAAGTGAAGAATCTGTTGTTAAATGTAATTTTAAAGGACTAGTTAAGGATATTCATTTAATTTCAAGACCTTCATCAAATCCAAAACTTACATATTATCCAGTTATCAATACAAAATATGATGCAAAATACAATACTTATGTTAAAGCATATTACTTTTATCTTGACCTTTTAGCTTATGGGAAATATAGAACAGATGAACAACGTAATTATGCGGTTGATATTGAACTAATAAAAACTAATGAAAACAAATATGTATTGTATAAGATGTCAACAGACAAAACTAGTGCTGATTTTTTCCAAATTTATAGATTAACTGAATGGTTTAGTTCATGGTCAATATGGTCTGAGGACTTGTTAAAATATCTTATGTATTATGAAACAAAATATTTATCTGAAATTACCGATTACAAAAGAAAAGAATATTTAATTGCAATGTACTTAAAATATCAATTTTCCGATGCATATGAAACCCAAACAATTTCACCAATTGAATCATTATTATTTAAAGCTAATGGTACTGCTCTTTTTTCCGAAAGAGATTATACTTATTTTACCGACGTTGTACCTTATCAAAAATTTAATAATTCTTTACCAAACGGACATTACGCATACACATTTTCATTACATCCAACTGAAGATCAACATTCTGGTCATTTGAATTTTTCCAACTTTGATGATGTGATTATGCGAGTCAAATCAAATCCTAAGGTAAAATCTGACCCATATAGTTTATCAACAGTATTAAAAGAATATAATATATTAAGATTTATGAGTGGACATAGTAGTTTAGCATGGTTATAAAAGCATATGAGAATTTTCAAAAAATTTCAAATGCTAAATTGTAAACCACCAATACCATTAGATGTTCTTAATATATTATATTGAATCGAATATCCCCTTAATGTGACGGGATTTTGATAATTTATGTTTTTATTTAATTTAAATAATATGTAAGCGTCGTCGACCTTACTAAAATTTAAACTTCCTGATGGTTGTAATTCTAATGGATTTAATCCAAATGAATAAAAATATATTCCTTTTTGCTTACTTTTAATTTTATATTGGTGTTTTGGTAAATAGGTATAATATTCAATACTATTTGGTTCCATTCTGTTAACTGAATTAATAACAAGGGTATTTTTATTTACAATTTCTTCTTCAGTTTCTGTGTAAGGGAAAGTTGTGTAATTAAAGTTATCATTTGAATTTGAATTAGATAATAAAATACCACGCCAAACAAGTAATTTAACTGGATTTGATAAAGGTAATTTATAAGTTACATTTGTTGAATACATAACTTGGTCAGGCACATCTTGTACAATTGGAATAAGATATTCGTGAGAATTATTTAAAAAATTAAATCTTTCAAAGTTATCCAAGTAAATATAACTAATAACTAAATATGCATTTAATAACGATGGTTTATTAAACTTAAAATAATCCTGATCTTTAACTACAACAGAATTTGGTTTTATATTATTTGTAGTTTTAGTTTTGCTACCTGTTAAGATAAGATATGAATCATTTAATTTTGAAGGTACAATAAATTTTCCTTTAACTGGATTATAATATAAGTTTTGTGTAATAGGGTCAAAACTAACAAATTCTCCAATATTTTTATTGTTTTGATATGTTTGTGAAAATATTTCTCCCGGTTTTAATAAACAAAAATTATCTGATAGTGTTAAATAATGACTTGGTGATAGTTTATAACATTTTTCAATATCATTAAATTCCACATGTATTTTAATATCATTATGTGTAAGAGCAATTAATGGTAATGCAAGTCCTGTGTCTTGACAAAACCAAAAATACAATGGTATATAAAGTTTGTATGATTCTTTTGTTTTTGAAAATTCAGTTAATTTAGGAATGTTCCCAATCATTTTATTATAACCAGGTTTTTGTCCTGTGCTTATTGTTATTTCGCTCCAAATATTTAACCAATCACCATAGTGTCTTTCAATTACTGAACCACCTATTTCAATTTCAATAAAATTAATTAAAGCTAAACCAATTTTTTCAACCCAAGCAAATTGTTTATTTGCTGCAGATGTGTTCTCTAGTTGTATATTTGGTAATTCTGCATAAATATATGACATTCCAATTAGATCCGCATTTTTAGCTACACTTATAGTACATCTTCTACCAAAGTCAGGTGTTGTTTTAAAATATTGTGGTGTCGGTTCAATTGAATAATTTGTGTGTCTTCTGTAGGCTATTTTAAAAAATGTTATTTCTGGTTGAGCAGACAAGTAAAGATTCTCCTTACCCACAGAAACAAGTAATAAAAGTCCTAATCCCATTATACAATAATTAGAAATTCCATCTTTATATTATTTTATTAATAATTATAATTATTAATAAAATTAATTAATATGTTTTATTTGCTTGATTAACTTGATTAACTTGTTTAACCGAGTAAAGTACCAAAGTTAATAGATTTAGGATCAACACTAGTAGCTTTCATTTCAGCTTCAGTAGCAGGAGCTTCTTTGTTAGCAGCTTCAGCAATGGATCTAAGGATGCTCAATAAATCATTTTGTTTCTTGGCAACACGAGAGAAGTATTTGTTGCGGGTATCAACGAATTCTTTAAGATGGCCCATGCTTAATACGCTAGTATTGTCTTTTTGACCGTGAAGTTCAAGTAAACTGGCGTATTTTTCAACATATAAATTGGCCCTGTATAATTTTTCTTCAGACTCTTTAAGGGCTTTAAGTAATGTATCAATTTTAAGTTGATCGCCCTTTTCAATTTCTTTACCGTGTTGTTTTAATCTTGTCATAAGACCGGCAAGTTGCATTCCAATAATGTGACTGGTATGTTTGGTTTGGTCGGAAACCTTAGCTTCTAATTCTTCAACAGCACCACCACCAGACATAAGGCTAAATCTGGATGCAAAACCAGTTAAACCAGGTAATCCAAGAGTAATGCTAATTCTGGAGTTAGAATCTCTAATTCCACTGGCTAATTTGTCAACTGAACTGACAGATGAAGCAGGATTATTGATATGACCTCTAACACCCATTTTCCATAATCTGCCGTCTTTAAAAGCATCTGGGTCGTTAATTCTTCCAGCATCAGTAGCACCAGTGTAGTCTTTATTAAGGATAGCTGGGTTGGTGTTAACTTTCTTAACTAACATTTCAAGGTAACCAATAAGTTTGGTGTTACCAGCAATCTTTTTAACATCAGGTTCAGTTATAGCAGCACTGCCTTTTCCTTTGGTAAGTGCAACAAGGCCAGCAATCCAGGCATCAGTGGATTTGTACTTGAGAAGTCTGCGGGAAGCAGTGTTATCCCAAACTTGTTCCATGGGAAATTCAAAGGCATTAAGAGTTTGAACAGCCATACCAGGTAACATCTTTTCTACTTCATCAACAGCTTTATCCCAGTATTTATCATCATCAAGATATTTTCTGCATTGGGTAACGTCTTTGCCGGATAAGCAGTCACGTAAGTAATCAGCACAAGTTTCGCCTGATACACCACTATTTTCAACAAAACCAGTACCTAAGCACTTTTCTTCGGTTTTAAGGGATTGGAAAGCAGGTGAACCTACATCAACACGAACTTCGACACCAGAGGCGTCGCGCATGTAAAGTTCGGAACCTTTACGGTAATAAGTTTGACCAGTTGGTTTAACGTCATCATCCCAGAAACTAGAAGGGGCTCCAACAGATTGAGTAGCAGAAGCAGCATGGGCTTCAAGTAAAGTTCTGAGCCAGAATTTGTCGTATCTGTATTTGAATTCAAGAGCAGCATCAGTAGCACCAGATCCAGATTCAATGGCAGTATTAAGGTTGGCTAATTCTCCGCTAGAGGCAATCAAATCTGCTAATTGGGCTCTTGCCTTATATTTAAAGGTTTTAACATTTTTCCATTGTTCAGCAATTTTGATTTGTTCATTTCCTGAACCATCTTTCATTTCAGCAAATAAAGATCTAATTAATTGTTGAGTAAATTTTTTTTCGGGGTTACTAGAAGCATCACCAGCAGCATTTCTAAAAATGCTAAGTATAGCATCAATTTCAATTTGTTTTAAAGCAGTAGATAGTTTATCACCTAAACGGGTACCAATATCCTTACCAAAATCAATCCATTCTTGATGCATTACATCATCAGGTTGTTTATTATCTTTGAAATATTGTGATCTAAACTCAGAAGTAAACTTGGTAATTTTAACTCCAGTCATTGAATCATCCCATTGATTTCTAAGTACGTCAATAAATAACTTAGAACGTTTGTCAGCAGTTTTAACGAATAGGGGAAGTAATGTAGTATTTTCAGTATTTTTGGACATCAAATATATATAATATACTATAGAAAAAAATTTATTAGATTTTTTTTTAAATATTTTTAAAAATAAAATATTTTTATCTTAACTATGTTATAATAATGTTAAACCAAAATTATTTTGGGCTCCCATTATGGGTTTGGATTGTTGTACTAGCCGTAGTAGCATATGGGGTTTATAAGTCAAGTGAAAAACCAGTAGACAAACCTGTTGTAAAAACCGAAGTTAAAGAAAAATTTTCTGACGCCGCTCCCAAGTCAGCACCCAAGTCTTCTAACAGACCTATAATAAAAGTATTTAATTTTAATCATTTAGAATGTGGTTGGTCACTTAAATTTAAACCAGAATGGGACTCTTTTATGACTTATGTTGCAAATCCTGCTAATAACATGACACATGTACAAGCATATGATGTAAGATGTGATAAAAAAGAAAATCAAAGAATATGTAATGAATACAATGTTCCTGGTTATCCCTATGTTGTTATTGAAGTAAATGGTTCAAGAACATCATATGAAGGCGAACGCACAAAAGATGCCTTAGTTGCTTTTGTGTCCTCAATTTAAAAACCCAATTTTGATTTACTTTAACCTTTAAATATTAAATTAAATCAAATACTAAAACCATTTAAACCAATTTTATTTAATATATATTATATAAGTAGTAATATGTCGAAAATTGAAATTGATTTTAACAGTTTGAAATATAACCTATATGAAATTCTTAATGTAACTCCCGATGCTGATGACAATAAAATTAAAAAGA
>JACCDO011374235.1_pt1 | contig 11743 bp, 9 predicted proteins | sample 7446101 | NCBI WGS metagenome assembly JACCDO01 (sample SAMN15323440, study PRJNA562643) | freshwater metagenome | isolation source: river surface water | place: USA:Blue River Watershed | collected 2017-08-16 | reverse complement strand
AGTCGAAACAGAAGTCGAAACAGAAGTCGAAACAGAAGTCGAAACAGAAGTCGAAACAGAAGTCGAAACAGAAGTCGAAACAGAAGTCGAAACAGAAGTCGAACGAGAAGTTAATAACAATAATAACGACAATGACACGACAGATAACGAATCAAGAGTTATTGGTGAATATGAATATGATTCAGACAACATTGATAGTCCAATGCGTTATTATGATGACTACGAATATAATGTAGGACAACCATTAGAATTAAGCGACCCGATTGATCATGCCTTTAATATGGTAGAAATAAATCGATTCGATTTGCAAGATCTAAGGTTGAACATATTTACAGGATACAGCAAAACAAAGATTAATTTAGAAGAAGCACCAGAAAAATACAATCAGTTTTACATAAATAAATGCGTTTCAAAAAAATCAGACAAGAAGAAATTCTTATCGATCTTGTCGTCGAATAAGTACATTACGATTGAACATGTTCTTGCGAATCCCAACATTCCGTGGGATTTCGAAGTCCTTACTTGGCATCCAAATTTCACTTTAGAAATTATCGCCGAGCATCCGGAATTCCCATGGGCATACCATTTACTTTCTCAGAATTGTCATTTAATGGTGCATCATATTATTGACAATCCATTGTTAAAATGGGACATCGAAGAGATCAAAGATAATCAATTTGCCAATACTGCAATACTCAGAGCACCTTGTTACAGGGAACAAGCAACGCATAGATTAGTTCGCATTATTTGGGAAGAACTAATTGAAAGGGTATGCCGACCCGATAGGCTGTACATTTGGAACAATAATGCCGCCGAAGAATACCCAGAAGAATACAAAAAAGAATGTCAAAAATGGCAACAAAAATGGCAAACTTTGCACGGCGACCTTAAGTATTTTGAACCAGTTGTGAGCGACCAAAAATGTTCGCAACTGGAATCAGTCAAAGTTAATTTGGACCGTGTTCAAAAAGTACGAAGCAAATTTAGTTTGCGCCGAATTTATTTTCCGGTCACCACATTTGCGAAAATGATTTCGAAAAAATAAAATTCGAATTGCGAAAATGTCGCTAATAATTTTTTTTATAAATAATATTATAAACAGACATTCACTAAAATTGCGTATAAAATGAAAAGCCGCGATTTTAGTTCTAAAACAGTGTATCGCGATTTTAGTTCTAAATCGCCTCATAATAGTTCTGATAAAACAAATAATACTATCGCGAATGATGAAACTAAAATTACAAACAAAGATAAAACAGTATCCGAATTGCGCAATGGCATGTACGACAGCGCACGTAATAGCGCGTCAATCGGCGATCGTGTCGATCAGGGTGACTTAGATCTTCGCAAGGACTTTTATCGATTTAATAAAATTATACAAATGGGCAAAAATGGCAAACAAAAGTCGTTTTTGCAAACGGCATGCGTGCGTTGGTATATTAACCAACAAAAAAGAAGAAACCGACCAAAATTAATGATCGACGACTTAGAATTTTTTAACAAACAAAATGCGAACAATAAGTTCGAAATAGAACAAATGATTCAAGCAGAAAAACAAATTGACCACTATTTGAAATCAAAATCGGCAAATGAATTAGGGTCGCCATTCCCGGTTAGAATAACCGATAAACAGAGACAAAGAGCGCGCGAAATGTATTCTGGTAATTCACTTGATCAAGACTTATGTACCCTTTTAAAAATCTACAGAATGGTCGGCGACAATAACACACAACTAAGTATGCCTCCAATTTTCGAAGGCACCGAATGTTTCGGATCGCCGCTTAATACGCACAATCAAAAATATTGCTCGCCATTTGAAATCGAAAAGAAATTCGGCTCACTTGGTTCATTTTTCGATTATGTACCAAAGTTAATAAAAAAGAAAGAACCAGAATTGCTGTTATGTAATCCACCATTTGACGAAGATTTGATGGCCGAAATGGCAGATGTCTTGATCAAAGTCGTGCGCGAAAGGTCGAATGTCGGCGCCATAATAGTTATACCAGTTTGGGACAATGAGACACAAAAACAATTGGGTATCAAACAGTACGGTGCGCCATTTGAGTGCCTCGAAAAGTTAAAACAAAGCGGACTAATTAAAGAACACCTTGTTCTCGACAAAGACAAATACAAGTATTATGATTACTATAAAGACCGCAAAGCGCCAGTCACATATACGCATTTAATATTGCTCGGAAACGGACCATCACTCTCAGAAATTGAAACTAAATGGGCCGATTATTCGATGCATTCTTAGACGAACGTGTCGATGCATTCTTAGACGAACGTGTCGATGCATTCTTCGATCAACGTGTCGATGCATTCTTCGATCAACGTGTCGATGCATTCTTAGACGACCGCTTAAATGACCTTTTCGATGACCTCGTCGATAAACATTATTAGTAATAAAACGGCAAATAAATGAACAAGTGAAATTACATTTAAATTTGGATACAATTCACGCGATTATATTTTGATTGAATCGCGCACAAAAGGTCCGCAATAAATTTATAAAAATAAACATTTTTTTATTATAATTTATATATCACTCAGCTTAGTAATAATAATTTATAAACTAAAATGATGAACAGGGCAACTTGGACAAGTTTTATTGACCCCAGACTTACACTTAAAGAGATTATTATTCCTATGACGCATGATTCCGCGACCGCGTCACTCACTGATAATAATTTTTCCAGAAAGGACTTTCGCGAAAGTCAAGATGGTAAATTAGCGCAGACAGCATTATCAGCATTGACTAAAATGCGATTTTCCCGCAAAATTATTATGGACGCCGCAATAACGCAAGCTAATTCGCCAGGTGTTAGTTTTTTAACCGACCAAATGAATCAAGGTATTCGCGCATTTGACTTGCGAATTTTCTGTGGCGAAGATAACGAACACCAAATAAAGTATCAACATGGGCCAGTTGTTTGGAATGTCACTGTATTAGAATCATTTTATCATTTGGCGAACAATTTCCGATTTCCTAATGAAATTATGATACTACGTTTGTCACATTTTATGGGTCCAGAAGCAAGAAATGCAAATTTAATTATGCGATTCTTAGAAAAAGTGCAAGTCATATTTCGCGAAAAATTGTGTATGCGAAATGCAAAGGACAATTCATCTTTCGAAATTCGAACGTTGGCTGAATTGCGATCGACGCCAATTATTATTATTTTAGATGCGCGACTGACTACTGATGAATTGACTAAAATAAGGACCTTATTTAAATGGGTGCATTTTAGCAATTTATGTTATGACGATGGCTATACATTAGTTAGGCAACATGATGTCGGACTAAACGCCAATGAAGTTATCAACTATTGTTATGGAATTACTAATTTACCGTGGTCGATTAAATTAACACAGACTCAAATGCATCTTCAAATGAATCCAGACCTTAAAGATATTTTAAAATTGGACTTGCCAAACATCAGACAATGGACAACTGAATCTGGTCTTAATAACAGGTTACTAAAAGTTATCGACGATCTCTCGCATCATCGCAATTTTAATGTAGCTTCGTTCGATTTTGTAACGCCGCAAATTGTCGATAAAATTATGTCAATTAATATTAAACGTAATCGTAAAATGATCGATCAAAACTTAATAAACTAAATTAATTCAGAATTAATTTAGTCTCGAACTAAATTAACTCGAACTAAATCAAAACCGAACTAATTTAATGTGCGACATTTGCGCCCATTATAGTTAATAAAAAAAATTGTTATGGCTCGCAATGCCTATAGACCGGCTTGACGCTCTAATAGACTGTCGATGAAAGCAGTAATTTCGCGATTTCGATTGGCTTCCTCGATTTGTCTTTGGTTTTCGATTGTAGCCATTTTTTGTTTTTTTGCAGCTTGACTGTTCTGGTCATTCGCCGAGTCGTCTCTTTTGCGCTTTTCTGACTTAATAAAAGTCTCCGAAATTCGCGAATTGTAATGCGGAACTGCCGACAAAATTTTTGCAATGTCGTCAGTGTCGAAGTAGCGAACCCGCGAATCGGTTCCAACTCTGATTAGTTTCGATTTCGTTGCATCTTCAACAAGTTTTTCGGTGAATTTGTCATATTCGGGCCCTGTCAATTCTGGCATTTCACCAGTATTAATGTAAGCTCCCAAACGGTCGTATCCAAAACCAAAAGGACTCTTAATTTGGTTCGGCTTATCAGATTCGCAAAATTTGCAAACCGTATAAACTAATTGCCGCTTATCATTTTCATAAATTTGTGACTCGACGTTCCGGCAAGTTGGACAGATGTCCCTTGTCCGAAAATCGCGAGTGACCATAAATTTCATGATATGATAACTGCAAAAGTATGTCTGGTAATGCCCCTCAACCACTGCCGCTCTCTTGCACTCTGAAGCGCAACATCCACGACTATAGTCATAGACACTAACTGAATTAATCGGAAAATGCGCCGAGCAGAATGCTCTATTAGTTCTTTGTCTCGTGGATAACAAAGTGTTGGCATTGCCGTATAAATACTCAGCATTAGCACCGCACATCAAACATTTGTTATTACCTTGTTCGTGACACAACGCGTGTTTGTGTTCTTCACAATAGAAAATAAAATGAATCTTGTATTTCAACGTTTCATAAATCATGTAATTCTTTTCGAATTTGACTACAGGATAATAAAACATCTTTGGTATTTCATCAACTTTCTGATTGAGAGCACTAATTTGGTAATTACCTTGAAACGACTTAACGTCGCCGCGATGAATTTCCGGAACATCAATAATTTTACTATAATCGATGTCTCTCTGGCATTCATGAATGTCAGTCGAGCTAATTGGTGCGGTCTGTGACGAACTTGTCGCAGGCTGTGACGAACTTGTCGCGGTCTGTGCCGAACTTGTCGCGGTCTGTGGCGAACTTGACGTGTCTGGAAATTTGCAAATTGCTTTGCATCTTTCTGAAGCTATTTTGTTAGCACTTAATTCAATAAGTTCTAAATAACTTTCGACATAATCGATAATTCGAATTGTTTGTTTCGGATTAGGCTTCCGCGACTTGTCGAAGTCCGCTAAGTATTCTGGAATTTCATCTCGGAAATAAATTGTATGATTGCTACTTGTTTCCAAGAAACTAAATGAAACTTGCGCCGAAAAATAGACTTGAGGTTTCGAACAAGAAACGCACTCCATTGTTAATTAATACTTTTAAAATTCAGTTTTTTTTAAACTAAATTTGCAATTAACTGCGAATGAATTTATGTTGTATGTAGTCAAAAAAAATTGAATAAAATAATAGTTTATTACAACCATCTAATGATTCAGGTGACCATGGAAACAATCCTTAAATCCACGCATAATGCCACACTTAGAACTATTCAAGACGACTTTTATGTCGATAATGGGTACAATAATTACATGAAAGAATTCTTAGAGTCATTTGGTCTCTTATTCGGGTTTCTTATTGTTGTATTGTTATGTTTCTTTTGCGATGCGATGAATGGTGAATACCGCGACATTTTCGGAAACTTTAAGCACCGACCATATGACCCTCAGTACGACCATGACTTACCTGACGATGCTCAAATATTACGCCGACAACATTGTTATGTTTGTGGTCATGTTCATCAACTTACTAATGTTGGTCCATGCAAAAATGGTTGGGAAAGACCACTGTATTACGGTTTGCCTAAGAAATCTACAGGCGCATCATCAGATCAACAACTGAGTTCGCGACGCGACCAACGTGACATGGTTTGATCCGACCAGGTCAAATTAATGCTATTTTTGGCACCAATTCTTTTTTTGGATATAAAAATTGTAATATATTAATACTATACAGCATGAATATCAAAATTAAAGAAAAAATTGGCGAGGGTGTCGATGGTACAACTTTCAGAATAAAATACGAAAATAAAGACTGCTTATATAAAATACAAAAATACGAATTCGGCGAAAATGATATGACTAATCATTACTCGCGTATAGTTGATTTCGACCACAGAATAGCTAAAAAGTACCCCGAAAAGTTTATGAATTTAGTCGCGCATGGTTTTATCGAAAAATGCGCGCATAATCAAGAAATACCAAAGTGGGCACGCGGCTCTTTTCGGCGAATACTTTTAGATCGCAATAAACGCGAATCATGTTTATATTTGGTTTATAATCCAATTTATAAGACCACATTAGACGAATTATGGCCAACTATAACTAAACGCGAATATTTTAATTGCTGTTGTCAAATTGCCGAGCAATTTAAAATTATGAGCGACAATGGCTTCTATCATTTAGACGCGCATGTTGGCAATATAATGATCGACACTACTGGTAATTTTCATTTGATAGACTACGATCATGTTTCAAACCGCGAATACCCAATTAACAAATATGACCAAAATAAGATCGATCGATACGGCTCTTTAGAAATTGTCGATTTCTGTTTTTTCTTGTTTAATGTTTTGGTGCGACAACATAAATGGGTCAAATTTGTTTCGGATAACCAGTATAACTTTTTGTCTTATAGTGATTTCAGAGAACTATTAATCAGTCACCCCGACATCGATAAATGCCTCAAATATATGCCAAAGGACACGCCTAAAACAAAAAAAGAATTGGCTGATATTAGTTCTTTATATTTGTTCTTGTTAGATGTCATTTTTAGTATTTTGTATCCTAACGAATATTATCGAATCAAAGGCATTCCAAATTGGAAATCAATGCCGAATATGTTTGAACAATTTGACAATGATTACGTTTTCTACGTTATCAAAAATTACAATAATTGGGACCTAATTTCAAAAGAAGCAAAAAGAAAATTATCACGAATGTAATTATACTTTTGTGTATAAGTTAAAAAGTCTTCGCAAAATAGAATCATAAATGTCTGCAACTAATAATGAACCGAACGAGCCGAGCTGGCTGAATGAATCAAATTTGCTTGCTAATTACACCAATAATCAAACATTGAACGAAATCGGCGAATTTGAAAAGTCGCCAGAATTTAACGAAATTAACATTATTATGACAGTAGTAATTTTTGGTGGAATTTTATTTCCATTTTTAGTTTGGTTTGTTTTATTCATCATTAAAATTATTAATAACTACATTAAATGCGCCAACAATAGACGCCGCAGCGAGGTTGATTCTGATATTTTAAATTATTAAATAAAAATTACGACGGCAGCTATGACGCGAATATAGCAGCAATTATGGTTCAGCAATTATGGCTCAGCAATTATGGCTCAACAACTATGACATCAAGACATCTAAAATACGTTGCGCAATTTTATTGCCGATTCTACGATCCCTTTCTGGTACTTTTATATTTGCGATTTCATCGACTGACAATTTATGAATGTCAATCAAGTTGTCGAATTGTGCTGACAGTCCACGCAAAATGACGGAACTAATTCCAGGTACCGCTCTGTAAAAATTAGAAATACTTTTTCGGTCTTGATTGCATATTTTTTTTGAAACCGCTTTGCCGAATTTGCGACCCGAACTATAACAAAGATTAGCTATTTCTGTTTCGTCTATTTTATTACACAGCAAGTCTAAAACTTTATATTTTTTAATAACTAAATAAGTTTCCTTGGTCACTCCATTTAGTTTCTTAATGCAATCTTCGCGAATATTTTCGAAACTGGCTATTTTGCTTTTGACTAAATTAGTCACATTACTAAGGTCAGCGACAGCGTCTGAGACATTGTTAGCAACGGCACCCTGGTCATCGTTTGAGGCACCTTCAGCGACGCCGCCAAAGATATTATTTTTGTTATCAATTTTGGCATTATTATCTGTAATGACCGCATTATTCATGCAATTCACGTCGCCAGTTGTATCATCACAAGTCAAATCGTTAATGTTCCGACGCGGCCTTGTCCATTTTTTAAATCCATCGACTAAATGTATTATTCTTTGTGCCGAATCAGCAGCATCGCGCGAATATTCTACCATACAAAATTCATATTGTCGTTTAGTAAGGTACATTCTTAAATTTTTAATCGCGATTCCATTTATTTTTTCTTTCGGCATTTTGCCTTCGATTAAATAAATTATGCGACAATTATTTTCTTTGCCAAATGCTAATAATTTTTCATGATTGTGTTTTCGATTGTCTTTGATAGTCGCAGCCAAATCGCTCCAAGTCTTTCGCTCGATTACTGCAAAAATTTTATTGTCCTTTAGAATAGCATAGTCGCCATATGAAATTTGCTGTAATTTAACATCGTAATCGGAAATATCAACTAAGATATCTGCCGGCACTTCGCGACCTTTATCTGCTATAATAGACCACATTTATACAACTTAAAATTACTTAATTTTAGATACTGTTCTGGTTCGACATTTATAAAAATTGAACAGAAAATAGAGAAACATAAACCAGAAAGGCGCACTTTGACATTAAATGGCGGAATCATCGAAAGTACAAAGTTCGGCACAAATTAAACTTAGTTCAACTGCTATGCAATTATTACTTGATGACGACAATTTCGAAAACGCTTGTGAAATTTGTTGCGAAGATTTACAAAAGAAAAAAATGATTCAATGTAAAAATTGCGATTACAAAACTTGTTTAAGTTGCACAAAGAAATTAATTTTTGATTCGGCATTAGAAGCTTATTGTATCAAATGCCGCAAACAATATACATTGGAATTTATGAATGCTTCATTTCCGAAAACATTCATCAAAACAGAATATCGCAACCATCGTAAGATCATTAATTATGAAATGTTCATAAATAAAATGGAACCGGTCTATGCAAGTTTCTCTAAGGAAATGACACATGGCACCAAAGTTCTTGACAAACTTAGAGCGGAACTTTCGGAACAATACAGTAAGTTCAAAGAAATTGACAAGTACGAAGTGCCGCTATTTTGCGGAAGCAATAGATTATCAGTCGAAACTTACAGAAATAACTGTGAACAACGACACAGGTATTTAACTAAGTTAAATTACTATGCTGATATTTGTAAAGACCTCAGACTAAGAATATCTGTAATAGAAAAGTCGATTAAATCACTTTGTTATAGTATAGACGAAAAAAAAATCGATAAAAAATCAAGTAAGTCACTGAAAAGATGCTTTACAAACGAATGTCCGGGATTTTTAGATGATACTGGTTTATGTTTATGTTGCCAAAAAAGATACTGTTATCGTTGCCATGAAATTAAAGAGGACGACCACAAATGCGATCCAGACATTCTTGAAAGTGTCCGGCTCATCGCTAAAGAATGCAAAAATTGCCCAAAATGCAATATGGCTATTTATAAAATTGCCGGTTGTTCGCAGATGTTTTGCACAGATTGCAATACGCCATTTGACTTCAATACTGGTCAAATCTTGTCTGTGACGTTTTTCCACAATCCACATTTTACCGAATTTATCAACAAAGGTGGGCAAATAGTCGATGCGGTCGTTTATAATTGCCGAGATACGCGCACTTGGATGGACATTTTGCACAAAAATGAAGGTCTGAGACTCAGATTTATAAAGTCCGAACAAGAAATGGTCAATATCGATGCTTATAAAACTAACGATCCCATTAAATGTCTAAGAATAATAGTGCGACTTTTGAATTTTAATAATCATTTAAGAACCAGAGACGTTATTAGTAAATATGCAGTTTGGACACAAAGTAAAATTTATCATAAACAAGTCAAAAATTATTTAGCGCTCATAAATGGTAAAACAACCAAAAAGAATGTTGAGACTATGTTATTGCGAATCGAAGATGCTATGAACAAACGTCGCGAAATTAGACAGGCATTTAACATGTTCGCGATGCATTGTGACGCTCTGAGTAATAAAATCTATGATACTTTGCCATCTAATAATGAACCTGATAACGTCGAATATATCCAAAGATTAGTAAAAATTTGCGAAGAAATTCCGGTTTTTATCAAGTCAATTAATGAAATTTTTCAAAACATTTCGCAACAACATCGCGGAATTGTACCTAAAATATTCATTACCGATAAAAAAGAAATTTTTGATATCGGAACAGGCTACGACTACTGTGGTATATTCAAGGATCATTCTTTCATGCCGACAACAAACTATCGTTTCTGAGACAATCGTCGGAACTAATATTAGTTAATGACCTTAGTTAATGACCTTAGTTAATGACCTTAGTTAATAATCGTAATTTTGACTATGGTCAAAAAAATATTTTTTTATCAAGTTGGTTTTTTGACTAAGATTACTTATGAACGTTGTGGCGGTCCTTATCTTGTTGATTACGGCCCTTATCTTGTCGATTGCGGCCCTTATCTTGTTGATCGCGGCCCTTATCTTGTTGATCGCGGTCTTTATCTTGCCGATTGCGGTCCTTTTTAAGAGTCTTACCCATTTGTTTTTTGATCAAATTCTGATAAAATTTATTATCAGTAACAATTACATTTGGTCGATTATCATAAATGTATTTCAAATGATCCAAACTATTTTCGAAATAACGACCATGAGTGTATCTTGTTAGATTTTGCGAGTACTCAGTTAAACGCTCAACGAAGTATCTAACAGGTTTATCTGAGCCCATAAGCTGTATGTATTGTTTCCAGAAATAGTTCTCTAAGGAACAGCAATTACAATGATCGAATCCTAATTCCTTAGATGAATTATCGTTAATGTGCAATGTATTAGATCGCAGAATGCAGTTAAAATAATACAATCGCGATTCATAATCGGCAGGATCGACTTCCATAATATCGAAATTGCGACCGATAAGTCTGGTCTCAGTACTTTTGATAGGCGCGAATGCTTGCAACCAGAATTGACCTTCCAGGAATCTGAATTTTTTTTCATTATAGTCTTTCAGGAAATCGATGCCCAAAATTCGCGCGCGTTCAATAATCGGAAAACGTTCGGCCATTTGATTCACATCAATGATATTCATACTCGCCTCGTCGAAGAAAGGAGTTCGAAATTTGACCATGAATAATTTTGGTTCAAGGACGCGAATCCAAACAAACTGCATCGCTTGGTTCCAAATAATATCAAAGTTAGTCGCTTCTTTATCATTGACCGTAGTTCTGATGTCGGAAATAAACAGCGTCTTTAACGATTTAAACATTTCCGCTAATTCTTCTGTCATGTAATCCTCGATAATAAAAATGCGGTAATCTTTAGACTTCATAATAAAATTGACCCAATCTGGTCCGTCATAATGATTACCATAATAACGAATTTGGGAGTCACTGGTATTAGTTTTAAGATGAACAATTCGCGGATGAGGCTTCGTTCTGTGACTTGTTTTATTCCGATCAATATTAATACTAAATGGCAATGGATCCACTAAGACAAATTTAATGTCGGGAAATAACAAAGACAGCAGCATCATTTTATTATTAGGCGCAGCGCCGGCATATAAAACAATAGCTGATTCCGGTTCTTGTTGCGATGCTTCACAAATACGATACCACTCATTCATGAACATTAATTCTGACAAGAATAATTTACGCTGTCCTAAATGCAAATTGGGCGTTATAATGTTTTCACCAGGAACATATTCAAGGATGTCTGTAAGTTGATCCATTTTAATAATAGGTGGCATTATTTCAGGTGATCTATTTGACATAGCATTAACAAAGTTAAGGTCCTTTGAATTATTATTCATCAATTTGTAAATTTCGATTAATTCGGGGCTATTAAATTTCACATTGTTCGATCGATCGGATTTTGCGGAAATCTTAGTCGCGCCGGCTCGGCCTCCAGACTTGGATTCATGTTTGCTTTCGTGCCTCGCTTCGTGTTTGCTTTCGTGCCTCGCTTCGTGTTT
>JACCDO010260721.1_pt1 | contig 11743 bp, 8 predicted proteins | sample 7446101 | NCBI WGS metagenome assembly JACCDO01 (sample SAMN15323440, study PRJNA562643) | freshwater metagenome | isolation source: river surface water | place: USA:Blue River Watershed | collected 2017-08-16 | reverse complement strand
ATTTAAATAAAACAATAATCGGTTCTTATGGTTATGGAGAACCAACTGAAGGTTTTAAAAAGTACTTTATTCAATCAAGTGGACTTCAAGAATTTTTATTAAAATATTCAGTAACAAGTATTTATCAAAAAGTATATAATAGTTTTCCAAATATAGATTGGGTAAATTATAAAAAATTAAATCCTGATATACCTTTTAATAATATTAATGGTCTAGAAGAATATTATATTAGAGATGGACAATTTGAACAAAGAGCTATAACTTTTAGTCAACCTATAAATAACAATGTTTATGAAAAAACACAATCTATAGTTACTGTTGAAGGTAGAGGAACTGGATTTTTATATAATTGTTCTCAATTTAGTTATATTGATGGAGTAAAAAAAGCATATTTAGTAACATGTTATCATTTAATTAAAAATAAATTAAATAAAAATGTAATTAAGGCAAGTGTAAATTATTATATTGAAAGTAGTAATAAACAAATATCTAAAACATTAGCATTTAGAATTATCGGATACGATATATTTACAGATATACTTGTTGCTTTATATGACCCAGAATTAGATTATAATAAAGCATTTAATAGTAATTTAGATGTAGAAACAATTCCTTTATTAGATATTGATGGAACATCTTATTTAGAAAAAGGTACAAATGTTTATACTATTACAAATATTGGATTTATTGATACAAATACATTAATAGAAGGTAAGTTAATGAATAATAGTTATAAAGGAAATTATATAGATAATTTTGTTTTAGGAATACCAGAATCTTTTTTAATAAATTTTATTACTCAAGGTGGTTGTTCAGGATCTCCAATTTTTACACATAATAGTAATAATTGTGTTGGTATGATTTTAGGTACTGAAGGAAGTAAACAACAATATAGTATTGCAATAACTCCTTATCATTTATCAGTGATAACCTTCAATGCTATCGCAAGATGGAACGGTACATTAAAATCTGTTACAGATATTAATAAACTTAACTTTTTAATTAAAGATATTTGGACAAAAAAATGGTTTGGTACAATAAATAGATACTATCATAGAAATATTATTTCAGAATATCCTCAATTTAATAATTACAATATTAATAAAGGATTGGTTATAACTGATTTTATTATTGGATTTAATAAAAATACAGGTACTTTTGTTACAAATACATTAGAATTAGATAAGTATAATGTTATTCCATTAAATACACCTTTATTAAATACAAAAATGTATCAAAGATTTATTAATAATGGGCGTGTACCAATTGTAATAAAATCAATTCTTTATTATCAGAATGTACAATCTGATTTTGATTATTTTGGATTCGGTTTAAAAGACGATCAATATGGATTTTCTGTAATTACTTATGATTTTGCACAAATAAAATCAGTTAGAAATGATCCAAAGTATATTAATAGAATAAAACGTTATTTCCCTGAATTATCTATTACATATAATTATTATAATGGTAATGTTTGGGTAGAAGATACAGAATTAGTAGGGGACAATACTGATGATTGGTATAATGAATACACAAGTGGTAATGGATATATTTTCTATCAACATAAGTTTGAATTCCCTCTAACTTTAATTTCTTATTCAGAATCTTATGTTAGTTCTATGGGAGATATTTGTGGAAATGAAGCAGGAAATGAAGCAGGAAATGAAGCAGGGAATGAAGCAGGAAATGAAGCAGGAAATGAAGCAGGAAATGAAGCATCATGGTGGGAAGATTGTCAGAATTCTGGTGAACCATATGATATAAGTTAATAGAGTATTGATTTTTAACATTTTAATTAAAAAATGTTTACAATAATTTTCTAAATATTCTACTTTTATATTCTTATTTTCAAAATATTATCTATAATTTACATAAAAATCATATTTATTAATATTATTTTATAATATACTAATTTATTATAAAATAAAACTTACTACATAAATCAATTATAATCTCTAAACAATATATTCAAAATTATAATGAATCCTTAAATATATTTTTATTCCATATATTTTATATAATCCATAAAATATAGGTTTATGTTTGGCATATCAGTTTTTAATAAAAATACTGTATCATTTTATATATATTTATAAAATTTTATAATGTTTTCTTACAAAATATTTATTTATAAATAAATAAATATAAAAACTAAAAAAAAATATAAACATATAATATAATATGGACTCCAATAATACTGAAAATAATAGCGTCGAAAATAATAACGTCGAAAATATTACCACCGAAAATAGTACTACAGAAAATACTACTACCGAAAATAGTACTACAGAAAATACTACTACCGAAAATAGTACTACAGAAAATACTACTACCGAAAATATTGAAGTAACCCTTGAAAATACAGAATCAAATAAACCTGTTAAAAAGAATTTATTACAAAGAATTTTCTCATTCAGATTATGTTCTTCATTATAAGCAAAATAAACTAAACATGCTCCAATTGAATATAACTATATTTATTATTTTTTAATTCTAAAAATAAATTAAATTCTATATACGAAATTTCCACATTTTTAATATATTCTTTTAATTCATTTACGAACATTTCACAATCTCTAACTCTTATACCATTAGATCCGTACTCATTAAATTTATAATAATTTAATAAGTGTGCATTATTTTTTTTCATAAAACAACCTAAACATAAATATTCACTAAATCTATAATACTTTTTTGTTAAATTCATTATAGTTAATATCCAACTCATATTACTTCTTCTTTCTATATCTAATAATAAATTTATTATCACATCATGAAACACTATAAAATGATGACTTATAAAAGTACCTCCCCCTTCAGGAACATTAACATCTAAACCTAATAAATCATATGTCGAATTTTTATACTCTATTTTATTAAATTCATTTTTATGACTATCCTGTAAAATTGCAAACTTATATACTCCATTATCTAATAAAGACCACTTCTCTAAAACTATCAAATCTCCATCCCATAAAACATAAGGATCTGATAAACCTTTTATTACATAATAAGCACCTAATTTTAATAATTGTTGATACCACCAACCAAACTCCCTACATTTATCACCCTTATAAAAATAAAACATATTTATATCCTCCTTTTTCAACCCATAATTAAATAAAAAATACTCTTCTTCATCTATAAAATTTAATAATGTATTATAGATATTCCACTCTTTACTACATTTTTCTAATAATTTTATACTATCCAAATTTGTTATTATATAAATATTACGTGGCTTATAATGATATACTAGTGATTCAACAGTAATTCTAATAACAATATTATAATTACATAATGGTATCACAAAGTCTAATATATAATCACCATTCATATTATAATAAGCATATTATTTTTAATTTCAATTTAAAATTATAAATAGTATATAAATTATAAAAATGAACGCAAATAACGATTATTCAATATGTCTTAATATGATCGTTAAAAATGAATCACATGTAATTAAAAGTACATTAGAAAATCTGTGTAAATATATAAACTTCTCATATTACGTTATATCAGATACAGGGTCAACCGATAATACAATAGAAATTATTAAAAATTTCTTTGATAATATTAATGTAAAGGGTGAAATATATATTGATACATGGAAAGATTTCGGACATAATCGATCTCTTGCATTAAAATATGCCTATAAAAAAACTAAATATTTAATGATATTTGATGCAGATGATACAATATATGGAGATTTCATCTTACCTAATAATTTAATATATGATTGTTATCATCTTAATATGGGTACTAATGTAAAATATAAAAGACCACTTATTATTAATAATAATTTAATATGGTCTTTTGTTGGAGTGCTTCACGAATTTTTAATGTGTAATGAAAATACTCAACCATCAGAATCACATATTGAAGGTAATTATTATATTAATTCTGGAAAAAATGGTAGTAGAAGTAATGATCCCGAAAAATATAGTAAAGACGCAATCATACTAGAAAAAGCATTTTATGAAGCTGAAAAAAATAATGATCACCTAAAAATAAGATACTCATTTTATACTGCACAAAGTTATAGAGATTCTAATCAAAAAGAAAAAGCTATATTATGGTACAAAAAAAGAATTGATCTCAAAGGTTGGAACCAAGAAGTATATTTTAGCTACTATATGATAGGTACTTTATATCAAGAATTAGGAGAAATCGAAAAAGCATTATATTATTGGGCATTAGCACTTGATATTGATAAAGAACGTATTGAATGTCAATATCAAATAATTTCTCATTACAGAAAATTAGGAGAATGGAATTTAGCATATAATAATTTCAAAATGATAGAAAATAAATACCAAAATATAAACTTTAGCGATAAATTATTTATATATGAAAATATTTATAACTTTTTAATATATTATGAATTATCAATATTATTTTATTATGTTAATAAAAATGAAGAAGGAATAGAAAATTATAAAAAATTATTTTCATTAAGTAAAAATATTCAATTTGATCTATTAATTAATATTTTTCATAATTTCTCATTTTATATAAATCACGTACAATTTGATATTGATTTATTTGAAAAATATTGCTATCTTATCAAAAATATTCATCATAATGATAATCAATTTATTAATCAAAATGTTTCACAAATTAATACAATGATTCAAAAAATGACATCTTATTATAATAATAAAATAGAATTAAATAACATATTACAAAAAATAAATTATAGAAATAAAGATCAAAATGAAAATGAAAAAGTGTTTCTATCAATTACAACTTGTAAAAGATATGATCTATTTGTAAAAACTATAAATTCATTTATGATATGTTGTAAAGATATTGATAAAATTGACTACTTCTTTTGCATAGATGATAATTCAAGTGAAAATGATAGGGAAAATATGATTCAACAATACCCATTCTTTGAATATTACTTCAAAAATGAAAATGAAAAAGGACATAGAAATAGTATGAATATTATATGGAATAAACTTAATGAATTAAAACCTAAATACTGGATTCATATGGAAGATGATTGGCTATTCTTTAAACCATGTAATTATATTACTAAATCAATACAATTTTTAGAAAAATATAAAGATCAAAATATTCATCAAATATTATTTAATAAAAATTATGCTGAAACAATAGAAAATTATGACTTGGTTGGAGGTAGTAAATTAGAAGAAGGGGATTATATTCTTCATATAAAAGATGAAGAAGGTATTATTGGTAGAAATTGTTGTTATTGGCCTCATTACAGTTTTAGACCCTCTATGATTCTTGTCGAAACAATATTAAATCTTGGTAATTATGACTCTAAAAATAATTTTTTTGAAAGAGATTATGCTGATAAATATTATGAAAAAGGATTTAAAAGCGCATTTTATAACGAAATTGTATGTATACATACTGGAAAATTAACATCTGAAAGAGGTACTAATATAAAAAATGCATACCAATTAAATGAAGTATTACAATATTAAATAGTTTCTTGTTTGAAATAATCATCATTAAACTCTTCATATTCTTCTTCATCTTCATTTTTATATTCATTATTTATAATATCAGATTTCTCTTCATACTCTTCAATTAACTCCTCTTTTTTATCTAAATTATTATTCTTAGATAATTTTTTATCAAAAGCTCCACATGGAAGTGAATTTAATATACTTGAATCATCTAAAAGAAATTCTTTCACACGCTTTCCATCTCTTATTTTTGATTTATTTATTTTTTTCGATTTTCTATAATCGTTTACAATTTGCTTTTTTGACCTATTTTCCATTTTTATAAATATATATTTTATTATTTTTAAATTATTTTTATTTAATAAAAATAAATATATTATTTATTTTTATATGAATATTATTATTCCATTAGGAGGTTTGGGAGAACGTTTTAAAAAGAATGGATATAAAGAACCTAAACCACTTATTGAAGTTTTAGGTAAAAAAATATTATTTTACCTTCTTGATAACCTAAAATTTCAAGAAAATGATAAAATATTTATACCCTATAACAGAGAGTTAGAAAATTATGATTTCGAAAATATTATTAAAAATAAATACCCATACATTCATCTAAAAAAATTAGAATATAATACAAAAGGAGCTGCTGAAACTATATTCCTTATGACAAAAGATATTATTGATAATAATCTATCTAATCATCTTAAAACTATAATAATTGATGGTGATACATTTTATACCCAAAATATTTTAAAATTATATAGACATAGTGATAATAATGCTGTATTTTATACAAATAATTATGAAACTAATCCAGTGTATTCATATATTTTACTTGATAATGATAATAAAATAATTGATATTAAAGAAAAAATTAAAATTAGTGATAATGCAAATACAGGAGTTTATGCATTTAATAATATTAACACATTATTTAAATATTCTAAATATATTCTAGATAATAATATTACTACTAATAATGAACCTTATATGTCTTGTATTATTAAAGAAATGATAGATAATGATGAAATTTTTGAAGGAATTTGTTTAAATAATGATTTTGTACATGTACTTGGAACACCTATTCAAGTCGAAAATTTTATTAAAAAAATTTATTTATTTCAATTTGATTTAGATGGAACACTTGTTACAACAGATGATATTTATTTTAGTGTTTGGTATGATATTCTTAAAAAATTTAATATACATCTAACTAATGAAATGTTTAACACTATTATTCAAGGTAATAATGATGTATACGTTGTTAATAAATTATTACATAATATTGATACTGATATAAATGAAATATCAAAAATAAAAGATGAATTATTTAATAAAAATATTGATAAAATTAAAATTATTGATGGTGCAGAAAAATTTTTGAAATTAATTAAAAAATATGCTCATAAAATAACAATAGTTACAAATTGTAACAGAATAACTGCTATAAATATATTAGATAAAATTGACTTTCTTAAATATATTGATGAAATAATTATTGGTAGCGAATGTACTAAACCAAAACCTTATCCTGACCCATATTTAAAAGGTTGTAATATATTTAATATTGATAATAATAAAACAATTATATTTGAAGACTCTAAAACAGGAATTTTAAGTGCTAAAAGTATTAATCCTAAATGTTTAATTGGTATTGAAACTGTTTATAATAAAAATGAATTATTTGATTTAGGAGTTCAAATATCAACTCCAAATTATGAAAGTATTGAAATTAATTATGATAAAATAATTAACTTTAATAATACTCAAAAATTAAATATTGAGGATTTTATTGCTAATTCACTAAAATCATATTTACAACTTAATAATATAAAAATTAAAAATATTGATATTATTGATAAAAAAATCAAAGGTGGTTATATTTCTGATGTTATAAAAATTATCATAGAATTCGATAATAATAAAATTATCAACTGCATACTAAAATTAGAAAATAAAATTCAAAATAAATTAACAATTATGGCAAATACATTAGGATTATATGAAAGAGAATATTATTTCTACGAAAATATATCCAAATATGTTGATATCGAAATTCCACAATTTTATTCACTTATTAAAGATTATAATTTTAATAATATAGGTATTTTAATGGAAGAATTAAACCAAGATGATTATACTCTTAATTTAAATCTTAATAATTCAAATATTAATATTTCATTAAAAATTATTGACTCATGCGCTAAACTACATACCAAATTCTGGAATAAAGACCTTAAAAATATATTTCCATGTTTACTCAAAAATAATGATAATAAATTTAATCCAACTTGGAATAATTTTATCATTGAAAGATGGGAAATTTTCAATAACAAATGGTCATTTCTAATTAATAATAAAATTTCTAATATAACTAAGATTATTATTAATAACTTCTCTAATATTCAAAATAATCTAAGTAATAATAACTTAACATTAACTCATGGTGATGTTAAATCACCAAATATATTTTACAAAAAAATTAATAAATATGAATATATACCATATTTTATTGATTGGCAATATATAGCAAATGGTAAAGGTGTTCAAGATATTGTATTTCTTATGATAGAAAGTTTTGAGATTGATAAAATTAATTTATTTTTACCTATTTTTAAAAACTATTATTACCAAAAATTAATAGAATATGGTATAATAAACTACTCTTTTCAAGAATATGAAAAAGATTTTATAAATTCTATTTGCTACTTTCCATTTTTTGTTGCAATATGGTTTGGTACTACTCCTGATGAAGATTTAATTGATAAAAATTTCCCATTCTTTTTTATACAAAAATTATTTAATTTTATGGAAATATCTATTGACGAAAAAACATTTATAAATTATATTTCATAAGGATTAAAATTTAAATTTATATCTGAAATTTTATATATAATCTCTGCATTTTTATATTTTCTCATTAAAATATTTGTTGATAAATAACTATTATATTGACCTATAAATGCATCACCAACAACTACAACTACTATTTTTTTACAATTATCAGATATATAAGCATAATTTTTTAAAAATGATGTTCCCCAACTAATAACTACTAATTCTGAATTATTTATAGTATGTATTAATCTTATTTCATCATATACACCTGGCTCTACTAATTCCAATGACCACTTATTTACAAAATTTCTAACATTACCTTCAGGTATTACACCATCTCCTGTTAAATTTGATGAATTACTACCTTTTAATATACATATATTTTTATTATTTGGTATATTTAATGATTTTATGTATAATAAATCACTTTTTGTTGGAATAATATAATTATTAATATAATTATTAATAACTTTTTCAATTTCGCTATTATAAACATGAGCATCATTTGGTATATTTACAACTGATCTAAAATGATATGTTACATTTCTATCTAAATAAATTACTTTCGATCTATCTATTACTGATAGATGTAATAAATATTCAAATAATTGTCTCAAACCAGACTGACTATCTTTAAAAAATATTATTTTACAATGATTATATTTTTGCTTATTATTTAAATATTCTCCTAATACCTTAAAAAAACCTGAATAACCATGCACTGTCCCTTCACTAAAACTTGTAATCATTGAATACATATCTTCATAAATTGTTGTTACATGTTGTTTGTTATAAATTGTAAAATTATATAAATTTACTAACTCCAAATGATAATGACTATGATGATTATAATAACATCTTATTAAATGTAACCACTCATTAGAATATGTATATATATTATTATTTTCATTATTAATACATATATTTGCTAAAGCATTTCCAACTCTATTTCCAACTCTATATAAACAATTATTACAAATAATAGAATTATCTAATATATCTAATAAATTAACTATATTTAACATATATAATCATATATACATTTTTTTTTTATAAATATTTTATTTATTTTTATAATATAAATATTATTTAGAACAATTTTTACTTTGAATCTCTTTTATAAATAATTTTTTTAAATATATATTTTTCCTTTATTAATATATATGAACCTAGAAATAGTTAATTTTACAAATAATAATGAAAAAATAAATCAAAAATATATATGTAAAAAAAATGGTGGTTCAAATATAATGCCATCATTAAAATGGAATAGTGTTAATAATGTCCAAAGTTATGTAATTATAATGGAAGATTTAGATGCTAATAACGGAAAATGTAACTTTGTTCATTTATATATTAAATATATATCAAAAGATATAAATAAAATAGATGAATTAAATTTTGGAAATATTAATTTATTTAGTACTAAAATAAATAGTAAAAAAGTAATATTTGGAAAAAATCATATTGGAAATTATGGTTATTATGGACCATGTAATCCACATGATTATAATCATAAATATCTTTTTACAATTTATGCTCTTAATAAAAATTATAAAAATAATTTAGATGATACTATATGTGGTTCAAATGAGTTTAAAAATAAATATAGTGAATTTATTATTAAAGAAGATTCTAAAGAATTTAATTATATAAAAAAATAAAAATAAATATTTATTACTAATTTATATATAATCTCTAGCTCCAAAACATGCATCATCATAAGTACATCTTTTTTTAAAGATTTTAAATGCTTCTAATATTTTATTAGATTCTCCTGTAATACCAAAATAATGCATATAATTACCTGGTCTTGAACATGTAAAAGTTATTTTTTTATCTCTACTATAAAAAAGATAAACTGGTCTATAGTCATACAAGTCTTTAATTTTTCCATCTTTTATGTCTTCAATAAAGTGTTTTTGTTTTTGAATAATTTCTAATAAATTTTCTTTTATATCTACATTTAGCTCTTCACAAAATTCATCAAAATTATCTACGTCACATTTATCTGCACCAAATTGTAAATATTCTTCACAATCCGAATCAAGATCACGGTAATATCTAAAAAATTTTCTACTATCTTCGTCCATACTTCCATCAAAATAACTATTCATAAAAGAAGTTACATTTTTTTTAACTTCTAAAAACTTTTCCTCATCCATAGTAGTAAATACACTTAATACTTCTTCCATTCTTTAATATGTATATATATATATGATTTTATTATTTATATATAATTTAATAATAAAATATATTAATAATAAATAATCAATTTTTATATACCAAAGATCATTATGAATCAAATAAAAATTAAGTTTATTTATTATTATAAATAAAATAATATATAATAAATGTCAAATATACTATACTATAATAATAAAAAAGTAAAACTTTATTTTGATGGAATCATACCTAACCATATATATCCATTATTAGAAGAACTTGATTTTGAATTATCTAATTTCGAAAATTGTGATTTTTTAATAAGTTGTAAATTTTATGCTGAAACTACACATTCCACAAAAATAATTCAAGATAACCTCTCTTATTATAAAAATATAATGAAAAAAATAATTGTGTTTCTAATATGTGATTTTGCAGATGATTTTTATGTGCCGAATAATGTTCTATTATTTAGAACAAGTATTTATAAATCTCATAAAAAATTTAACGAATTCCTATACCCTTATGTATATGAAGAAGTTAATAGACCATTTTCTGTACTACATAAAACAAAATTACCAATAATCGGATTCTGTGGTAGAGTAGATAATCACAGGAAAAAAATAATCGAAAAATTTCAAAATACAAAAAATGTAACTCTAAATTTTAACTTAAAAAACGATTATTGGGGCGGAGACCCACATAATCAAGATTTAATTAATCAATTTGTAAATAATATTATTAATTCTCATTTTACAATATGCAATAGAGGTAATGGTAACTATTCAATGAGATTTTATCAAGTATTATCTGCCGGAAGAATACCAATTCTTATTGACAGTGATACTTTATTACCTTTTGATAATTTTATAAATTGGAACGAAATTATTATAATAGGAAATAATGAAGACGAAGTTATAAATAAATTATTTGAATGGTGGGCTACAAAAGATATAGAAGAAATACAAAGAAAATGTAAAAATATATATGATACATTTTTTGATAGAAGATTTTTTTTGAAAAATATTTTTGATAAATATAATCTTTTATTTCCATTAGGTTTTGATTTCAATATTTATTCTAAACATAATGATCTTCAAAATATGAATGCATCTTCTTTAATAAAACATTACTTAGAAAATGGAAATAAGGAAAATAGAATTTATAAATTACCTGATGATTTTAATCCAAATTGGTATAGAAGATACAATAGGGATATTATTAATTTTAATTATGATGAAATAATTAAACACTATGTCAATTTTGGACACAAAGAAGAGAGAAAATAT
>JACCDO011315043.1_pt1 | contig 11745 bp, 11 predicted proteins | sample 7446101 | NCBI WGS metagenome assembly JACCDO01 (sample SAMN15323440, study PRJNA562643) | freshwater metagenome | isolation source: river surface water | place: USA:Blue River Watershed | collected 2017-08-16 | reverse complement strand
GGCCCATCAAGGACGAGCGCGGCCGCAAGCTGGGCGAGCACGTGGGCCTGTCCTTCTACACGCTGGGCCAGCGCCAGGGCCTGGGCATCGGCGGCGTGAAGGAAAAGGGAATGCCGCGCGGCGGCGGCGAGCACGAGCCCTGGTTCGTGGCGGCCAAGGACATCCCGAACAACACGCTGATCGCCGTGCAGGGCCACGACCACCCGCTGCTGCTGAGCCCGGCGCTGGTGGCCGATGACCTGAGCTGGGTCGCCGGCCACCCGCCGGCCGCCGGCCGGGTCGCCGCCAAGACCCGCTACCGCCAGGCCGATGCGGCCTGCGACCTGGGTTTCGACCCCGCCGGCCGGCTGACGCTGCGCTTTCCCGAGCCGCAATGGGCGGTCACGCCCGGCCAGAGCGCGGTGGTCTACGACGGCGAGGTGTGCCTGGGCGGCGGCGTCATCGCCCAGGCACTGCCCGGCTGACGAGCGCCCCACCCCGGGGCGGCCGCCGGGCCGCACGACAATCGCCGCCCATGAATCGCCTTGACCGCCTGCTGGCCCGCCTTGCCGAACCCGGCGTGGTGCTGCGGCTGGCCGCGCTGGTGGTCTGCGCGATGGAGCTGGTCAGCGCCGGCTCGGCCCTGCTGGGCGCGCGCACCGAACCCTATGACGGCCTGGTGGCCTGGCTGTGGATGCAGTTCGGCGGCGACGCCAACGACCGCACGCTGCTGCTGATCTGTGTGGCGCTGCTGCTGACCTTCGTCGCGCTGATGTGGCGGCTGGCGCGCCAGGGGCTGGCGGCCGTGGCCGTGAACCGCCGCATGGCCTGGCTGCTGCTGGTGGACCTGCTGGCCTTCGGCGTGACGCCGGGCCTGCCCTTCCTCGTCACCGCCATGGCGGCGGTGGTGCTGCGCGCCCGGCTGGCGCTGGGGTTCGCGGCGGCCCAAGTGCTGCTGAACACGGGCATCTACGTCTACGCCTCCCAGACGGCCTGGCTGGACCAGTTCGGCATGCTGAGCTCCATGCTGGCGCTGCACGGCCTGGCGTTCGGGCTGGGGCGCATGGCCGCCGCGGAGGCCGAAAAGCGCCGCTGGCTGCAGGCCGTGCTGGCCGAGCAGCTCTCCGGCGAGCATCTGCTGGCCGAACAACTGCGCTACAGCGAACGCATGCAGATTGCGCGCGAGATGCACGACCTGATGGGCCACCACCTGACCGCGCTGAACCTGCAGCTGCAGCTGGGCGGCGCGCTGCTGGCCCGCGCCGACGCGGGCGGCGCCGGTCAGGCGCTGGACCGCGCCCAGGGCGTGGCGGCGCAGCTGCTGGCGGACGTGCGCGCGGCGGTGTCGGAGCAGCGCAGCTCCCAGCGCATCGACCTGTCGGCGGCGCTGCAGGCGCTGGCCGAAGGCATTGCCAGCACGCGCATCGAGCTGGCCGTGGACGAGGCCGCGCGCGACCTCGGCCCCCGCACGGCCCACGCGTTGCTGCGCTGCGTGCAGGAGGGCGTGACCAACGGCGTGCGCCATGCCGGTGCGCGGCGGGTGCAGGTCGAGCTGCGCGGCGACGGGGATGAAGTTGCGGTCAGCATCGACGATGATGGGCGGGGTGCGCCCGGCTGGCACGAAGGGCGGGCCGGCAACGGTCTGTCCGGCATGGCCGAGCGCATGGCCGAACTGGGTGGGCAGATGCGTGTGACGCGCACCAGCCCGGGGTTTCGAATCGAGCTGAGATGTCCACGATGGGTGTGATCAAGATCCTGCTGGTGGAGGACCAGCAACTGGTGCGAGAAGGCCTCAAGGGCCTGCTCGCGCTGCATGACGACCTGCAGGTGGTTGGCGAAGCCAGCGACGGCGCCGAGGCGCTGGAGTGGCTGACCGCCGCGCCCGCCGAGGGCATGCCCGACCTGGTGCTGTCAGACATGCGCATGCCACGGCTGGACGGGCTGGGGCTGATCCGCGCGCTGGCGGCTCGCGGCCTGCGGCTGCCGGTCGTGCTGTTGACGACCTTCGACGACACCCATGCGTTCGATGAAGCGGCGCGCGCCGGCGCCAAGGGTTTTCTGCTGAAGGCCATCAGCCCCGACACGCTGGTGCAGGCGCTGCGCGACGTGCACGGCGGCGGCACCGCGCTGCGGCCTTCGCTGACCACGCGCATGGAGGCCAAGGGCGGCGAGCGCGCCTTCACGGCCGCCGACCAGCCCGACCCGCTGTCGCCCAAGGAGCTGCAGGTGCTGCGCCTGGTGGCCAGCGGCCGCAGCAACACCGAGATCGCCAGCCTGCTGGGCAACAGCGAAGGCGTCATCAAGAACCATTGCTCGGCCATCTTCTCCAAGATGGGCGTACGCGATCGCACGCAGGCGGTGCTGCGGGCGATCGATCTCGGCTGGATATAGCGGGCCGAGCGCCAGGCCGCTCCAGGGCCGCACCGCCTTGGTCGAGTCGGCGTTCAGCGCGGCTCGGCCGGGCGAGAAGATTGCGGCGCGGCCATCTGCAGCACCCAGTAGCGCTGCAGCCGGCCCGGGCCCGTCACGCAGGCCAGCCCGAACTCCTCGAAGTCGGCCGCCATCAGGTTTTCGCAATGCGTCGGGCTGGCCAGCCAGTGCGCCAGCGCCTCGTCGAAAGACTCCGGCCCGCCGGCCAGGTTCTCGCCCGAGACCCGCATCACATAGCCCACCTCGTGCAGACGCGTGCGCAGCGTGGCGCCGTTGGCGCCGATGTGGTCCAGCCGGTCACGTGCCGCCAGCTCCAGCGCATAGCGCCGTGACGACTCCGCCAGCAAGCCCTGCCAGCGCAAGGCCTTGGCGGCCGGCCAGCTGTGGCCACCGCAGAGCTGCGCATGGCCGCGTGCCGCGTTCAGCAGTCGGGCCGCGGCTTCGGCGTCGGGCCGGCAATCGGCGCCCGGCGCGGCCGCAGCCATGCCGGCCAGACTGAGCAGAGCGATCGACCAGAAAAAATGCATGGGCGCATCCTAGGGCCTGGCCGGGGCACGGCCAGAATGGCTGTTCCACCGATCCCCGCTCGAGCTCGCCGCCATGCCGCTGCCACACTATCTCGCCGCCGCCCTCGCCTGCATCACCCTCGCCAGCTGCGCGCAAACGCCGCCGGCGTCCGCGCCGCAGCCCGAATCCGCCCGCCTGGGCCAGGAACTGCGCACGCTGATCGGCACCGCCGCCTGCAGCACCGACGCGCAATGCCGCACCGTGCCGGTGGGCGCCAAGGCCTGCGGCGGCCCGGCGGGCTACTGGGCCTGGTCCACCCAGAACACCGACGCCGACGCGCTGAAGGCGCTGGCCACGCGCCAGGCCGAGGCACACCGTCGTGAGATCGAAGCCAGCGGCTTGCGCTCCAACTGCGCGGTGACGCCCGACCCGGGCGCTGCCTGCGTCGCCGGCCACTGCTAGCTGACGGCGACGGCAGCGCCGTCGCGCGGCGCGCAGTAAGCCACCGCAGCGCCCCAAAAGAAAAGGCCGCACGCCTCTGGGCATGCGGCCTGGTCGCGGCCGGGGCGCCTGCGCCCCGGGTCGCGTCAGCCTTACTCGGTGACGGCCGCGTCGACCAGCTTGCTGGGCATGTTGGTCGGCACGTTCTGCACCGGCACGCTGCCGTCCGTCGAGACGCGCAACACGGTGGTTGCCTGCACCTTGCCGGCCGCATCCAGCCACTGCGCGCCACCCACGGTGCGCTTGCCAGCCGCGAGGCCCGTCCAGCTGAAGCCCACGGTCGCGGTGCTGCCCGCGTAGACCTGGGACGGCACCAGCGCATTCAGGCCGCCCGCATCACCCGGCGAAACGATCCAGCTCGACAGCTTGTGCTTCATCGGCGCCGTGCCGCCGTAGGCCAGCACACAGACGCGGTAGGTGCCTGCCGTCGGTGCCACGAGCTGCACCACCTCATCCGAACCATCGTTGCCCGAGTAGGTGTTGGCCGAGGTCGCCATGTTGATGACGATGAGGTCGTGGTCGTCCGTCGCGCTGCCCACATCGGCCTGCCGCAGCGCCCAGCGCGCCACGATGGCACCGGCCGGCACGGTGAAGTTGTACTTCGCGATCGAGGCGTAGTTGCTGCTGCTGGCGCAACGGGTGGCCAGCGTCGTGGAGCTGCTGGCCAGCGGCGTCAGCGACGTCTCCGCGCCCATCGTCACGTCCTTCAGGCCGCCCTTGAGCACGCCCATGCGGCCTGCGAAGCCGGTGCGCACGGTGAACAGCTTGCTGCCGGAGGTCTTGGTGTCGGTGAACTCGACGGGCGCCGAGATCGTCTTGCCGGCCTTGGCCTGGATGGGGGAGCGCACCGAGTGCACACCGTCGCTCCAGACCAGCTGGCCGAACTGCCAGACGCCCTCAGCCGCGCCCGCTGCGGCGATGGTGACGGCGAACGACTTGGTCTCGCCCGGGGCCAGCGTCAACGTGCTGGGCGACACCGTGGCGGTGAAGCCGGCCGGCGGCGTCACGGCGGCCGTATACGTCGCCGAGGTCGTGCCGACATTGGTGACGCTGCGCGTGACGGCGACGCTGCCCGTCACCGTGCCGACCGTGATGGACGGCAGGTTCAGGTTGTAGGTCTCGTCCAGCGTGCCGATGGTCGTGCAATCGCTGGCCGGCGTGACGGCGGCCTTGTTGACCTTGCACTGGTACTTCACCCAGTCGTTCTTGCCGGCCGGGTAGATCAGGCCGGGGTCGACCGCCTTCTGCGGGTCGACATGGCCGGCGCCCTGCGCCCAGGGCAGCAGGCCGTTCTGCGGCGACGGCAAGCCGTCATCCAGCGTCGAGTAGGCGGTGGTCATCAGCGCCGACTTGATGGCACCGGGGCCCCAGGTCGGGTTGGCCTGCTTCAGCAGCAGCGCCAGGCCCGCCACGTGCGGGCTGGACATGGACGTGCCCTGGTAGCTGTCCCAGGCCGGCGGCGGCACCAGCGTGCCGGCCACGATCTGCGCCTTCTGGCTCTCGTCCTGCGCGGGCGTGACCTGGGCGATGATGTCCACGCCCGGTGCCGTCAGGTCGGGCTTCAGCACGTTGCTGTCGCCACCGTTGGGGCCGCGCGAGGAGAAGTCGGCCATGATGGGCGCCGCCTTCACACCCAGCGTCGCCGTGGCGATCGTGCCCTTGGGGCTGGCGCTGCCGCTGACATAGGCCTTGATGGCCGCGCCATCGGTGTTGCTGACCTGCACCGTCGGGACGGACTGGAAGTCGCTGTCGACCGTCTGGCCCGCCGCTGCATTGACGAGGATCATGCCCACGCCGCCTGCGTTCTTGACGGCCAGGCCCTTGTCGACACGCGCATTCGTGCCGCGCGTGCAAACCACCAGTTTGCCGGCCACCTTGGCGGGGTCCAGCAGCACCTGGCCGGCCGGCGGCGCGGCGCTGAAGCACAGGCTGGCGTTGCCGCCGCCCACGCCGGCGTTCTCGGCGAGGATCATGTCGGTGGGCGCCGTCAGCCCGGTCTGCGTGGTGGAGCCGCCGGTGTAGGTGGTGCCCCCCACCGTCGTGCTGCCCGAGAAGGCGCGGTCATGCGTGGAGGCCGCGACCGTGGTCAGCCACGGGCTGATGTGGGCCACTGCCTGGCCGGGGCCGCTGTTGCCGGCCGACGCGGCAACGAACACGCCCGCCAGCGACGCGCGGTAGAAGGCCTGCTCGACGGGGTCGTTGACCGTGGTCTGCGAGCCGCTGATGGAGTAGTTGATGACGTTGACGCCGTCCGCCACGGCAGCGTCGATGGCCGCCACGGAGTCGGAGTTGTAGCAGCTGTTCTGGCTGCCGGTGCCGTCAGTGGCCGCCGCGTTCACATAGGTCCAGCAGACCTTGTACGCCGCGACGCGCGCGCGCGGCGCCATGCCGGAGGCCGTGCCGACCAGGCCGTTGTTGATCGTGACCGGCACATTGGCATTGCCCGCCGCCGTGGACGCCGTGTGGTCGCCATGGCCGCCATGGCCGGTGGCGCCCGACAGCGAGTCACGGCCGGAGTCGGGGAAATCGGTCCAGTGCAGCGTCTGGCCGCTGGCCTTGAAGCCGGTGTTGAAGTGCTTGAGGCCGATGAGCTTGTTGTTGCAATGCTTGGCCGGGTCGATGCCAGGGCCAGCAATGCAGCCGCCGGTGAAGCTGGCCGGCGCCGGGCCGAAGGCGAGCGCATCGGCGGGGTTGTTGCTGGGCGCGCCGCTGGCGTCCACACGGTCGAAGAAGGCCGGGTTCTCGGGCCAGATGCCGCCGTCGATCACGCCAATGACGAGGTTCTCGCCTTTCACCGGGAAGCCGCTCACGCTCTTGGACCACAGGCCGCCGGGCTCGCTGAGCTTGAGGAACCGGGAGGTGGAGATGGTGTCGACCTGACGGGCTTCGTCCTGCCACAAGCCGACGACCTGCGTGTTGGCGGCCAGCGTACGGGCTTCGTCGTCGGTCAGGCTGGCAGCGAAGCCATTGAACACGACCTTGTACTGGGCCAGCACCGGCGCGCCGCCCACCAGCGACAGCACGTTGCTCTGCTGCTGCCCCAGGTAGCTGACATAGGCCTGCACGGCCGCACTGCCGTAGCGGAAGGTGTCACCGGCCGCGGGCTGCGTGGCCGCCAAGCCGTTGGTGCCGCCCTGGTAGGACGCAGCGGGCTCGTCTTTCAGCTGGACGATGTAGGTCTTGCGATCCTGCGCAAAGGCACCAGTGGCCAGCCCCGACGCGAGCACGAGTGCGGCCAGGGCTGCGGGCTTGAGTTTCATTTTCATGTGGGGATCCTTTCGATGCAGTCGGCGGTTCAGGCGGCGCGGCGACGGCGGGCACCCACGAGCGCCAGGCCGGCGATGCCGACCAGCGCCAGGCTGGCGGGCTCGGGCACATGCTCGATGACGATGTCGTCCAGCGCGAACTGGGCCTGGTTGCTAGAGAAGGCCTGGCACGACGAGCCCTTGCACGCGTAGGCGAAGGCGTAGACGCTGTCGAACTCGTAGTCGCCGAAGGCCCCGGTGTCGATGGTGCTGAAGTTCAGCTGACCGTTGGCATCCAGGCCGGTCAGGGCGAAGTAGGCCGTCAGCGACTTGCCGTCACGCACCCCCTGCAGCGCCAGATAGCCGGGCGTCGTGCTCATCACATCGCCGGAGCCGATGAAGCTCGCATTCAGGCTCTGCACGGAAAACGTGAAGCCGTCGGTGGACCCGAAGGCCAGCACGCCGTCGTCGAGCATGGCGACGTAGTTGCTCGCGTTGTTGACGGGGCATCCCAGGTCCGAGCAGGCGCCGTTCAACACCGCGCCAACCAGGTCGCCGACACCACCGATGGGCGAGTTGGAGAACGGATCCAGCCACATCGTGCGGCCGGCCAGGCCGGGCTGGTAGAACTCGTCGCCGTAGACCAGCAGGGGCGGAAAGGCGAGCGTGGAGGTGTCCACGGGGTCGAACGTGATCGTGGTGCGCAGCACACCTGCCTGAACCCCGATCGACGTCAACAGGGCTGCAGCCGCCATGGCCAGTCGGATCCCAACCTTCTTCATTGCACTACCTACTTTCTGCGGTCAGTTGAACAAGAGGTGCAGCAGGACGTCACTCGAACCACCGATCAGGCGGCCGCATCCCGATGCGTTTGCCAGGGGCGCCCGATAGGCTCCGCCGGGAGCGCCCGATTCTGTGCAAGCATTAGTTCACGACTATCCCAACTTCCCCGCCCTTTACCTGCGGGGGAAGGGTTTCCTCGCATGGCTAATGTGCAATAAAAGGTTGCGTTAGCGAGCGGAAGATACGGCCACCCCGGGCGCTGACGTCGCCTCGCCGGGCAGCGGTGCTTGCACCGCCTGCCCATCGCCCTGAGCCAGCGCGCTGAACACGCGCGCGGCGGCTGTCGGCGTGGGCGTACCGTCCGGCGCCGCGGCACGCAGCAGCGGCTGGGTGGAGCGGCTGCGCAGGCCGCTGTAGCGATCGAGCTGACCAGGCTCGGGCACCAGCACCCAGTCCGGCTGCCCGGTGAACGGGTCTGCGTAGAGCCGCCGCAGATGGCGCCTCACCACGGGCCCGCGGCGGTCTTCCAGCAGATCCTCCAGCGTGGCCGGGTATTGACGCGGCGGCGTGGGGGTCGCCTGGTAGTAGCTGTGCATGGCGCGAGCGATCTCGCTGCCGCGGAACTCCAGCTCGCGCTCCTTCTCACGCTGCGCGGCCGTGCTCCAGGCCTGCCCCAGCGCCGCCAGACCCGCCGCCGTCAGCGCGACGAGAAACAGCACGGCCAGGTAGCTGAAGCCCCGCTGTGCGGCGGCATTACCAGTCGGCATAGAGCCTGCCGTCCGCCGAGCGCCCGGCGGCGCCGCTGCGCACGTCCCACACGCGGCCAGCGGCCTGCATGTCGGTCGGCGGCGGCAGCTCCACCCAGGTCTCGCGGCTGCCGGTAAGCGGGTCTTCGGGCACGTCGCGGATGTAGCGCGCAGCGGCCAGTTCCAGCAGCGACTCGGGATAACGCCCTTTGTCGGCGGCAAACTGGTCGAGCGCGTCGCGCATCGTCGTGAGCGACTGCAGCAGGGCCGTCTCCTTGCTCTTCTGCAGCGAGTGAAAATAGCGCGGCGCCACGATGGACGTCAGCAGCGCCACGATCGCCATGACGACGATCAGCTCGATCAATGTGAACCCCCTCCCACGCAAGTGGTGCGGTCTGCACCCGCCGGCCTGGCAGGGCTGGTTCCGCAGGTGATGCTGGCGGGCAGGCAGCGATGGTGCGCCAGAACAGTTCGGGTCCATCACCAATCCTTGAGCTTGCTGCCATCCAGCGCCTTGCGCTCGGACCGCGAGAACACGTCGAATACGTCCTTGCCGGCGCGCGGCTCGTCGGGCGGGCTGTCGTAGGCGCGCAGCCCCCAGCTCTCGGCGGCGGGCTGGTCGGCTGGCGCAAACGGGTCGCGCGGCAGCCGGCGCAGGAAGTAGAGCTTGCGGCCGTTGGGCGACTTCGCATCCGCGACGCCGTCCACCAGCTGCTGCAGCGCGCGCGGATAGCCGCTGTCCTCGGGGCTCAGCACGATGCTGCCGGACTCCGCCGCACGCTTGTAGGCGTCCAGCGCCTCGCGCAGCGTGCGCAGCGCCTGTCGCAGCTCATGCTCGCGGCTGCGCTGCACCGCAAGCTCCAGCAGCGGCCGCGCCGCCGACGCCAGCACGCCCAGCATGGCCAGCACAACCAGCATCTCGATGAGCGTGAAGCCCCGGCTGCGCATCAGTGCTCCGGCAAAACGTGAGTCCCCGTGGCGGGCCGCTCCCAGGCCGGCCCGCGCTGGCGATGTGCGTGCCGGTCGGCCCGACACGCATCGCCGCCCCCTCGGGGCACCGGCCAACGTAGGCGTTGGACGAGGGGCTTCATTTCGCCGCGTCGACCGTCAGCAGGCCGGTGCCGTCGACCCGCACGGGCGCCGATTCGCCGTTCAGCCCCGACGCGCTGAGGCTGCCGAGGCCGATGTTGAGCACCTGCCCGGCCGCCGGCGGCAGCGCGCGGAAGACGACGACACGGTCGCCGCGCGGCGGGATCTCGATCGGGAAGCGCCCGGGCGCCGACCCCTGCAGCGGCTGCGCCGGCGTCAGGCGGCTGGCGTCGTACTCCAGCTCACCCTTGATCTGCAGGCCGCTGTCGTTCTTCAGCGCGACGGACACCGTGCCGCCGGCCGGGATCTGCGGCGTGACGTCGAGCTTGAGCGCCGCCTCGGCCGCCACGGCGGGCGCTACGGGCGTGGGCGCGGGTGTCGATGGCGCGGATGTCGCGGCCGGCGCGCCACCACTGCTGCTGAGGCCCACACCCACCCGGCCTTCGCGGCGGATCAGGCTGGAGAAGGCGCCGGGGCTGGCGTCGGTGCCACTGGGCAGTCGCGTCAGCGATGCGTCGGGCACGGCAAGGTTGCGCACGACGCGCGGCGTGATCAGCAGCACCACCTCCGTCTTGTTGCGCGTGTCGGTCTGCGTGCCGAACAGCCGGCCCAGCACCGGCAGGCGCGACAGGCCCGGCACGCCGGACGAGGACTTGCGGTCCTCGTCATTGATGAGGCCGGCCAGCACCTGCGTCTCGCCGTCGGCCAGGCGCAGCGTCGTCGCGGTGTTGCGCGTGCCGATCTGGTAGGCCGTCGTGCCGCCCGGGCCGGTCACCTCGCTGATCAGGCTGGAGACTTCCAGGCCCACCTTGATGACGACGTCGTTGTCGAGCTGGATGGTGGGCTCCACGTCCAGCTTCAGCCCGACGTCGAGGTAGCTCACCGAGGCGGCCACCGAGGTGGAGCCGGTGAAGTTGGTCGTCGTCGTGAACACCGGCACCTTCTGGCCGATGTGGACCTTGGCCTTGTCGCGGTTGCGCACGCGGATCTTGGGGTTGGCCAGGATGTTGTTGTTGCCGGACGAGGCGCGCAGGCTGGCCACGACGGCCGGGTTGACGATGCTGGCGCGGAACTGGCCGCGCTCGCTCCACAACGCCGTCGTCGCCGACGACCCCGGCAGGCCGAACGTGACCTGCTCGGGCCAGCTCAGGCCCAGCTCATCGGTCTTGTCGGTGGCCAGCTCCATGACTTCCACTTCGAGCATGACCTCGGGCTCGGGCAGGTCGACCGAGGCGATGAGCTTCTCCACCAGCCGCACCACCTCGGGTGTGTCGCGCACGATGAGCAGGTTCAGCCGCTCGTCGATGTGGATGTCGCGCACCTTGGCGATGGTGCGCACCATGGCCTGCACCTGCTTCACATCGGCGTTGGTCAGGTAGAGCGTGCGGGTGATGAGCTCCTGGTGCTCACGCTGCTTGGCGGCGGTGTTGGGGAAGATCAGCACCGAGCTGTCGTTGAGCAGCTTGCGGTCCAGCTGCTGCGTGCCGAGGATGACGCGCATGGCCTCGTCCAGCGACACGCCGCGCAGGAACACGGTCACGCGGGCATCGGCCCGCACGTCCTTGTCGAACACGAAGTTGATGTTGCTGGAACGTGCCAGCGCCTCGAAGACCTGCCGCAGCGGTGCGTCGCGGAATTCCAGCGTCACGGGCTTCTGGAAGCCGGGGCCCAGTTCGCCAATGGCCGACTCCAGCGGGCGGGCCTGCGCCACCTGGCTGGCCAGCAGGCGGGCGCCGGGGTGCTGAGGCGCCTCGGCGAGGATTTCGCGCGCCACGGCTTCGGCACGCTCAAGCCGGCCTTCCTTCAACGCGGCGCGGCCGCTGGCGAGCTGCGCCTCGTGGCGGCGGCCACGCTCGATGTCCACCGTCAACGCGGCCAGCCGCGGGTGCCTCGCGTCGGCCTGTGCCAGCGAGCTCAGCAGTGCCTGCGCCTCGTCCCAGCGGCTTTGCGCCCGCAGCGCCTCGATCTGCAGGATGAGCCGCGCCGTCGCCCGCTCGCGGGCACGCACCTGGGCAGCGCGCAGCTGCGGGTCCTTGGGGTCCTGGGCCACGGCGTCGTCCAGCACGCGCAGCGCGGCGGGCCACTGGTTGCTGCGGCCGAGGTCTTCGGCTTCGCGCAGTGCCGGGTTGGCGCAGCCGGCCAGCAACGCGGCACTGACGACAAGAAGAGGGAACGGCTTCATGGCACAGCCTTGAAAACGATGTTCTGGGGGAGCTGCGCGGGCAGCCAGGTCAGCGTGACGCCGCTGGTCGACACCTGTTCGACGCGCCACTGCCCGTCGATGACGTCGCCGCGCCGCGCGCTGAGCGCTTTGTTCGGGCCGGCCAGCAGTGCCACCTCGACGGCCTGCGCGCCCTCGCCTTCCACAACCCGCCCGATCATCTGGTAAGGCAGTGGTGGCGCCACCGGTGGCGGGGGTGGCGCGGCAGGTGCCGGCGGCGGGGCGGGCGGTGGTGGCGGCGGTG
>JACCDO010648077.1_pt1 | contig 11745 bp, 10 predicted proteins | sample 7446101 | NCBI WGS metagenome assembly JACCDO01 (sample SAMN15323440, study PRJNA562643) | freshwater metagenome | isolation source: river surface water | place: USA:Blue River Watershed | collected 2017-08-16 | reverse complement strand
TTCATCGAAGCTGCGAAGGAAGAGAGTATTCAGACTATCCTTGAAGCGGCTGAGCTCAAGAAGCAAAATCCGAACGTCAAGGTCGTTGTCGCTGGCTGTTTGACCCAGCGCTATAAAGGTCAACTGGCAGAGGGTCTGCCTGAGGTCGATCTTTTTGTTGGTACCGACGAATTTCCAAAAATCGCCGAGTTTTTGAATCAAGATCTCCCAAAGGGTTCCGTTCGCGCAAAACGCACCCACTACCTCTACGACGGTTCATTGCCGAAGAAGAATACTCTGACGGCCTCTTCCGCTTACGTTAAGGTGGCTGAAGGTTGCCAGCACAATTGCTCGTTCTGCATCATCCCAGCAATACGCGGTCAACTCCGATCACGTCCTATCGTCAATGTAGTTGCCGAAGCTGAGGCGCTTGCCAAAGACGGTGTGAAAGAAATCAATCTGATCGCTCAGGATCTTGCAGCCTATGGTCGTGATTGGGGTTCTTCGGATCTGCTCGATCTTCTCAAGGCGCTAGTTGAAGTGGAAGGCATAGACTGGATTCGTCTTCTCTATGTTTATCCAGAGAATATATCAGACGAATTCATCGCGTTCTTTGCTTCCCATCCGAAGATCGTCAAGTATCTCGATATTCCTACCCAACACGCTTCGACCGCAATTCTCCAAAAGATGAATCGCGACATCGATAGAGAAGGAATGCGATCTATATTCAAAAAGCTTCGAGAACAAGTCCCCGGTATCGCTATCCGTACCTCAGTCATGGTCGGTTTTCCTGGCGAAACAGAGGAAGACTTCGAGCAACTTCGTGACTTTATCACCGAACAAAAGTTCGATCATCTCGGTTGCTTTACTTATAGTCAGGAAGAGGGAACTGTTGCTGGCCGCATGAAGGATCAGATCGACGAGCAAACCAAGCTTGATCGCCAAGCGATTATCATGGGTCTGCAACGAGAAATTTCTGCGGATCGCTTAGCTGATTACGTGGGTAAAACCGTCGATGTTCTCATTAAAGGCCTGTCTGATGAATCAGATCTGCTTGCCGAAGGTCGTCTTTCGACTCAAGCACCTGAAGTCGATGGCGTCGTTTACATCAACGATGGTGAATTCAAACCTGGCACGATACAAAAAGTCTTGATTACTGATTCGCACGATTACGACCTTGTGGGTCGAGTCATTTCTTAATTAGTCGCAAAAAACGGCGGGTAGCAAATGCTCCCCGCCGTTTTTCATTGCCCGTTTTAGAAACGGGTTAGTGTCCATTGACCAGTGACGCCAGCAAATTGGTTGCCCTTACTTGGGTCAAAGATAGGGCTGATGCGAAGTTTTGCTTGAGACTCGTCGTTCATCGCATATATTTGAGCTTCTTCGAAGTTTGCGACCACAGGCGTGAAGATCATATAGGTGCCCATAAGGCTACCGGCAATGAAACCGACGGATGCGCCGACGGCAACATACTTGAGATTCTTTTCAGGCTTAGTTTGAAAACTGAGGAGAGCGGCTCCAAAAGCAGCACCAAAAGCAGCGCCGTAGCCTGCTGTTACGAAAAGGTCCTGGAAACGCTCTTCAGTCGTGATCATCTGGGCGTGGGCAGAGCCGGAAGCTAAGGTGCCAAGAGTCAGAGCTGTCATGAGTAGAGCACGCTTCATAGGGTGTCCCTTTTCTAGATATTTTGAGAATCCATTACCCTTAGCTTACCAAGCTTGCACTGCTTTGCCTAGAAATTGACGTGCCAATTTGGTTTTTTCCAGTAAATATATAAACTTGAAGACATGAAACGCGAGGCTTAATGAGGTTGACAGGGCGCAGACTTTCCCCTATGCAATCTAATGCGGTTTAGGGTATCATCTAACTTCAAAGTGATTCCTGCCATTAATACGAGTCTTCACTTACTTTTTTAATCTAAGTTTACGAACTCTAAAATCAATCACCAATCCAATCGTAATTACCCACCGAAGAGAGCGAAACATGTCAGACAAGGAAAAGCCTGCAACGTTGACGACACGTGCGAAGAAAGCTGCCATCACCAAGATCGAGAAAGTTCAGAAAGTTCCGGTTAGCGATGAGCAAGACGCACCAGCTCCACGTGAAACTATCGCTCCCGCAGCACCTTCCATCATCGAACCTCAGCAGCATGCATCAAGCTCACGTCCTGGCGATCAGGCCGACATCAATTTGAAAGAGCTAAAAGAGCGTAAGATCTCCGATCTTAACAAGCTCGCGCGCGAGTTCGGAATCGAAGGTTCGAGCAGCATGAGAAAGCAAGATTTGATCTTTGCTCTTCTCCAAGGCCAATCGGAACGTGGCGGAGTCATTTACGGCGAAGGTGTCCTTGAGACACTTCCGGACGGCTTCGGTTTCCTTAGAGCGCCAGACTACAACTACCTTCCGGGTCCGGATGATATTTACGTTTCTCCATCACAAATCCGCCGTTTCAACCTTCGTACTGGTGACACGGTTTCGGGTCAAATTCGTCCTCCAAAGGACTCGGAGCGTTACTTCGCTCTCCTCAAAGTGGAATCAGTCAACGGCGCGGCACCTGATGTCAGCTTCGACAAGATACTCTTCGATAACTTGACGCCACTATACCCTATGGAAAAATTCAAGATGGAGGTTAACGCTGTTAACTACTCCACTCGAATCATAGATATTATGTGTCCAATCGGTAAGGGTCAAAGAGCCCTCATCGTTGCTCCTCCTCGTACCGGTAAAACGGTTCTTTTGCAAAATATCGCTCATTCCATTGAGAAGAACCATCCGGAAGCTATTTTGATCGTTCTCCTCATCGATGAACGCCCTGAAGAAGTGACCGATATGGAGCGTTCCGTTCGTGGCGAGGTCATTTCTTCGACTTTCGACGAGCCAGCTCAGCGCCACGTTCAAGTTGCCGAAATGGTTATCGAAAAAGCTAAGCGTTTGGTCGAGCACAAACACGATGTCGTGATTCTTCTCGACTCCATCACTCGTTTGGCGCGTGCCTACAACTCCGTCGTTCCTCCCTCTGGTAAAATCCTTTCTGGTGGTGTAGATTCCAACGCGTTGCATAAGCCGAAGAGATTTTTCGGCGCAGCCCGTAACATCGAAGATGGCGGTTCTTTGACCATCATTGCGACGGCCTTGGTTGACACAGGCTCTCGTATGGACGAGGTCATCTTCGAAGAGTTCAAGGGTACCGGTAACATGGAACTCGTACTTGACCGTAAACTTTCGGAAAAGCGCGTCTTCCCTGCTATGGATATCAACAAGTCAGGGACCCGTAAGGAAGAGTTGCTCTTGCCAAAAGACGTCCTGAACCGTATGTGGATATTGCGTAAATTGCTCCAGCCATTGAACACCGTCGATGCGATGGAGTTCTTGGTGACAAAACTCGAGAAGACTCAGAGCAATGCCGAGTTCCTCGAATCAATGAATGGATAATGCAAGGCTCAGGGGATGTTGCGATTGTCGTGATATCTAGAGCGTGATGCGAGAGTTAAGGGAAAGCCGATGAAAGAGAAAATTCACCCTAATTATGTCGAATCTCACGTACAGTGTGCGTGCGGTAACAAATTCGTTACCCGTTCGATCAAGCCTGAGATCCAAGTTGAGATCTGCAGCCAGTGTCACCCATTCTTCACTGGTAAGCAAAAACTCATGGATACAGCTGGTCGTATCGAGAAGTTCAAGAAGAAGTACGCACAGAAGTAATCTCTGTAGCGAGGATAATGGAGCCGGGCCTTTTCGAAAGTTTCCGGTTCAGTTGTCCGCTTGAATTGCCCGAATTCTCCTTTTTCAAGGTGGATTTGGGCATTCGTCTTTTGGCCTCTTGGTGATTTGCATTCGGAGCGGCAGCATGTTTGAGAAACTAGAATCTATCGAACTACGTTTTAGTGAGATTGACGCCATTATGTCTCGTTCTGGCTTGACGGGAGCTGAGCTAACCAAGCTATCGCGTGAACGGGCAGGTTATGCGGAAATCGTCGAAGCTTACCAGCTTTATAAAAAAACGAAGTCCGAACGCGATCAAGCCAAAATTATGCTGAACGAAGAAGCGGATCCCGATATGCGAGCTATGGCCAAAGAGGAGCTCGAAGAGCTCGAAGAGAAGGTCATAGAGCTTGAGAAAACTATGCAGGTTCTCACCCTTCCCAAAGATCCTAATGATCACAAGAACGTGATGCTTGAGATTCGTGCGGGAACCGGTGGTGAAGAAGCATCTTTATTTGCTGCCGATCTTCTCCGACTTTATACACGATATGCTGAAAATCAGCGGTGGCGCGTTGAAATTATGTCGTCAACTGATTCGGCAAGTGGTGGTTTTCGTGAGGTCATTGCCTTTATCAGTGGTGATAATGTTTACCGACGTTTGAAATTCGAATCGGGTGTTCACCGCGTTCAAAGGGTTCCAGCAACAGAGGCTCAGGGACGAATTCATACTTCTGCTTGCACAGTAGCAGTTCTGGCTGAAGTCGAAGACATTGATGAAATTCAGATCGAAACCAAAGATCTCGAAGTCACACTATGTCGATCCTCAGGGGCAGGTGGTCAGCACGTTAACACCACCGACTCAGCGGTGAGGATTTTGCACAAGCCGACTGGTACAGTCGTTGAATGTCAGGACGAGCGCTCTCAGATTAAGAACAAAGAGCGGGCCATGAAGATTCTTTACGCTCGTTTGTTAGAGCGAGCTCAGCGCGAGCAACAAGAAGCCATAAGTGCGGATAGAAAGAGTCAAGTTGGGTCGGGTGATCGCAGCGAACGGATTCGTACTTATAATTTCCCACAAGGTCGCTTGACGGATCATCGCATCAACCTCACACTTTACAAGTTAGCAGCAGTGATGGAAGGTGACATCGACGAGGTCTTAGATGGTCTTGCGACTGCGCATCAAACGGAATTGCTTAAGAGTGAGCTGGAGAAAACCCAGGGGATCTAATCGATGAGCACGCAAGAAATCTGGACAATCAAAGATGTTCTCAACTGGTCGGTTGGCTTTCTTGCGAAGTCTGGCTCGGAAACTCCTCGTTTGGATGCAGAGCTTTTGCTGTCCGATTCTCTCGGGTGCCGTCGTCTCGATCTATATTTAGGCTTCGATAAGCCTCTGCTTGTTCCAGAGCGAAATCGCTACAAAGATCTCATACGCAGACGTGCCGCTGGCGAACCAGTGGCTTATATCACCGGCAAGCGAGATTTCTTCGGTCTTAGCTTTCATGTCAGTCCTGCAACTTTGATCCCTCGTCCAGACACCGAGACTTTGGTCGAAAAAATTCTAGAGCATTATCCCAAGTCTTCACGACTTCGCGTCCTCGATATCGGAACAGGTACGGGTTGTATCGCTTTGAGTCTGAAAAAGGAACGTCCTGATTGGGAGATCACGGCTTGGGATATTTCTGAGGAAGCGCTTTTGGTAGCCAAGAAAAACAGTGAAGACCTAGGGCTTGCTCTTGATCTTTATAAGGTCGATGCCCTTGATTCTTCGACTTGGCCAAACCTTAGTCAAAAGTTTGACATCGTAGTTTCAAATCCGCCTTATATTGCTGAGGATGAGCGGGTTGATATGAATGAGTCGGCGCTGAAGTTTGAGCCCAAAGCAGCTTTATTTGCTCCAGACCAGGGGCTGAAATTTTATGTCTTTTTTGCCCAGAATCTCCCCCTTATTTTGAATCCTGAAGGCAAAGTTTTCCTAGAAATCGGCTTTCGGCAGAGAGATGCAGTATGCTCATTATTGGAGAATGCTGCGTGGAGCTCGGTCGCGAGTTTTAAAGACCTTTCCGGACACGATCGTGTGGTCATGGGTGCAGCTCCCGTCTGAATTGAGCTGGGGACCTTTATGCCATCTGATCCTATCGAGCATTCTCGTGAATGGGAATCGTTCAAAAAGCTGATGAAATTTGTGGCCCTGATGACCGTTGGAGTTATGCTCATAGCATGGCTATACAGGCCTATACTTCTCGGTTTTATGGCTGCGACAATCATTGCTTATATCGCTGATCCAATTGTTGATAGAATCTGTGCGCGCTCGCCCTTCACGAGAAAACGAACAGTTTTCTTTCTAATTTTGCTTTCTGTTTTATTACTCAGCGTGCTTGGGATTTTAATCATTCCCTTCATCTACGAAGAGATACTGCATATTTTTCGGATGGTTCCCGAAGCAATTAGCTATTTGGAAACCCTACTAAAGCCCTTTGCGCGGCGATTGGCTGAGTCTAAGGTTATTCCTGAAGAGGCCTTGGCAGCTGGTTTGAGGCGTCTAACTGCATTGCCGGAGTACTTAAATGAAAATCCTATTCAAAGTTTAGTCATGCAGTCTCGAGTCGTTATAGAGCTGTTATTTAACATCGCTATGATTCCAGCCTTTTGCTTTATTCTTCTAGCAGAGTTCAATCGGATCACGGAGCTTTTAAAAATTGGTGTACCTTCAGAACTTCAAGGTTTGGCTGGTACATTTATCACGCGTGTCAACACTATGCTCAGGGCAGTAGTGAAAGGCCAATTCATCGTCGCATTCCTCTTGAGCGTTCTTTATATGATCGGATTTACAGTTATAGGTGTTCCTTCCGGAATTGCGATTGGTGCTCTCGCTGGAATTTGCCGTATCGTGCCTTATCTTGACGTTGTGGTCGGTCTCCTTCTCTGCACTATCGTGATTTTAACTCAAGGGTTTGGTCTTGGAATCTTCTTGGCTGCAGTTGCCGTGATAGCCATCGTTCAGTCACTCGATGGCCTATTTATTACTCCAAGAATCATTGGCGATCGCGCTGGACTGCATCCTATTGCTGTTATCGCTTCGGTCTATGCATTCGGCTCTCAGTTTGGTTTATTGGGTGTACTTTTGGCGGTACCAGTTGTCGCTGCTGTCGTAGTCGTCGTAAAGCTCAGTTGGCCATACTTCCGACAAAGTTATTTCTTTAGGCGACCTGAATAGCGAGCTGTTCGAGGAATCGTGCCTCTTCCCCTTCCATTTTGCCCTCAAATCATGTCACTCAGACTCAATCGACTCTCTCATGAGCGTCAAATACTGGCGTTTGGCGTCCGGAAAAAGGTGCCGAGCGTCATCTATCCTTGGGATCATCGCGGATTTATGCTAAGTGAAGTCTTTCCAAAGACTTGAAATAAGGCTGTACCGCTGATTATGGACCTTCCTCAAAAGCACAAAGTTCCCCGGCACGTTGCGATTATCATGGATGGCAACGGACGTTGGGCCAAGCGCCAAGGCGAAGCGCGCGTCTTTGGGCACAAGAGCGGTGCCGTTCGAGTCCGTGAAGTTGTCGAAACCGCCGGGAATATGGGAGTTGAATTTCTGACTCTCTACGCTTTTAGCGAAGAGAACTGGCGTCGGCCTCCCGAAGAGGTTGCTGCGCTCTTTCAACTGCTAATTGCCTACCTAAAAGACGAAGTCGAAAAATTACATGCTAATGGAGTAAGACTCCGTAGCATTGGAAACACGGAGCGCTTGCCCGTAGACTGTCAGGAGTGGCTCCGTCACGTCGAGGCTAGAACGGCTGATAACAAAGGTCTTACGCTCGTTCTTGCCTTAAGTTACGGCGGAAGATCTGACCTAACTCAAGCCATCCAATCCATCGCTTATTCTGTTCAAAAAGGCGAGCTTAGAGCCGAGGACGTTACCGAGGCGGTGATCCAAAGCCGTCTGAGTACTGCTTTTCTCCCTGAGCCTGACCTTCTCGTTCGCACTAGCGGAGAACAAAGGCTTTCCAACTTCTTGCTCTGGGAAATGGCTTACACGGAATTTTATTTTACTGACGTGCATTGGCCTGATTTTTCCAAAGAAGACTTTGTCACTGCTGTTCAAGCGTACGCCGATCGCGAACGTCGCTTCGGTGGTTTACTTACCCCCTAACGCATTTTGTTTGAGAGGCGCGTATGCTCAAGACTCGCGTGATTACAGCTGTACTTGCCATGATTCCTTTTCTCTGGGTTTTTACTCAGGGCACTGGCTTAGTGATAAGTCTGTTCTTTGGTCTTCTCGTTGGTTTGAGTGCCTTTGAGCTCGGTAATATGATTTTTCCTGGGCTATACAAGAAACTTGGTGATAGCCATTCAGAGCCGCGCTGGCTCAGAGTACTCACGATAATCTTATCCGTCGGACTCTATAGTTCTCTCGTATTTGTTACGCCTTCGAGTGTTGGCTTTGCGGGCATCTTTTTGCTGTTTGCAATTCTTATCGGAGTCTTCACAGCTCCAACTACAGATCTAAGTTTCGCACATGCAGTTGGCTTGGTCACTGCATTGGCATACAGCGTCTTTCCGTGGATTTCGATCGAAGCGCTCTACCAGATGGGTGGCGATGCTCGATTCATCTTTCTTCTCTGTGCAATTGTTTGGTCAGGAGATACTGGCGCTTACTTTGCAGGAAGAAGTTTCGGTAAGCATAAACTTGCTCCTCGAATGTCCCCCAATAAAACTTGGGAAGGAGCCATTGGAGGCATCGTTGCCTCGCTTATCGGGGCATCTATCGTGCGTTCGATTTATGGAGATAGTTTCCTAAGTTGGAATCTAATTGTACCATCTGCCATTTTTGGTGGGATTTTCGGTCAATTGGGCGATCTCACGGAATCGACTTTCAAGCGTTTTGCTGAAGTCAAAGATTCTGGGAAAATTTTCCCTGGCCATGGCGGCTTTCTAGACCGTGTTGATGGCCTTCTCTTTGCCGCACCTGTGATTTGGTTTATATTGTACCAGTTCGGAAGCTAAGCTTTCGCTCCTAGTCTAGCCGAGGAGTCGCGTGTGATGGAATTTCTAGCTCATCCCTTAGTCGCAGTTGTTCTTTTGCTGGGTGTACTGGTTTTTGTCCACGAAGCTGGACATTTCTTGGTCGGAAAATTGTGTGGCATCCCAGTTGAGGTTTTTTCCATTGGATTTGGCCCTGTCATCTTTGGGTTCAAGCACAAGGAGACCCAATACAGAATTTCAGTGGTTCCGCTTGGTGGCTTCGTCAAATTTTATGGTGGCGTTCCCTCGGAAGAGGTTCCGGCATTCATTAAAGGGAGAGAGTTCTGGCGAGCTTCGGTTGCCAAGAGATTGGCGACTATCTTTGCTGGGCCTTTAGCCAACATCATCCTAGCGATTTTTGTTTTTGCAGCAATGGTCATGCATGGGATTAAACAGGCGCCAGCTTTTATCGGTGAGTTAATCCCTGACAGCCCTGCCGAAAAAGGTGGGCTGATGTTTGGTGATACGGTCGTTCAAATTAACGAGATCCAAGTGGCTTCTTGGAAAGATCTGCAACGCATCATCAGTGACTCCCCTGCTAAGACTCTTGTCATCAAGGTTAAGCGCGACGGACAAATAGTCGAAAAGCAGATATCTACTGATTCTGTAGACGAAAAAGATCTTCCAGGAAAAAAAGGTCGAATTGGAATCTCGCCTTACATTGTTCCGTCTGTTGTAACCGTTACTAGCGATTCTGGTTTCTTGGCTAAAGCAGGATTGCAAACTGGTGAACGCATCGTTAAGGCAAATTGGGGGGGGCAGGACTACGATCTGCTTTACTGGCGAAATTTTGCAGATTTTTTGCAACGAGTCGCCACTTCTGAAAGTCCTAAGGAATTCGAGCTTACCGTTCGTGCTTATGATCCAAACCTTGACGAGGCAGCGGCTCAAAAGCTAGCCGAGAGAAAAGTGTCGGTAGTGATGCCGGGTACGCTTTCTCAGGGAGATGTTTTGAATGCAGCTGGTATATCTTCGAGCCAACTGACTATCTTTAAGCCTGGTGCTGAGGTTGAGGCGTCGCTCAAACAAGGCGATATGCTGCTTAGCTGGAATGGTAAGCCGCTTCGCAATCTTTTTGACCTTGGTGAGATTTCGGCTGAAAATCGTGATGAAACGGTAAATCTCGAAGTTTTGAGAGATAGTCAAAAGCAAACACTTTCCCTCAAACTAAAGCCACTCGAAGTCCAAAGACTAGAAGGCAAGGTTACGATTTATACCTTACCAGCCGAATTTTGGGGAAGCTTCATTCAGCCAGAACTCGTTGAAGAGAAATTTTCTAACCCTATATCAGCCTTGGTTTATGGTGCAGAAGAAACTTGGCTTATGGTCAAGAATATCGGGGGAGCCTTGTTTGGCCTGTTCACTGGAGAGATGCCATTGACAACTCTTGGTGGTCCGATTGCAATCGCGAAAGCTGCTTCCGATTCTGTCAAAATTGGTTGGCAGGCCTATCTCAGTGCGATGGCCATAATAAGCATCAATCTTGCGCTGATTAATATGGTCCCAATTCCTATTTTAGATGGCGGTCAAATCGTATTAATAGCCTCCGAAGCGGTTGTGCGTCGGCCAGTCCGCGAGAGTACAATAGAAAATTATCAAAAAGTCGGCTTTGTGATGGTTTTAGCCCTGATTGTTATCGCCACTTACAACGATGTGGGGCGGTTCTGGGCATCGATGATGCGCGGTGTTGGTGGAATGTTTTAAGCGCGAGGATTTTTCTTGAAAGCTTTGGTTTTAGATACAAGTCTCCAGGGCTTGACTGTTGGTCTAGTTCGTATTGTCGAAAAGCAAACGAAGATCCTCAAAAGCTATGGTTCATCGTTGCCACAGGAGGCCGCTGCGCGACTTCCTGAGATATGCTCAAGACTGCTTCACGAAGAAGGTTTGACCCTTTCTGATATCGAAGCGTTTATGGTGAGTCGCGGTCCTGGTTCGTTCACAGGAATCAAGATCGGGCTTGCTTTTGCTCAAGGCCTGAAGCAAGGAATGCCAAAACTAAGGTTCTATGGCGTTAGTGCTTTCGCCGGGCTTCAAAGACAGTTGTCTCATGGCTTTTCGCTGTTTTTACCTGCCACCCAAACGGCGGGTTATTTCGCTTTTCACACAAGCGAAGGTGTGGCCTTTGGAATTGTTGATCTCACATCAGAAACGGTCTTGCGATCCGTTGACGAAGCTATGATAGCCTATCAAGTGGTGTCGCCCGACGCTTTGGGCGAAGTTCGCCTTATAGCTCCTTGGCCTAAGCTCACGAGCTGGCTTGACCTTCACCAAGTGTCTCACGAGTCTTTCGCCCCAGAAAGTATGCATGACTCTGTCATCACCGGCATGGTGGAGGACTTCATTGCAAATTCAGATAAGCTGAGCGAAGGTATTCTAGAGCCCATCTACTTAAGAAAGTCGGCTCCTGAAGAGAAACTTGAACAATCGGCGAAAAGCCTTAAGCAGGACTAAAGAATTGATGAAGACGAATGAAACGCGAAGACGCCTAGGCGGCGCGATCTATATCTTGCCCAATTTGATTACGACGGGAAATTTATTCTTCGGATTCTTTTCTATAGTCAAAAGCCTTCAAGGCGATTTTGCTTGGGCAGCTTTTGCAATCGTATTGGCTGCGATCTTTGATGTACTCGATGGTCGTGTTGCGAGAATGACGAAAAGTACGAGTGAGTTTGGTGTCCAATATGACTCCCTGTGTGATCTTATCTCTTTCGGACTAGCCCCAGCCCTGCTCATGCACCAGGCTGGTCTCAAAGACGCCGGTCGTATTGGTTGGATAGTTTGTTTTATGTTCTTAGCAGCTGGTGCTCTCAGGCTCGCTCGATTCAACGTTCAGAGTTCTATTGGTAAAGCTTCCGGTGACTTTACAGGACTACCCATCCCTATGGCTGCTGGTGTGGTAGCGACTTTTGTTGCCTTGTGGCAAGATTTTGAAAAACAAGCGAACGAGCTACCAGTTCTCTATTGGATCGAGACGACTCTAAAGAACCCTGAGTTTCGGCTCTGGTTCTTTGGTGTATCAGGTTTCCTTTTGGCCATCGCAAT
>JACCDO010138852.1_pt1 | contig 11746 bp, 3 predicted proteins | sample 7446101 | NCBI WGS metagenome assembly JACCDO01 (sample SAMN15323440, study PRJNA562643) | freshwater metagenome | isolation source: river surface water | place: USA:Blue River Watershed | collected 2017-08-16 | reverse complement strand
ATCATCATGAGGATAATAATGACCTTCAATTCTTAAATTACCAAGAACTTCTAATCTTTCATCAGAAGCTGAAACAATTCTATTGATTCCAATATTACCATTAGAACTGATAATAAAAGCAGGATTATTGGAATTATAAACTTCAACTAGTCTCTCATTTTCATTCTGTTGTTGGATATATAAAGAACTGAAATCATTTGAACTTATTATAGAAACATTGGAAGAATAAATATTTGATGTATATAAATCTCTTATTTTCTTAGAATCACTTCCAATATCAAAAGTTATATCATCATGAGGATAATAATGACCTTCAATTCTTAAATTACCAAGAACTTCTAATCTTTCATCAGAAGCTGAAACAATTCTATTAATTCCAATATTACCATTAGAACTGATAATAAGAGCAGGATTATTAGAATTATAAAATTCACCAACATTATAAAAAGGACTTAATTGTTTAATAATCATAGTTGTTGCAGTAGTATCATTAATAACTTGAAGTTGTTCAGTTTGATAAACAGTTGTATTAAGAACAGTTGTATCACCGATAACACTTAAATTTGAAGTGATTAAGTTTCCTGATAAATATAAATCTTTCCATCTGTGATTAATATTACCGAGATTAAAGGAATCATCTACTTCAGGATAAATATGTCCTTCAATTCTCATATTACCGAGAATTTCAAGTTTTTCAATTAAGCCTTCATCATTTTTATTAATGGAGATATTACCATTAGAACTAATGATAAGGGCAGGATGACCATTAGAATAGATTTCAACAAGATTTTCATTTGAATTCAATTGATTTATATATAAAGAGGGTAGTTCATTATGACCATAAATACTTAAATTAGAAGTAATAAAATTAGAGGTAATTAAATTAGAGGTAAAAGTTGCATTTCTGTTGTAAACATCACTGATAATAAAACGATTGCTAGTTCTACCATCTTTAACATAATCAGCAAATAGATGATTATAGATATAATTAGAATTGATTATTTCCAAATTACAGAGAGTATTGATAACATTTTGGAAACTAACCAAATTTGAAAATATAATGTTGGAACTAGACCTTGACATATATTTCTGTATTATATAAATAATAAAAATAATTAAAAAATGTGAAAATAATAGAATAATGTTTGAATTCAAATCAAATAATTATTACTATCTCTTATATTTATATTTTCAGATACTAAAAGATTTAGATTTATTTGATAAGAAACTTATAAAAACTGAAAGAAAAATAGACAACTTAAAAGAGAAAATAAATGAATTGTTTGAGAAGAATCCTACTTTAGATAAAAATAAGTATAATGATATGTTTGTGTTAAAAAATGCCAAAAAAATCTTAAAAACCTCTCTAAAATTAATACACATCTATTTTATAATTCACATTTACATATACATATATAAATGTATAATTGATACTGAAGAAAAACATAATTATAATATATTAATAACTGATGTTTATGAAAACCTATTTTTATTGAATATTGATAAGAATCATATGATATTTGAAATAATAGGAATATATGTAGATCAAATAAAAGACAATCTAACATTAAGCAAATTATATTTATTTATATTCTTATATCAAACTAGTAATAACAAACATGAATTAACGAAATATTTCAATTTTGTATTTAATAAAATGATAAAAGATATAAAAGGAATTAAAAATCTCAGTGTTTCAATCAAATATTTATTTATTATAAATAATAATTATGATATATTTTTACAGCTATTTAAAGCAATATGTCCTAATCCAGGAAATATGAAAATTACTTATGATATAAAGAATTCAATCTCACCGATTTCTAAAAGTATGAATTATGAAGAGGAGGAAAAGCAAGTAATTTTTGAGTTTCTTGAAAAAGTATTTCCTTTATATAATCTTAATAAAGAATTATATGAAAATTTTATTACAGATAAAAGTAAAATTAGAACAAAAACAATTACATATTTATCACGAGATTTAGCAAAGTTAAAAAATTACATATTTTTTTATTTGGATACTTTTTTACTTGATTATTATGAGAATTCATCATATTTAACTTTAAATAGAACTCAAAAATCATTAGTAAAACAGATGTTAATTCGTATATTATTCATGTTAAACGAAGATAATTATGACACACCTGAATTCAGAGAATCATTCAATTTCTTATTATCAAATAAATATAGAATAAATCCAATTTTATATACTATTTTAAATTATGTTTATTCATATTATAAAAATAGTAATATAAAATCAAATATTAGCACATTATTAACTAAGGCATTATATACAATTTATGAAAAATATTCAGAAAAAGATTTAAATGAAAAAAGTTTATTTGATACTACAGATAAAACGTTAACAGATGAAGATAGGGAATTTTTTGAAGAATTAAATAGACTAAGACAACAAGAAATTATTTATAAAATAAATATCAAAAAGACAATAAATGATTTATCACTTGATAATAAAATAATATTATTTATACAATTACTTAAGAATTTATATAAAAAAGGATTGATTAATAATAAAGATTTATATGATTTTTATTTAACATTAAAAATTAATAAAGACCAATTAAAAAAGGTAAAAGATGAAAGAAGAAAAACAAAAAAACCATTATCTTATACAGTATTCAAAACTAAGAAGTTATCAACTGCAGCAATTAATAGATATCCAGTGATATCAGAACGATTAAGTTCAATTCCAGAAAGTGCTTCTGCATCAAGAAATTAAAAAAATAAACGATAATAATAGATAAATGTTTGAATTTGAAACAAATAATTATTACTATCTCTTATATTTATATTTTCAGATACTAAAAGATTTAGATTTATTTGATAAGAAACTTATAACAACTGAAAGAAAAATAGAGAACTTAAAAGAGAAAATTAATGAATTGTTTGAGAAGAATCCGAGAATAAAAACAAAGAAATATACAGATTTATTTATTACAAAAAATGCAAAGAGAATTTTAAAAGATTCTCTAAAATCAATAGATATCTATTTTGTAATTCATATTTATATGTATTTATTTAAATGTATTAATGATATTGAATCAAAACATGATTATACTACTTTAATAAATCAAGTTTATAAAAATATATTTTTATTTAATATTAATAAGAAAACTTTGATTGAGGACAGTATAGATTTTTATACGGAAGAATTAGAAGATACTGAAACATTAAGTAAAATATATTTATTTATATTCTTATATCAAACTACTGATAACAAAGATGAATTAACTAAATATTTCAATTTTGTATTTAATAAAATGATAAAAGATTTAAAAGGAATTAAAAATCCAAGTGTTTCAATCAAATATTTATTTATAATAAATCATAATTATAATACATTTTTACAAATATTTAAAGCAGTTTATCCTAATCCAGGAAATATGAAAATTACTTATGATTTAAGTGAACGAATATCAAAGATTGATACAAGTATAAGTAAAGAAGAAACTGAGAAAAAAATAATTTTTAATTTTCTTGAAAAAGAAGGTTTATTTGATGATTATGTAAATGAAGATTTATATAAAGAATTTATTAAAGATGCAGCAAAGAATCAATCAAAAAATGATGTATATTTGCCAAATCGTTTCAAAATGTTAAAAGAAAAGTTATTATTTTTCATGGAAACTTATTTATTTAATTATTATGATAATTCATTATATTTAACTTTAAATAAATCTCAAAAATCATTAATAAAACAAATGTTAATGAAAATAATTTTCATGTTAAAAGAAGAAAATTATGATACACCTGAATTCAGAAATTCATTCTATTTCCTATTGGCAAATAAATATACAATAAATCCAATTTTATATACAGTTATAAATATTGTTTACTCATATTATAAAAATAAAATTGTTAATTCAAAACTTGATGAAAAAATAACTGATGATATATATGAAATTTATGATAAACATATGAATGAAGATTTAGATGAAAAAAAATTATTCAATACATCTGCAGAAACATTAAAAACTGAGAATCGTGAATTTTTACATGATTTGGATAGATTAAGAAGAGAAGAAGAGCATAGATATGAAATGGATATTTATGATATTATACCTGAACTATCATTTGACAATAAAATAATATTATTCATACAATTACTCAAGAGTTTATATAAAAAAGAATTACTTACAAATAAAGATTTATATAATTATTATAAATTATTTAAATTTCAACGATTTAATATTGAAAAACAGAAGGAAAAAAAACCTTTAACATACTCAGTTTCTAAAACTAAGAAACTATCAACTGCAGCAATTAATAGATATCCAGGAATATCAGAAAGATTAAAATCATTTCCTCCAAGTCCTCCCAAGAGTTCAACAAAAAATTAAAAATAGAAAATAATAATAGATAAATGTTTGAATTTAAGTCAAAAAATTATTATTATTTATTATATTTATATTATCAAATATTAAAAGATTTGGGAATATTTGATAAGAAACTTATAATAACTGAGAGAAAAATAGAGAACTTAAAAGAGAAAATCAATGAATTGTTTGAGAAGAATCCAACATTAGATAAAAATAAATATAAAGATTTGTTTATGATAAAAAATGCTAAAAAAATTTTAAAAGAATCATTGGAGAATATAGACATATATTATTTATCACATATCTATATATATTTATATTCGATTATTTCAAAATATAATTATGATACATTAATTGATAATATTTATAAAATGTTGATTTTATATAAAAATAACAGTAAATCTAAAGTGATAAAAGGTATTCTTTATTTATATATTGATGACTTAAAGGATGATGAAAGTCTGAGTAAGTTATATCTATTTATATTATTATCTCAGACAACTGATAATAAAGATGAATTAACCAAATATTTTAATTTTATATTTAATAAAATAATAAAAGTTTTGGAAAATATTAAAAATTATAAAATTGTTATTAAATATTTATTTATAGTAAATAATAATTATGATATATTTTTACAATTATTTAAAGCTGTTTATCCAAACCCTTCATCTATTGATATTCAATATGATTTAGATAAACCATTATTATTACTTTCAAATAAAGATGAAAATATAATTTTTAATTTTCTTAAAAAAGAACAAATAGATAATCCAGTAAATAAAACATATTACAAGAAAATAATTAATAATAGAGCAGAAAATACACCAGAAACTAATATAAATATGGTAAATTTAAAAATTAAACTAATGGATTACATTGAAACTTATTTAATTTATTATTATGAAAATTCATTATATATAACTTTAAATAAATCTCAAAAAACATTACTACAACAAATGCTAATGAGAATAATCTTTATGTTAAAAGAAGAGAATTATGATACACCTGAATTCAGAAATTCATTTAAATTTTTATTATCAAATAAATATACGATAAATATAATTTTATATAGCATAATAAATATAGTTTATTCATTTTACAAAAATAAGAAAATAACAAGTGGCTTTAATACAGATTTAACTGAAGAAATACATGAGCTTTATAATGAATATGGAGATGAAGGTTTAGATGAAAAACCATTATATAATACAAATGATACCTCATTAACTGATGAAGATAGAGAATTTTTAGTTGAATTAAATAGATTACGAAGAGATGAAGATTTTTTTTATACAATGGATTTGGAAAAAGTTATAAAAGATTTATCTATAAATAATAAAATCATATTATATATACAATTACTTAAGAATTTATATAAAATAAAATTAATTACAAATGAAAATTTATATAAATATTATTTAAAATTCAAACCAAATAAAATTAATATTTATAGTCAAAAAGAAAAAGAACCATTAACTTATTCATTATATAAATATAAGAGATTATCAACAGCAGCAATTAATAGATATCCGGCAATATCAGAGCGATTACGTTCACATCAATTTAAATTTTCTACAAGCGATTCAGATAAGAGTTCTACTAAGAGTTCTACTAAGAGTTCTACGAGAAGTTCTCAGTAATTATAAAACGATGTTTTCGAGAATTTTGATGCGATTATTAAGTTTTTCATTTTCTTTTTTAAGTTCCTTAATACTTTCAATTAAATAAGGCACTAATTTCTCATAATTAACTGTTAAATAGTTATCACCTGACCTTGAAGTTATCTCACCATCTTCATTCTTATCTATATCAAATGGAGCTAATGAAACTACTTCAGGAATATAATTGCTTACTTCTTGGGCGCTGATTCCTATATGAACTTCATTGTCATCATAGCCGAAACTTTTAGCTAAATCATTATGTTTATATTTGAATCCATTGATATTAGTGATGGTATCAAGTGCATTTGTTATAGTTGAAGTGATTGTTTTTAGGCGAATATCAGAATAGGCTGATGATATATATCCAGTTGAAACTATATTTCCATATACATGAAGTTTTATTCTTGGATTATTAGTGCCTATTCCAACATTACCTTCAGTAAAATAGATAGAAGAGGCATTACAATTCCATTTACCATAATTATTAGTTTCATATCCTTCCAATATTGTTGATAATTGAGTGGGATTAACATAAAGATTACTTGTTATCTCAATGACACCATTAGAATTGATATAAGGAGTCAATACTAATTTTGAGCTAGGTTTCTTTTCAGTTATTACGAATAGACATTTATCAGTAGTAATTGTATCATCACTATCTATCAATCTTATTTGAACAGTTATAGTAATAATATTACCTCTGATTCCAGTTGTATAAATAAGAGGGCTTAGAGTAGTTGAGCGAGTGCCACCTCCAGCTGCATATCCAATAAAGACTTGTTCATGTTCCAATGAAAACTCTTCTTCTCCCTCTTCACTTGTAATTAAGAGTCGTGATGAGTATCTATCGCTACCAAAACCATTAATGATATAAGGAAAGTCAGCATGTATTAGTAGTTCACTATCATATAACTTCTTATGATAGATACAAGTATGAGTATTATAATAACTAGTTGTATCAATAGTGAAAGAATTGGAGGAATTGAAGGAATTGAAATCAATGACAGTTGAATTATAGGCAAATGTATTATAATTGCGGGTATTATCGAAACTAGAATTGGTATAATTGATGATATTATTGGAAGAAATTTCAATGTTATTATTGATTGTATTTATAAGTCTCGTATTATTAATATAAATATCACTACAATTAAAATCACCATTAATATTCAATTTATAAGAAGGGTTTTCAGTAGAAACACCAATGCCAACATTACCAATATCATAATTGATATAAGAGGTGGAAATATTAGAGAGCCATTTACCATAATTATTTGTCTCGTATCCTTCTAAAATTGATGATAATTGATTCGGATTAATATAAAGATTACTTGTTAAACCTTCTACATCATCTCTAGTGATATATCTCTCTAAAACTAATTTTGAGGTTGGTTTCTTTTCAGTAATAATAAAAAGACAATTATTGATAGTAATTGGATCATCACTATCAATCAATTTAATTTGAAGATTTATAGTAATTTCATTTCCAGAAATCTCAGTTTTATGAATAATTGGACTTAGAGTAGTTGAGCGTGTTCCTCCACCTGCAGCAAAGCCAATGAATAATTGTTCATGTTCCAATGAAAACTCATTGCCTTCAGCCACTTCCTCGCTAAAGACCGATAATCGAGAGGCATATCTATCACTACCATAACCATCAATGATATAAGGAAATTCTACTTGAATTAGGAGTTCACTATCATAAATCCTTTTTGTATATAGGCAACTATGGGTAGTTATATAAGAACTTGAATTAACTGTGATGGAATTGGAGGAGATATGTGAATAGAAATCGATGAGAGTGGAATTATAGGCAAAAGCACTCAAATTTCTAACATTACTGAAGGAATTAGTGGTATAATCAAAGAGATAATTGGATGTTTGAATGAGATTAGTGATAAGATTACAATTATTGATATAAAGTTCTGAACAATTGATACTACCAATAACATCTAATGAATAGGCAGGATTATTCATACCAATTCCGACATTACCCTGATTATAATAGATGGCTTTAGTATTAGTATTTGAAGTCCATTTACCATAATTATTGGTTTGATACCCAGTTAAAATTGATGATAATTGAGAAGGACTTATATAAAGATTACTTGTAATCTCAACAACCCCATTATTATCAATATATTTCTCTAAAACTAATTTTGAGGTTGGTTTCTTTTCAGTTATTACAAATAGACATGAATTAGTGGTAATTGCATCATCACTATCTACCAATCTTATTTGAACTTTGATTGTTATTATATTCCCTCTTATTCCAGTTGTATGAGTGATAGGACTTAGAGTAGTGGAACGAGTGCCACCTCCAGCTGCATATCCAATGAAGACTTGTTCATGTTCCAATGAAAACTCATTACCTTCAGCAACTTCCTCACTGAAGACAGAAAGACGAGAGGCATATTTATCACTTCCAAAACCATCAATGATATAAGGAAATTCAGCTTGAATAAGGAGTTCACTATCAAACAACTTTTTATGATAGATATAAGTATGAGTGGTGGTATAATCACTGGAATTAACAGTGAAGGAATTGGAGGAGATATGTGAAGTGAAATCGATGATAGTTGAATTATAGGCAAAGGTATTAAAATTGCGAGCATTATCGAAATTAGTTGTGGTATAATTATAGAGAATATTTGAGGTAATATAGATATTAGAATTGAAAGTGGTTATAAGATTTTCATTTTTGATGAAAATATCAGAACAATTGATATTACCATTGACATCAAGAGAATAAGCTGGATTTGAAACACCAATACCGACATTACCAAAATCATAATTGATGGTATTAGTATTAACATTAGAGAGCCATTTACCATAATTATTCGTTTGATATCCAGTGAGAATTCCTGATAATTGAATTGGACTTACATATAAAGGAGTGGTAATAGAAACAACTTCATTGGAATTTATATATTTCTCTAAAACTAATTTTGAGGTTGGTTTCTTTTCAGTTATTACAAATAAACATGAATTAGTATTAATGGGATCATCACTATCAACCAATCTCAATTCAAGTTTGATTGTTATTATATTACCATTGATTCCAGTGGTATGAGTAAGAGGACTTAGAGTAGTTGAGCGAGTTCCACCACCTGCAGCGAAACCAATAAATAATTGTTCATGTTCCAATGAAAACTCATTTCCTTCAGCCACTTCCTCACTGAAGACTGAAAGACGAGATGCATATCTATCACTTCCATAACCATCAATAGTGTAAGGAAAATCTACATGAATTAAAAGCTCACTATCATAAATTTTCTTGTGATAGATACATGTATGAGTAGATGTGAATGAAGAAGAACTTACTTTAAAAGAATTGGAAGAGATATAAGAATAGAAATCTACAACAGTAGAATTATAGGCGAAAGTATTGAAATTTCTGGTATTACTAAAATTTTGATTAGTATAATGAATGAGACTATTAGAAGTTTCATAGATATTAGAATTGACAATACTAAAGATATTTCTGTGATTAATATAAATATCAGAACAATTGATATTACCACTTACATCAAGAGGATATGCAGGAGTAGAAATACCAATACCTACATTACCAAAATCATAATTGATGGTATTAGTATTAACATTAGATAGCCATTTACCATAATTATTCGTTTGATATCCAGTGAGAATACCTGATAATTGAACTGGATTTATATAAAGATTACTGGTAATACTAATGACCTCATTGGAATTTATATATTTCTCTAAAATTAATTTTGAGGTTGGTTTCTTTTCAGTTATTACAAAACAACATGAATTAGTAATAATTGCATCATCACTATCAACCAATCTCAACTGAACCTTTATTTTTATCTTATTTCCAGTAATTGAAGTAATATAAGAGAGTGGACTGAGAGTAGTTGAACGAGTTCCTCCTCCTGCAGCAAACCCAACAAATACTTGTTCATGTTCCAATGAAAACTCTTCGCCTTCTTCTCCTTCTCTTTTACCAATGGTTTCACTTGAGATAGAAAGACGAGATGAATACCAATCACTACTAAATCCTTCAATTTTATAAGGGAAATCAGCTTGAATTAGAAGATCACTATCATATAACTTCTTATCATAAATACAAGTATGAGTATCAGTATAATTGGAGGAATTAACGATGAAGGTATTAGAGGAAACAATTGAAACGAAATCAACGAGAGTTGAATTATAGGCAAAAGTGCTTATATTTCTGACATTATCAAAACTAGTTGCAGCAAAATTAAAGAGATAATTAGAGGTTTGACTTAAGGAATTATCAAAAGTAGTTATGAGATTATTATTATTAACAAAAATACCACTGCAATTAATATTACCATTAACATCTAATGGATATGATGGAGTTGCAGTTCCAATTCCAACATATCCATATTCATAAAAGATTGCTTTAGTGGAAGTATTTGAATGCCACCTACCTGCATCATTTTTTTGATATAAAGCAAGGTTTGATGAGAATTGATTATTATTGACATAAATATTACTAGTGAGTCTCAATACATCTCCTTCAGTTATATAAGGAGTTAATATTAATTTAGATGTTGGTTTCTTTTCAGTTATTACAAAAATACAAGAATTAGTAGTAATGGGGTCATCACTATCCACCAATCGTAATTCAAGAGTAATTTGAATAACATCACCAGCTATTCCAGTCTTATGTGTAATAGGACTTAGAGTAGTTGAACGAGTTCCACCTCCAGCTGCATATCCAATGAACACTTGCTCATGTTCAAGTGAATGCTCAGGTTCTATAACAACATCACTGATAATAGAAAGACGAGAGGCATATCTATCACTTCCATATCCATCAATGGTATAAGGAAAGTCAGCTTGAATTAAAAGTTCACTATCAAATAGATTTTTATGATAGATACAAGTATGAGTTGATGTATAATCACTGGAATTAACAGTAAAGGAGTTTGATGAGATTATTGAAGTAAAATCGACGAGAGTTGAATTATAACCATAAGTATGATTATTTCTGACATTATTAAAACGGTCAGTAGTATATCCAAAGAGATAATTAGAAGTAGTATTTATATTACTATTGAAGACAGTTAAGATACTTTCATCATTAATATATAAATCACTGGAATTAATGATACCATCAACATCAAGCTTATAATTATTATTTTGATTATTGATATCAATGCCAATACTAACATTACCATTAGAATTAATTATAAATGAATAATTATTTTGATTATTTTTATTATTCTTAACAATTAAATTTGAGTTAATAGTAATATTATTGAAATTGATGTCTCTATTATAAGAATCATTAGTAATAAAGCGATTACTAGTTCCTATCTTTATAGTATCAGTTGTTAGTTTAGAGAATTTATTAGAAATAAGACTATCAATATTACTAATACTACTTAAATCAAGGGCAAGATTGGAAGTTCCAGCAATAATAGAAGTTATATTAACATCATTTATGAAAAGACTGCTACAATTAATAGAATTATTGACATCAATATTATTAGTAGTTATATTAGATTTTACATTAAGATTATTAAAATCAATAATATCAGAATTCAAGGTAGTATTAATATAATTATAAATATAATTAGAATTTTGATTAATATTTGAATTAATCTTATAAATGTCATTGGAACTACTCAAATTACTATTAATATTAATATTCACATAACTAATGATACTATTAGAACTTTCATTTATATTAGAATTAATCTTAAAAATATCATTGGAACTAATATTAATAGAACTCAGATT
>JACCDO012413540.1_pt1 | contig 11748 bp, 6 predicted proteins | sample 7446101 | NCBI WGS metagenome assembly JACCDO01 (sample SAMN15323440, study PRJNA562643) | freshwater metagenome | isolation source: river surface water | place: USA:Blue River Watershed | collected 2017-08-16 | reverse complement strand
TAGAGCAACGTCATCGAATCAATTATTCCAAGCTTGCTGCGCAGAAGACAGGTAAAGCTGCGCGCGTTTTCGTTGGAGAAGAGGGGAAAAGCGCAGATAGTGTCAAACAGCTGCTGGGAGAGCAATGGGGCGGTAAGGGAAGTGGAACCCGACGTAACAAAGCCACAATTAAGAAAATGCGCAAGGCTATTAAAGAAGCGAAGGAAGGGACAGCGAAATTAAGTGCTGTGAAGCGATAACATATACGTTCGGTCATGGCCTACGTACGTCCCATCTACTATCACCACCTAGTTTCGCTCTTTTCATTTTATATTATGTAATATTTGTAATAAGTCTTTTTTCTATGCACTTCATGTTATGCCACACTTCAAATAAACACTACTAAACTATTTTTGTATACCATTTCCTGATTCTTGATGGCCATCCAACAGTGATAAAGCTAAGCCATTTCCACTTTGATCTCTTCAGCCGCCACTTCCGCCCCCTCGGTTCCTCTAAAGCTCGGAGGAATCCCTTTGGGTCGAGGCGGAGGGGATATCGCCTCAGCATCTGCCGGAGTCCGCTCATCGGGAAGCGATACAGCTATGCTTTCTGCGCCATCCTTAAGCTGTCTGGGCAAAGTCCGTTCACTGTCTTCCGTGGGTGCCCCTAAATCTGTGATCAACTTTGCGACCAGCCCGTTCAACTTTTGGTACAGTGCCGCGCTGAGGACAGAGACGCTTTCTCCTGTCTTTTCTAGAATCCATTCCGCACTTTCAAGTCCGCGCGTGGCCAAAGCAGAAGTTAGCTCGCTCGCCTGTACACGCAACTGCTCCGTGCGCTGTTCTAGCCCATGCTTGGCCAACAACGAAGTTATCTTTTGTGAAACCTTCGTACGTGCATTTTGTAAGTTCAGCCAAGGAGGGACCAGTGGTGCTTCGATCTCTTGTACATCGCTGTCAGAAGAAGAAACCTCAGATGCGACGTCGTCCTCGTCATCGCTGCCGGCATCGCCATTCTCGACACTTTCAGCATGACTCAAGGCAACACTTTCCGCGGGGGTGGAGCCAGCGGAACTTACCTTTTTCTCGCCAGCAGACTTCAGACGGGGGGGTTGTGGCGTAGCGCTGATCCCGCGCCCTTTCCAATAGTTGTCGACAACAGTTATCCCTTTACTCGCCACATTTGTTGCCAGAGTGGACAGTCCTCCGAACAGACCTCCAACTGTATCGCGAATGGCTTCCAAAGGGGCAGCAACCTTCGTCCTCCTCTTCTTTTCATCGCGGACACCAGACTGTCCATTGAGTTCCCCTAAATCATTGCTCTTGCGAAGATTGCTTGACGTGGCACCTGTTTTGCGAGCAATGGCTTTGGCTTTTGCTGCGAATTTCTTTTCCAGACGCCGCTCTACTCGAAGTTGTTCCCGTGCCAATTCACGTTTTCCTGCGAATAAGCATATATGATATGAGGTAGGAAAAAAAGATCAGTAAAGCTATTACATGCGGGTTAAAGCAAAAAACATCAAAAGACCGAATTATAAGCAGTGCTACGTTCCCACAAACCCACAAACTTGTGCTGCGCAACTAAAGAAATACAGCTTACCTTCTTCGCTTTCTAAAAATCGGCGGAATTCCTCCTCTGCTGATTCTGACATAGAAGCGTCTGCGCCTTTCGTGGTGCCCCAGCCCTTTGCAGCGCCAGCGCGGGAACCCCCTAACCCAAGCTCCGCATCCTCTTCATCAGAAGAACTCGCCAAGGTATCATCACTATCCGATAATGAGATGTTTGAATCGCTAGATTCCTCGCTTTCTTCACTCGATGCTTCGGATTCAACTTCTGCAGGTTCTGATGCAGAAAAGGGCTGGCTACTGAAGGCTGGAGCGGCGGGTACCTGAGCCCATTGGCTCTCTCCTGTGAGGTGATTGTAATAATAAGGATATCCTTCTTCTGTGTAATAAAGTACCCAAGTAGTTGCAGTGGGAGGCGCAGGTTGCATAAATGTAGGCGCATTCGCAGAAGTTGCGGCCAGAACGGAAGCCGGCGCAGGGGCAGGAGCGGGTGCGGGGGCTGGTGTAGGTGCGGGTGCAGGTGTAGATGCAGGAGCGGGCGCAGGGGCTGGTGTATGTGCAAGAACTGGTGCGGGGGCTAATGTCGCTGCAGGGGTTAGCGCCGGCGCTGATGGCATGTCGTCTGCCTCACTGCCAATTACAATTGTCTTCGTTGTCATACTTGTACTATTCTTATTAATAGTAGAACTAGTCGATAGTGTAATTGATTGTTTGGTTGGTTCAATATGATTTATTAATTCTGCTTCATCTTCAGCCAGTATATCACCGAAAGCTAATGCTGTTAACTTATTAGAGGTAAGTGGAGTGGCAAACTCCAAGTCATCATCTTCTCTCATAGGAGTGGAAGGAGTCAAATTCTCCGCTATAGATGATGTTTCATTTGTGCTTTTAGTTATTGCGCTTGATTGGTTATCTGAACGTAGCCCTTTTTCTTCACTTTCTTTTACAGGAGAAGTTGCAGGTGATGCTTGCAAAGTGGCTGTCACATTTAGCTCTTGCCCTTGTTGTGCCCTGCGCGCTTTGTCACGGGCACTTTTGTTTTTATTCGTCATAATTATAGGATTTTTCCTACGTTGCCGCGAATGCACTTGAATTGCGTGTGGATGAACGGCAAGAGGTAAAGACATTTTGCATCGTTGATCTTTAAAAAAAACGTAAACGTAGGAGTTGTCAAGAGATAGGAGGGAAAAGAGGGCGCAGTGACTTTGCTGTGCATAAACGAGCATTAACACTGTTAGTATTGAGCTAAAGTTTTAAACATCTGCGCTCTTGTATGAGCGCTTTCAAGCATAATGTTGAAGTGGAATACTCAGTACACAGCGTACACGATTTAGAATCAAAGCGACAGAGGGGCAACAGAGCCCGAAGCAAGGTTCCCGCGTCTTCAGCTGTCTCACAGCCTGCTGTGTCAGCAGCTCAGTTGCAGGCTAAAGTTAATCGCGCAGCTCCAGGCCTGCGCCCACCAGAACGAAGACCTGTTTCAGCTGGAGTATTGGGACAACCGGTGAAGCGCGATAAGGGAAACGATGCTGCAAATATTAATTTGGCTGATGCTAATAAACGGGGAGCAGCGAGTCTCGTTCAAAAAAAATTGGCATTATCTGCAGGGCAGAAACGACCTGTTACTCAAACTAATGTCTCAGCAGTTGTTGCTCAAAATGTCATTCCTGTGAATGGAACCAATTATGGTGAAGGTAATTCTGATAGCAATGCTGGCCAAATTAGACCTCACATTCTGCCACAGCCGCGTCCGAAAGATCCATTACCGAAGCGGAGGCCTGTACCGCCGGCGCGCCGCCACCAACTGGAACATCAACTTGAGGTCGATACTTTTCAAAATAGGCCGCAACATCCTAATTGGAATAACGATCCGCGCGCGCCAGACAGGGATTTACTTATTTTGGAGCAAGATGATGCTATTCACCGAAAGAAACATGGTAACGGCAATTCTTCTCCGAGACCAACGAACGCTGAGGGGTTACAGACCGCTACCAAGCCTATAGCGCAGCCAAATGAAGAGTCGCAACCTTTAAGCGGAGCAGCTAATAAGATGCTTATCAGTCGCACTCCTCGCGAAGTTACACCTGCTGATGTTTACGCTCCGCACAGAATACGCTCCACCAAGCACGTCTCCGGCGTTGTGGTGAACGGAACGGATAAAGCGTTGTTTTTTATTGCCAAGCAAAAAGTTGAGAAGCATGAAGAAAAGAAGCGGCATAAGTCTCCGCAACGCGATGCTAGTCCTCCTCCTACTGGTGCATCGCCTCCTGTACCAGCATCAGGTAGAGCGCGGCACAAGCATCACCACGACCACGATAATATCCGCAACCACGTGATCCATTGCGATACTGCGAATGGTCACCTTGGCAATCACGCGGAAAACACGAAAGGGCGGCCTTATGGTATACATGATTCTCCTTGGAATTTTAGTGAAGTGTCATTAGAGTATATGCTTGCTGAAGAAAGATTACTCCCAACGCCTGTCTACCGTCTGGTGCCCATGTACCCTGCGGGCAAGCATGCAGCATCCCAGGGCGCTAAGAATGCAAATGCACCTGTCAGCGGCCCTATTGTTTCTAAGAATGTGGAGCAGGAAAAAGAAGCGACTTCTGTCAAAGAGGTCATCTTTAAAGAGCGATCTTTATCGGATTTTCCAGACCACCTACACTCCTCTAAATCCGGTAGATCTCAATAGATGGCATATGATTTTGTGAATCATTTCGTAGATACATTATATTATATAACTATTGTGAATAAAGCTTTCTAAGGAATATTACGAATATTACGAATACATTTCTATGGATTGATTTGCTTTCATGTCGGCCTACTTCGTGTACAACAATGAACGCAACGGCTGAATACGACGCTGACTCTTGTCGATTGAAGTGCGCTTGCTGTGCTTAATCTTGTCCACCCATTCCGTTGGGCTGGCCGGAAGGTTTGGATGCTTTACATTCAATCCTTCGCATCTCTTTCTAAGCATTCGCAAGTGCTTCTCATTAATGCGTAGTCCGAGCGCAGTCGCCTCTTCCAGCAGATTGAGCGCCCGTGGAAGTTCGCTGCGGTGGGTCAAGGTATCAATCAATAAGCCGAATGTCTTCGCATCTGGGTTGATCACTTGCCCTAGCACCCGTGACTGCATATCCTCTTTCAAAGTCAAGGCGGAATCTATATCTTTGCGACGAATGTACATGCGCAGCAAAATATGATACGTTTTCTGCGTCGTGCGCACACCGTATTTCGGGAACGCTTTAAAGACAGCAATAGCATCCTGATCCCTCAAACATTCTGCATACACGCTTAACAAAGCGTTCATAGTGTCTGAAGTTGGCAGCATTTGTCCATCTTGCGGTTTGGGTGGAGCTACGACACTGTGAGTTGGCATCGAGTCCCGCCACGGGTAGGGCCCAGCAACCGCGTCCGGTATTTCGGCTCCTGGAGGCAGCTCTTCCGCACTGTATTGCATTTCCTTTACCTCGTGTGTAAGCAGTAGTGGTGGTACACCCATCCAAGCCGTTAATTCGTCAAATGCTAGTTTGGCACGTACACGGTTCTCGAACTGTCGTATTTGTCTGGCCGGAGTGTTGTACAAATAGTTTGGCGGTGGGGCGCGGCCGAACTCTATTCTGTCCCATTGATCATCGATATACTCATCTGCTGCTCGATATGATCCGTCTGCACCGGCGAAAAGGCCCTTAGGGGCGCTGCCGTCCAGCAGCGAAAGGGCATTGTGAAGGCCGTTAGCTCCGCCTTCTTTACTGTTCGCTTCGTTGATAAAATTAAAGATACTGCGGCGTTCCTTGCCTTGTTCTGCATCACTTGCACGCTTTAGTTTGCGCTGTTCTCTCTTATAAGCACTTCGCTCAGTGGGATATGGGTCCTCCCAGTTCTTCCAGCGCATACGCTCTACCTCCCACGCCTCTCTGTCCCTCACCGCCTCTTCGTTCTCAGCGGGATCGGCTTCTTCCATCTCTTCGAATTCAGCGTAATCCATTTCTTCTCCATCTTTTGGTACATAATTCTTTCGTCCTGAATCCTTGAGCATGGTATCCAGATTCGCTTGCTCTCTGGCTTCCTCCTTCTCGAGGCGCTCCAGCAAACTCATACTGTCCTGATTGAGGTTGATTTGCGAATCAGATAGACCCATTTCTTTCAGCAAATCCGCCAGCTCGGCATCTTTAGATGCCATTTGCGCAAGAGTCTCTCCTTCCTCGCCTGTGTATTCTTCTTCTTCCTCCGCGATTTCAGAAATCATTGATTTCATTGATTTGCGCGACTTGAGAGACTGCGTGCCAGCCTGAAGTGCTGGTGGGGGCACATATCCGGGCGGTGCCGGTAATTCTCCTTCCTTGATAAGCTGATCTCGCACAGAGCCATACTTGGCTACTACTTCTTGCGCTTCGATTTTCAACTGCTCCCTCATGGCATCGCTGGTCTCTTCGTCATCGAGCATGTCCTGCAGTTTCCCGCCTCGGTTATATTTGCCCCCCCTTGCATTATTTTTGTCATCTCCGTCTGCATCATAGTGCAAGCCTTGACTGATGAGCTTAGACACTTGTTTGGCTCCCAGTTCCAAGTGGGCCTTCTCGTCCTCCGTCATGCCATGAGGCCGCAGGTGCAAGCGGTCGGCTTTGGGAGCGTAGCGTCCGGGATAGCCGTGCTCAGAAGCTCCAACAGCTTGCGCTCGGCCATAGGCTTCAAATAATACATTGTAACATGTTAGACTAGGTTTCAACCCTTTAGATCTCATCTCCCAGAAGTAATACTCCGCTCCTCGTGAGTCCCCACCACGGCCTAAGGCATACATGATGTTCTGGTATGATAAAATGTTAGGTTCGATTTCGGCGCCTTCCATTAAAGCCATTGCATCAAATATGGTATCTTCATAACCGCGTACCCATTGTGGTGCCTCTGCACACGCTCTTAATAGTTTGTTGTACGTGCGAAGAGTCGGAGTGACATCGACCAGTGATGACCTCATTTCATCCAAGTACCAAAATGCCTTTTCAGCATTTCGGCTTAATGTCGCATGCTTAATCATATGAATAAAAGAGTCTTCATTAAGCTTTATACCAGGCTCTCTATGCATGCGAAGCCACCAATTCAAAGCTTCTTCTTTATGACCTTCGTTGACGAGAGTATACAGGACTGCGTTGAACATGCCGATGGTCACTGGCGCACCAATCGCTTTGAGACGATCAATTGTGGCAATGGCGCTTGTAGGATCTCTCTTAAGCGCTAACCCTTGATACACTGGTTTGTTCGTGAACTTACCATCAGGACGCATGATCGGCACAAGCGACTCGCTGGCGTTTTTCTGGGTATCCACGTAAACAGTTCGCGATTGTGCGTAGACCAACCATTCCCACATGTCCGTGTCAGGCTCGATATCAGCCGCCAAGATATCATTAAATAGTTTCATCATATGTGCCTGTTGGTTCTTAAACGCTAAATCTCTTAACTTTTCCACGCAAAACCCTTGCAGCAAAGTTTCGAGATAATGTTGTGCAGGCTTGGTAGAGCTCTTGATCAGTGCAACGTGGGGTCCAGTTGCTCCAGTCATATCCACATCGCGCTGATGCCTTCTTGCCTCAATAAGCAGCTCTTTCGCTTCTGTTGGTTTCCCATCTGTAATGAGTCGAATGGTAGCCGTTGCTAGAGTTGCAGGGTGCAGCAAAGAACGCGCCTGGGCAGATGGAGTCTTCTGCTGTAGCGTAGGAGATTTGTCCACAGCAGAATTGGCCGCAAACTTTGAGGCTGAATCTTTGCTTATATCGCCGCCTTTGCCTGTGTGCAGTGCCTCCATCACACGGGCCGGTTCTACCTGCAGAATCTGTTCGACTAATGCTTCATAAGCAGAAAAACCTCGAATGCTATGACCCTGTTCTCGTTCAGTTTCATATTCATTGCGCCAGTTTTCATCGTATAAAGGCAGACTTGGATCTCGCTCTTTTCTTTTCATGCCAGGAAGTCCTTGAATTACCTGTCCATCGGCGTTACTGTTGAGAAGCACAGATTGACTTTGGGGTAACATCAAGTCTCTGACTACATCAGCCATAGCAGTTCTAGTATCTGCAATAAATTTCTTCATTTCTTCACCACCATACTGTTTTTCAATCAGTTTTTCATCCAAACTAGGATTTTTACTAGCTTCTTTGATAGCCAGCTTCCTATCATGGTCCTTGCGCCAGCGTTGCTTCTGCTTCTTACTGAAGTCACGAGGCTCAGCAACGAAAGCGCTACCACCGCTACGTCTACCACCTAAAGTTGGAATAGATGCATGTATCGCACGTTTGTATACAATGCCGATATGACCCGATCGGAAAGCATTGGAGCCAGAAGCTTCATGCAGCGTTCGCCACACTGAATGTGCACGATGCACTGAAATCAAGCGAAACATGAAGGTTCACTAAGAAGAAAAACAATTATAAAGTGCTTCAAATCGCCTTTTCCTTGTTTAAGATAAAGTATAAACCACAAGATAGTCTTTCTGGAGAGGTCTGCGGAAATTTGGACGAGTCCAAAGATGCTCTCATTTCTTTTGGGGTGTATTTTTTCCACCAAATTGCGTTTAAAACGCTTACTATTACAGCATTTTTTCGTTAGACTAAGGTTGAATACTTAAAATTATATGATGGATATTTTTTGTTCAAAATATTTCTACATATGTTCCGCAAATAATCCGTATAAATTAGTCTTATTCGATCGCGACACCATCAACGAACTTAAAGTCACCTAACTCTGTAGGAGCTTTACTCGCCGCGCTTTCCGCAACTTTTTCCTCTTTTGCAACTGCTTCTATCACTGCCTCTGGCGCAAGCGCGATTCGGGGTATGAAACTGTGCAACATGTTGAGACGACGGCGGAACTCCACCTTTCGGCTATCGCTCACTTTTTCACTAAGAAGAATATCTTGCATGCGGCGCTTCTCCACTTCAACCCAGTCATCTCCCTTCTCCAGAATTTTTTCCATCGCCTTGGTATACACACTCCATTCGCTGGCTCCGGAAGCAGTGCTTTGTTCCTTAAGGAATTGGAGAGCTCGGTTCAGAATATCTTTTCTACTCTCCGTAGACACACCAGGCGCATTAAACTTGGCCGCTAGCTCATTAAGTTCTGGCGATGTGCCCGGTAAATGCATAAGCAATCCGGTGTGCTTGGACACACCATGCAATACATCGGAAACTCGAATTGCTCCCGAGGTTGTACCGGACTGTATAGGAATGCCCTTCACTTCTCCTTTTTTAATTAGAAAGAAATAAGGGTGAGCTATACGAGATGTATTCTCTATTCCAAGCTTTTGTGATGCTAAAATGCTATTCTCTGCACCGTTGACCATGACTTGAGCAAATAGTAAATCTGGATTCACGCTGTCCCTAGCAGTACGCAAGAACTCATTGCGAATCAAATCGTTTGCTGTTTGCACAAGCGCGCCTTTACTGCATACCATTACTAGTGTGTGAGCCATCATGTTCGGGAATACTTTATCCCATGAGACAGAGTCTAACCACAACGTACCAAACGTGTTGTAATCGGCAGGATCAACGTTCTCTTTTTTCTTACTCGGTTGCGGAGCATTGGCGCCGACTTTGGCATTTGCCAATAAAAGAACACACCACGCAAAAGCAAGTACTAGCCAACGCATATTGAGGTTATTTACAAGAAGATGGAATTCTCTCGAAGTACATGTAATTTTAGTTTCGTATAATGAAGAGAAGGAAAGAGCTCTCTTTTCTTTGGATATATAGAGCATATAATACAATTACTTGCTACTATTCAACGTAAGTTGGGGTGATTACTTTTGATCTTCCTATTTCTTTTATTATACTCTTCAATAATGTCAAGCGCTGCAGATAATCCTGTCGCACCTGTAAAGGGAAACTTTAGCAAGGAAGAGATGAGCCTGTTGATGGATTCTCTCGAGTCATTTAAGAGATCTGAAGGTGCAACTGATGAAGATTTGTGTCCAAGTCTTAGAGGCTCGAAAGAGAAGCTTGTTGGTGAAAAATCAAACGCATATCGAATTTGGAGAGACTTATACGCATTGATGCCATATCGCACTCCGAAAAGTATCTATCAGGCTGTGCAGCGTAAGTTGCGAAGAGCTCATTTAGTACATGGAGCTGGAACATGGACGGCAGCTGATATTGTGCAGCTTGATGCTTTCTATAAACGTATTGGTCCAAATTGGTCTGAGATCGGAAGGCACATGTCTCGTCCCGGAGATGCGTGTCAAAAAAAATACGAACGCTACCTCAAAAAAACTGAGCTATCAGCTGCAAGAGAATACACTCCTCAAGAAACCGAGCTACTTGTATCAAAGATGAAGCTTTTGACAGGCGCGAGTACCGTATTGGAAGTGGGCAGAGCTAAAGTGCATCCGGCACCAGTTTGGGAGGAGCTTCGCAAGGTATTAAAATATGAATTTACTGTTGATCATATAAAAAAACAGTGGAGAGCTATTTGGAAACTAGCGAAGAAAGGTCAACTCCCAGTATCAGACGCGGCTACTGCTGCTCCATTAGCTGCAAGTGTGTCGAGTGAAACAAATTGCGCTTTGGATAAAAATGAAGAGCGAATGCTTGTGCTGGCTGCACTGGTAGATGCAGTGTGTCCTTACACTTCGCAAACAGCTCATACATTTACTGTTGATGACGTGGATTGGGCAAAGATAGGCGAGGAAGTGGGCTGCAGTCGCCCTCATCACGTCTATAAGCGTTTGCTCAAACGCGCTATAAAAAAGGAACAGAAGGAATTAGCTGCATTCTGTAGTACGGATGCTCAATTGAGTCATTTCTATCTGTACAGCATGCCAGAAGATAGCGCTGTGTCTATTGCCGAGTTGCCATGTGTCTCTCAAGTACGCCGTATGGCCCAACGCTTCTCGACGTCTGCATTGGCAGAGGAAGCTGCGTCCAGCAACAGATCAGTGACTAGGACTGATGCCAATCAGGCGCTGCTTGATGTTTGCCAGCATCATAAAAACGTCCGCAAGCGCGGAAGGGATGGAGTCGATGAAGCGTCGTAGTCCCCGGGAACAACAATTACTTTTGATTGGATTGTATGCAAATGTATTATATATATCATTGATAAATAGTGCTTATTACAATAATCTTTACACGCTGCGTTGTTGTGACATCCAGGCATCCAACGCCCGAACCTGCTCGGCGGTCACGCGCAGACCGAGCTTTGAGCGCCGCCAGAGCACATCCGAGGCATCATACGCCCATTCCTTGTTCATCATCCAGCGCACTTCTGTCTCTGTTAGGGTGGCGCCAAAGTCTTGGCCCAGGTCTTGAACTTTCGCTGCTTGACCTAAAATTTCCTCTGCGTCAGTACCGTACGCACGAATCAAGCGTGCCGCCCACTCTGGCGTCAGGAACGCGTGCTTGCGCTGCAGATTCTGCACCAGAGTAGTCTTGGCTGCCAACGGAAAATCACCTCCAGGCAGTGGAATGCCTGCAGTCCACTTAGGCTTCGTGTTTCCGAGCAGGGGGAGCAGCATTTCCATTGAACTCTCGGCGAGGCGACGGTACGTGGTGATCTTGCCTCCAAAGATGTTCAATAATGGGGCTCCTGTCGTGTCAAGTTTGAGCACGTAGTCTCGTGTAGCGGAAGATGCTGAGGAAGCTCCATCATCGTAGAGAGGGCGAATTCCTGAATAAGTCCAGACAATGTCGTTTACAGTAACCGGTTGTCGGAAATATTGACTCGCGAAGTTGAGAAGGTAGTCCCTTTCTGAATCAGAGATCGCCACATTCTCCGGCGATTCTTTTTGGTCTTGGTCTGTAGTACCAATCAAAGTAAAGTCTTCTTCGTAAGGGATCGCGAAAATGATCCTACCATCAGAGCCCTGGAAGAAGTAGCAGCGGTCATGGTCGTACAGCTTACGGGTCACGATGTGGCTGCCGCGCACCAACCGCACAGAATCTTTGGTGGGATTTTGCAAGGTGTTGTTGATGACTTGGCTTACCCAAGGGCCCGCAGCATTGATCAGAGAACGAGAGTAGTGCGTTGCAGTCTGCCCGTCTGTGGTCTCCGTTGTGACGCGCCAGAGGGATCCTTCCCGTTTCGCCGCGGTCACCTTCGTTCGTGTCATGACTTGAGCTCCGCGAATAGCTGCGTCGCGAGCATTTAGAACCACCAGGCGACTGTCTTCGATCCAGCAGTCTGAGTATTCGTACGCTTTATGGAATTGGGG
>JACCDO010151032.1_pt1 | contig 11748 bp, 10 predicted proteins | sample 7446101 | NCBI WGS metagenome assembly JACCDO01 (sample SAMN15323440, study PRJNA562643) | freshwater metagenome | isolation source: river surface water | place: USA:Blue River Watershed | collected 2017-08-16 | reverse complement strand
GGACGAATTCTGCGATATTAAATTTTAAATCTGGAATGAAATCAGGACTTGTCCTTCCAAAAGTTCTAGTGAAAAAAATGATCCCTCAAATGAAGGACATGATTGTTCAGGACCCAACGAAGAGTCTATTTTATGGCCCAATAAAAAAGATGCCTGAAACTTTTTCACCATCGGATAAAGAAAGATTACGTCTTGCTTTCGAAGAGGTGATCACAAATAAGGTTGTTCCAAGTTTTAAAACTTTGGCCCAATTTTTAGAAAATCAATATTTACCTAAAGCGAGAAACTCACACGGAATTTCTTCACTAAAAGGTGGAAAAGAGTACTACCAATATCTAGTTAAATATTGGACGACAACTAATAAAACTCCAGATGAAATTTATCAAACAGGGCTTGTCGAAGTGGCCAGGATCAGGGCCGAGATGGAAAAGGTGAGAAAAGAGGTGAAATATAAGTCGAATTTGAAAAGTTTCTTTTCACATTTAAGATCTTCTCCGAAGCTCATGCCTTATAAAACTCCTGAAGAAGTTCTTAATGCTTTTAGAGCTGTTCACAAGAAAATGGAACCAAAACTTATGACCATGTTTGGTCGAGTTCCAAAAACTCCTTTTGAGATCAGACAAACCGAAGAATTTAGAGCGGCAACGGCAAGTGCAGAGTATCAGCCGGGCTCTCCTGATGGAAAAAGACCTGGGATTTTTTATCTTCCAATCTTAGATGCAAAAAAATTCAACATTACTTCTGGTATGGAATCATTATTTCTTCATGAAGCCATCCCTGGTCACCATTATCAAATTTCACTACAACAGGAAAATGAAGACATTCCTAAGTTTCGTCGTTTTGCTTGGTATGGAGCATATGGTGAGGGCTGGGCACTCTATACGGAATCTCTTGGAAAGGAATTAGGCCTATACACTGATCCCTATCAGTACATGGGAGCTCTTGGAGATGAAATGCACAGGGCACTTCGTTTAGTTGTGGATGTAGGAATTCATCTCAAGGGATGGACGAGAGAAAAGGCCATCAAATATATGATGGATAATGAACCAATCCCTGAGCAAGCTGCTGTTGCTGAAGTTGAAAGATATATGGCCATTCCAGGGCAAGCTCTCTCTTATAAAATTGGATCTCTTAAAATTCGTGAATTAAGGGAAAAATATCAAAACAAATTAAATTCTAAATTTTCACTTTCTTCATTCCATGATGAATATTTAAAAGATGGATGTCTGCCTCTAGAGGTAGTGGAAAGAAAATTAGACTCTTGGTCTAATCTGTAATTGATTGTAATTAAGATTTTTTAAACCTCATGTCGGATAAATATCCACATGAGGTTTTTTTTTCAAATTTTATTTCCCCTTATTGTTTTTATTTTTTGTCTAAAATTTCTTACTGTTTATAATTGGAGGGAGTCGGTTGATTTAATATTAAAACTTCATCCTGGTGTAGTTTTAAAAATCATTTTTCTTGTGATCCTAAATTACGTGCTTCTATCTTTATTCGATATTTTTACGATTAAAAAATTAAATTCAAAAATTTCAATTTTAAAAATTGGACTCATCTCTTTTATTTCTTACTCATTTTCAATGAATTTGGGACCTCTACTTGGAAGTTTTGGCATGAGATTGAAGCTTTATAAGGAAGTTGGTTTATCAACCAAGATGATTTCAAAAGTCATCGTTCAAGGTACGCAATCAAATTGGATTGGATTTTGTCTTGTGGGAAGTTTACTCATGATTTTTATAGGAAGGTGGGGAGGTTGGTTAGGCCTGATAGGGGTTTTCAGTTATGGAATTCTGGTAAAAAAAATTCCATTAACATTTTGGAAAAAATTTCATCTAGAAAAAAATTTTTTTGACATCAATTTACTCTTAATTGGGGTTGCAAGTGTTCATTGGCTAAATCAGGTTTATATTCTTTATTTAATTACTAAGATTCAATATTTGATTTTACTTAAGGCCCAATTAATATCTGCTCTTACTTCTTTAGCTTCGCATATTCCGAGTGGCTTAGCTATATATGAAATAACGATGAAAAAAATAATACCAAATGAGAAATTTCTTTTAGGAGGAATTCTGGTTTACCGATTTTTTCTCTACTTTTTGCCTTTTATTCTTTCTATTCCTCTCTATGTTTTCAGATTTAAATTATTCCGACGTGTCTTGTCGGGATTTGTTGTGACGAAAAATCATTAATTTAATTAGATCAGTTTTACTAATAAAACTGATCTAATTATAATATACTTAAAATATCCCTCATAAGGGGAATTATGGGTGAGAGCGGTGCATATAAAATTTTGGATGGTTGAATATGAATGATTCGGCACGTAGTTTAAGCGTCTTAAAAAAGCTTTTAGAAAAAAAGCCTCAGGTTTCTTCACTAAAAGCAGAAAATTTAGCGGGACAGCTCTCTGATTACTTTTGGGAAAATGACCTTTCGTCTGAGAAAGTATTTAAACGAAGGCCAGGAAGACCTAAGGTTAAAGATGAAAATAAGGCGAAAAATATCACTCTTTGTTTGGGTCAAAAGTATTTAAAATTTTTAGATGAATTTAGGCCTCATCAAAAAAAAATTCTAGGTCGCGGAAGGAAAGTTCGATTTATTATCGATGAATTTGTTGTTCTATACAAAAGACAAAAGCTTCAGTTAGAAGTTCTTGCGGAGATGCTGAAATCTCTGGAGTCCATTTTAAAGAGTCATTCCCATAAGGTTAAAAAAGGTCAAAAAGTTGAGTTGTCACAATCAGAAAAGAATGAAATTTCAAAACAGGTTTCGCCTATCATCACTTTTTTAAAAATGTACGGCTATACTCCGAAAGATCTTCAAAAAATTCTTTCCAAAGATTTATGGGCACTTGTGGCCTTTGCACTTGATTGGAGAAGACAATATGGAGCTTAAAAATTTACCTCCAGTTAGTTCAAGTTTTTCTGTTGATCGATTTAAAAAAATTGATAGGAATAAAATTTATTTTGGTTTTTTACATAATTTTTCATCCATCCATACAAGAGATGCTTATTCGAGGGATCTAAAAAAATACTTAGAATTTCTTTTTGATCATTTTAAAAAACTAGACGAATTTAAAGCTGAACATGCTCATGTCGTAGCCTTTAAAGAGTTACTCATAAAAGAGCAATACTCACAAAGAAGTATAAATCGCATTCTTGCCTGTCTTTGGTCGTTTTATGATTACCTTATGGATTTAGAGCTCGTTGAGAAAAATCCTGTTGCAAGAGTGAAGCGCTTTCGAATGGAAAAAGAAGTAAAAACAGAAGATTTAAAAAATGACGAGGTTGAGCGTCTTTTAAATTCCATTCCAACTCAATCGGGTTCAGGAAAATTACACAAAGCTCTTTTAACTTTGTTTTTTACCAGTGGCATGAGACACAGGGAAGTAACACACTTAAAATTTAAAAATTTAGATGAAGTTAGTGGTCTGACAGTTCTTCGGTACAAGGCCAAAGGTTCAAAGGAGATGTTGAATCCACTTAATCCAAAGGCAGAGGAAGCGTTGTCAGATTATTTAAATTGGTGTGAGACTCAGGATTATTCGATGACTTTAGATGATTACATTTTTAGGCCAACTAAAAACCCTGTGGATGCAAATCTTAATAAGCCGATTGATCCAAAAACGTTAATTTATATTTTTAAAAAATACGCAAAAAAAATTGGAGTTAAATCGAATGTCACTCCTCACTCCGCAAGATCAACAGTCATAGGAATGCTTCTTGATAAGGGGCATGGGCTAGAAAAAGTGGCCGATTTCGTAGGACATAAAGATATTTCAATGACGAAGGCCTATAATAAAAGAAAAACTCAGCTTCATGAATCCCTTAGTCTTGAATTATAGTCTTTAGAAATAATTAATTTATTTAATTTTAAATATTTTGTCTCTTCGACTAAGGATTTGATTTAAAAAAAACAGTTCCTTCAATTCGTCTTTAGATAAAGAGAAAAATTACTCACCCCGTCTTTGAATTTAAATTATAACTCTCATAATTCACCTACGCCATTAACCAACAAAAAAGGATTGTTTTATGTTGAGATTTAGATCACTGATAGTTCTTTCATTTTTTTCGCTTTTCACTTTATTTTCCTGTGGAGGAGAAAATTCAAAATCAACTGCAAGATCAATTAAATTAAAAAAAGAAATAACTTCAAAAAATGAAAATAGCACCAGTTGTCTTGGAATAACTTGTCTCTCTTCCATTGATTGGAAGCTTTATCTTCAAGGAAAGTCATTCCCTGATAGGGTGAAATTAATGATCAATCAAGACGTTGTGATCAATGAATGTTTGGGGAAACAAAAATATCATGTAAGTCGAGGGCTAAATCCGCAGATGATTTATTTAGATCTCTATAAGGTACCTTCAACTCAAAAAGTTTTAATTGAAGTTGTTGATCTAGGAGCTGATTGTATGAGTGAGAGTACTTTTTTAAAGGATGAATTTGAATATGAAGTAAGCAAGAAAAATGAATATTTTGAATTAATGATCAATCTTTAAAATTTCGCCCCCACTTCGGTGGGGGAAAAAATTAATTTTTAACTAATATATACATCCCATCTCGAATAGGGAGAAGACATTTCGTGAAGCCTTCTAAGTTTTTTGCCATCTCATTATGTTTTTTAATGCTTTCTGTCTGGGCATCTCCCTGTAGATTAAGAACTTTTCCGGACCAAAGAGTGTTATCTGAAATAATCACTCCACCTTGAGTGAGATTTTTACTCGCCCACAATAAATAATCAGGATAGCCATTTTTATCTGCATCGATGAAAACTAAATCAAAAGGCCCATTCTCTGTTAGTTCTAAGAGTGCTTCTTTTCCACTTTTAAGGATTTGATGAATTTTTTTTCCATGACTTGATTGATCCCAAAAAGCTTTTGCCACTTTAGTTGTGTGGGGGTTGATATCGACGGTAAAAATTGTGCCATCTTCGGGCATCGATTCGGCCATGATAAGGGCAGAATATCCAGAGAATGTTCCAAATTCAGCAATTTTTTTGACTCCTTTCATTTGAATGATGAGTCTTATCAGAGAAGCTTCAAGTTCACCTATAAGCATGTGTGGAGCATGGAGATTCGCCCAAGTATGTTTTTCAAGAACTTTCGCCACTTCAGAAGGTTGAGTCGAGTGCTCGATGCAGTAGCTGAGAATTTCTTTTTCTGGAGTCATAAATGGATCCTTTTTTAGGGAATTTAGCCTCAGGTCTTCATATAATCAAGGGCCATAGACGTTTAATTTAAGAGTTGATTAAATGAGTAAAACTTTTTTATAGGATCATTTATGGAAACAGTTCCTTACGTGGATATACATACGCATTCAAAAAATTCTTCAGAAAATACGATCAAAATTCATTCTCTAGATTGTGAATCTCTTTTAAGTACAACTTTTGCTCAAACTAAAGTGACTGCTGGAATTCATCCCTGGTGGTTAGAGGATTTTGCTCAGAATGAAATAGAAGTTTTAAAGGGTAAAATCACCAAACTTGCAGAAGAGGGAAAATTATTTGCTATCGGTGAAACGGGTATAGATCGAACGATGCCAGAATTAATTGAAGAGCAAAAAACACTTTTTTTGTGGCATCTTGAATTGTCTGAAAAATTTGAACTTCCACTTGTTATACATAATGTGAGATCAGGGGCAGATTTATTAGAGCTTTTAAAATTAAAAAAACCTAAAATGCCTTGGATCTTTCATGATTTTAGAGGATCGATTGAGCTGACGAAATCTATTCTTAAGCTCCATGAGAATTGTTTTTTTTCTTTTGGGCTTTCGCTAGATAATTCGCCGCAAGTCAGAGAACTTGTCCATGAGCTTTCACTTTCCCATATGTTTTTTGAAACAGATGCTCAAAAACATCTTGATATTCACGACATCTACATTCGGGCATCTGGGATTTTAGGCCTTGATCTCGATTTCTTAAAATCACAAATCTGGTTAAATTTTAAAAAATTAGAAAAAAATATTCACTAAGATTATTTAAAAACCTGAACAAAAACAAACTTCAGGTATCTCATCTCAGAAAGAGCGAGAGGATATGGATGATCTTCTGGTTGACCTTTGATAAGAAGAACTCTTCCTCTTTTCTTTGCTTTTGAAAGTGATTCTTGAACAATTTCAAGAAAAAGTTCAAAACCAATATGGCCCGAGCAACTTGAGGCAGCAAAATAACCATCATCTTTAACTAATTTTAATGAGTCAGAAAATACCTTGATGTAGGCCTCTTTTGCTGATTCGACTGATTTTTGATTGGGAGCAAAGCTCGGAGGATCCGTGATCACAATATCCCAAGTCTTTTTCTCTTTCTGAGCATCTTGAATCCATTTAAAGGCATCATCACAAATGGCCTCATGATGATTAGATGAGAGATTATTTATTTTCCAGTTGATTTTTGAAGCCTCGATCGCCTGAGGAGCAATATCCACGGTAGTGACTTGTTTTGCTCCACCAAGGCCTGCGTAAACAGAAAATCCTCCAGTATAGCCAAAAAGATTTAAGAGAGTTTTATCTTTAGAAAATGATTTAATGAAATTTCGATTTTCTCTTTGATCAAGAAAAAAACCTGTTTTTGCCGCATCGATGATATTGGACTGAAACTTCACACCGTTTTCAATAAACTGAGAAGTGGTGAGATCCATGGCTTTTCCTGCTAAGATTTCTCCCTTATCAGCTTCATTATTTTTTCTTTTATAATAGACACAAGCAACGGGAATAACTTTTTGATTCATAAAAAATGAGGCCAGCTCTTCTTTATTCCAAAAAGCCTCAGGAGCAGCTCCATCAAGCTTTAGAACAAGAACACCTTGATAATAATCGGCGACTATCCCTGGAAGTTCATCTCCCTCACCATTGATGATTCGGGCACATTGATTATTTGAATCAATAAGATGACTTCGTTGATTAAAAGCTCTGAGAAGTCTTTGTTCAATTAATTGATCCGTTATTTTTTGAAATCCAAGAGTGATGGCCCTAAAAGCTAAGTTGATTGAGGGAGAATAAATTCCCGTGGCAATAACATCTTGGTTTTTATCTAAGAGTTGTGTGAGAGCACCTTCTGGGGCATTTATTTTTTCAATAGCATCTGAAAACACCCAAGGATTTCCTCGTTTTAAATGTTTTGTGAGATCTCTTTTTAATTTTATTTTATAGGTTTTATTTCCAAGATTAAAAAATTTCATTTCAAATCCTTAACGAACCAAGTGACTTCATGTTTATTGTGATAGAGATGCACAATTTTTGAATTAGGGATTTCAAGAAACTTCAAGGTATTCTCCCAATCAGTTTCCCCTTGATATTTAAGTGTGCAGACAAAGTTTTTTACTTTTCCTGAATCCATAAATCTTTTCACAAGATTTAAAAGTCGCTCCGGATAGCAGATGATGTCAGAGCAAAACCACTCGATATCATCAAAGGATTTTGGATCGAGACCGAAGGCACTTTCTTCTCTAAATTCAATTCTTCCTAGATCTTGAATTCTTTTCTCAATAGGCGCCTTATCAACTGAGATGACTTTTTGAAATTCCATCGTTCTTAAAACCCATGTCCAACCTCCAGGGCAAGATCCCACATCGATGGCCACACCCTGTGGATTAAAATCTGGAGCATGGAGAGTGAAAAACTCCCAAAGTTTAAGATACGCCCTTGATGGTGGCATGGTTTTATTTTCAATAAAAGGAACCTCACCTAAGGGATAGAGAGAAGAGGTCTCACAAGAGGCGAGGATGAGATCTTTTTCCCAGAGTGTCCAAAATCCCATCGGGTTTTTTGGTAAAGGTGCAAGAAATGCTATTGCATCAGTTTTATATTTTGGAAGAGACTCCTGAATCAATTGTGCTCTTCGATGATGATCCACGGAGAAAAGTGCCCAATTTCTTCCCATTTCTTTTAATCTTTTCACCCCATCATTGATGGAGTTGATGGGAATTTCTTTAAGATTAAAAATACTAATTTGGGCCCAAATCATAGAAGGTTTTTCACCTTCTACTAGAAAAATTCTATCTTTTCTTTGAAAGATAGGGATGTTTTTTAACTTTAATTCTTTTTCAAGTTCATCAGCATGTTGGTGAATCGCTAAATAAGCTGTGAAAGTTTTCATAGACTCAAACCTATAGCATCAAAAACAGGAGAAATATTCAAAAAATTGAAGACTTAGGAAAAATTACTTGAGTCTTTATCTCGCCTGTCCGAAGAGGTTGGGTGATGAAATATATTTATCTCATTCCTCTTTTGCTTATTTTCTCTGGCTCAAGGACCTTCGGCCAAGATTCATTTGTGCAAGATTTTACAAAAATTAAAGAAAAATTAGATATTTACTTAATTGATACTCACTTAAATGGGCCTGAAAAATTTGCTCTTCCAGCGGCCGTATTTACTAGTTTTATGACTCCTCAATTAAGTTCTTCTTTTTTAGATGAATGCGAAAAGCATCAATTTAAATTATTGCCTTATCAGGTGCTCCTCATCTTAGAGGATACAAGAAAATATCATAAAGCACCCTCTGAATTGTTAAATGAGTCTAGTGATGCCCTCATTCCTACTCCCTATCATTTATTTTTGCTCCAAATGAAATCTGAAGAACAGGAAATAGATCTTGAAAAAAAATATGCAGAAATTCGTTTTCTTGATGAGATTTTAACCGAACAGATTAAATTTAGAAGCTCGCTACTCTCACTCACTTACTCAACTGGATTTAAAAAAAATCCAACCCTACTTCCCCTGCCGGATGACCATCAATTTTCACGAGATCTAGATTGGATTAAGCAAGCAGAAGTCATGCTTAATATAGGTCCAGAATTTATTGTGAAGGGAAATTTGGTGATGAGTGAAGAAATACCTTCGTCTATAGAGGAAGAGAATAAAATTAAAATGGATGATATAAAATCCTTATTTGATTTAAATGGGCTACGATTTGAAACAAATTCTGTAAATGCAAGTTTGGGAACAGAATCGGCCATTAATGAGTCTGTTAAATTCAATTTCTCGATGTTAGTTGATTATCAGTCTGGATCAGAAAAGACGGCCGGATTGGTTTCAAGTATGGATTTTTCTATCCCTAATGGATCGCGATTATTGGTCTATTCTTCTTTTAAAGCTCCAGTTTCTATGATTATTTCCAAAAAATCGGGTAATCCAGAAACGAGAAATCTAGGCGGCGGGGCCGGGATTGAATTTGAAACATCCTCTGGGATAAAGTTTCGATCCGGTGTTGATGGACTTGGAACAGAAAATCCATTTATTAATACTGGTATTATTATTAATTCAGGCAAACCTCCCAAAAAATAAAAAAGTGTGTTAATTTGCGGCCATGAATAAAAAAAGAAAAAATGAAGAAATGAGGATCTACGGCAAGAATGCCTGTTTAGTTGCGTTTAAATCAAGACCTCAGGATTTAATCAAAGTTTATCTGACTGAGAAAAATTTATTTGAGTTTAAACATATTCTTAAGTTTTGCTCTGATAAAAAGCTTGCTTATCACATTGTCAGTTCTGAGGAGATGGAAAGTATTTCAAAAGCAACACATCACGAAGATGTCTGCATGATCTTTAAGCAAAAAATAATTCCAGAGCTTGAGAAAATTTTTTCCTCCACTAAGTTGGGACTTATCCTTGCTCTCGAGGAGGTAGAAAATCCCCATAATCTCGGAGCAATCATGAGAACGGCCGCTCATTTTGGGGTAAAGACAATTATTTATAAGGCGAAAGTTCCTGTCGCTCAAACTGCTTCAGCATACCGGACGGCAGAGGGAGGAGCTGAGGCCTTGGATGCTATTCAAATAGAATCTTGGGATGAAGTTTTTAGACTTTCAAAAAAATACAAATTTGAACTGTGTGCCACTAGTGGAGCTGAGGGGGAGAGTCTCTTCGAGTTTCAATTTCCAGATAGAATCATTCTATTTCTTGGAGCTGAGGGCAGAGGAATATCAAGTCAGTTACTTAAAAAATTAGACAAAAAATTAACGATCCCTGGAACCGGACTTGTTGAAAGTCTTAATGTTTCAAATGCAAATACCTCAATTTTAACGGAATGGTTTAGACAAAAAATAAATCCTCATAAGTAAGTACAAGTTATCCGATAAACTTTGTATGATTTTCACTTGGCCTATGGTCGGATTTTTATTTTATGGTTTAGCCTTTGCTTCTGATTTTGTTCAGGATGTTTCTAAAATTAAAACCAAAATAGCTGAAGACGCAATTGAAACCTCAGGAACTGGTGGAGTGCCTGCAGAGTTTATTCAATCTTTGATACCTGATGAAAAAGTTGATTCATCTCAAACTTGTGCTGAAGAAGAACAGAAAAGTTCAAAATATGAAATTGTTTTTGTTGCAGACGTCAATTCGCAATCAAGCTCTTCTGTGGTTCTCCCACTAATTGATGGAAGGGATAAGTTTTTTGGTAAAAAACTTGTTGAATTTGCGGCCACATCAAATTTGTCTGAAAAAAAGTTGGCCCAGGCCATGGCCGAAAAAATTAATGAAAAATTTTCAAGTGAAGAAGAAAAATTCAATGCTCTAGCGGCCTACTCTGAAGTTCTTTATGACAATTATAATAACTCTAGAAATCCAGGAATGAATACCAAGCGAAACAATCCTAACAATATGGTTCTGCCTAAAGGGGATATGACCTTAGGTGAAATTTCAAAGGCAGCTTTTGAAAATGATGAATTTTCAGGAGGTGTCTGTAACGACATTTCAGAGGCAGTTGCCCTTATTGGTGAAAATCTTTTTCCAGATAAAGACGTATTAATTTTAAATGCGGGTTCACATCATGCAGTCCTGATTAGCGATGGGAAGAAAAATCGAATCATAGATGGAAAAGATCAGTTGGAACTTGAGAATACATTAAAACTAGATAATCGAATCACCGCCACAAGTATGAGAATTGCTAAAATGAACAAAGGAAAATTAAAGCAAATTGCAGTGGTTGATTCTGAAACGGGACTCATGATGGAGAAGGCTTTTCAAACCGGAAAACCAATTTTAAGAACCTCAGCGGATTTAAACGCAGTTTTAGGCCATTTCGGTTACACAACAGAGGGAAGAAATTCGACTCATCAGTTGACGGGAGGGCTTGGAGCTAGTGATCTTACTGATGGGAAAATGGTGGTGGCGATAGCGAAATATGAAAATACAAATGAAAATTGGCAAAACTATATAGGTCTTGGTGGGAGTGTCGTCGATAGCAATTTTTTGAAACCCCATTATCAAATTCATCTTAGGGCCGGAGCCGAGAGAACATTAATTCGTTACGCCCATCCAAAGTCTTTTTTTAAGCTCTCATCCGGACTTCAACTTGAAGGGATGTATGGCTTCAAACCAGGGAAAGGAAATTCAGATCTTGTAGATTTTGCGTTTGGTTTAGATTTAAAAACAAGAGCAGAAGGTTGGTACGCGCCAACTGAGAAATTCAAAGTTGATGGTGCCATAGAAACTAGAATTGTACCAAGTATGACAGATTGGGGAGCTTCCACTGGGGCATTTTCAGAAGGTGCAGGTAATGGAGTATTAGAAACTTTAGGAAATATGAATCCTCAGCTTAATCAGATCGTATCGACTCTTGGAGCTGAGACGAGGGTAGGAGATGGAGTCTCGCTTCTTACCAGAGCAAATTATCAAGGAAGTAATATAGGCCAGGCCTTAGATGGAACTGTTGGGTTTGATGTTAAGGCCAGAGATGGTGTTCAAATTTTATTTTTCACAGGTTATGCAACATCTAAACTCCCAGGATTTTTAACCAAAGAGAGTCTACTTGTTG
>JACCDO012283460.1_pt1 | contig 11751 bp, 12 predicted proteins | sample 7446101 | NCBI WGS metagenome assembly JACCDO01 (sample SAMN15323440, study PRJNA562643) | freshwater metagenome | isolation source: river surface water | place: USA:Blue River Watershed | collected 2017-08-16 | reverse complement strand
TCATTGTTTTGATCGAGTCGTTCACGTTGGCCCTGATTCCCCTTTGCCTTTTGGGCATGGCGGCTTGGTGGGCGGCCAGCACCACTTTGTATTCGGTGACCGACAAACGAGTCGTGATGCGCATAGGCATCGTGCTCAGCCTCACCCTCAATTTGCCCTACCGCCAATTGCGTGCGGCCGATCTGCGACCCGGTGTAGGGGGTCATGGCGACATTGCCCTGAAGTTGCCCGAGGGTGATCGCATCGGCTGGTTCCACCTTTGGCCACACCAGCGCGCATGGCAACTTCGCTCGCCTCAACCCACCTTGCGCTGCATCCCCAGAGCCAACGAAGTCGGTGAGTTGATCCGTCAGCAATGGCAATTGGCGCATGCCGACGCACAGCAACGCCAATCCGAGCACGAGCAACACAGCAAGCCCTCCACCATGAACTGGGGCAGCAACCCGAATCAGGTGATCGCATGAACACCGCCCACCACCCCAGCAAAACCCCAAGCCTTCACCCCTGGTTGGGCCTGGGCGTGCTGCTGGTGGGGGTGTTTGCTTTGATCGTTTGGGGAAAGAGCCTGCAGATCGATCCGTCTCGCGAAAACCAGGTTGAAGTGGAGGTGCAACGCGCCTTGCACTTTCAAGATGGGCCCAAAGGCGAAGTGCTGGTCATCGATGCTCAACAAGGCCGGTTGCTCGACACCTTGGAAGGCGAACAGGGTTTTGTTCGTCAGACCCTCAGGGCTTTGGCGCGTGAACGCATGCGCAGAGGTATTGCCCAACACGAACCAGTCTGGCTGCAAAGCTTGGGCAATCGTCGTTTGGTGTTGTTTGATCCCCAGACCCAAACGCGAATCGACCTGATGGCCTTTGGCCCCAGCAACAGCGAGGTGTTTGCTCGCTGGTTAGTTTTGAAAACCCCGTCTGAATGAGAGATGCCCATGAACGCCATCACCACCACCATCGAATCCGCCAGTGATGCCAACTCACGCGCCGTCCAAAGCCATGTATTGAGCCCGCGTTTTTACACCACCGATTTCGACGCCATGAATCGCATCGATGTCTCTGGGGTACGCGAAGAATGGGACGCGGTGATGCAAGAGTACGAGGGCGACAACAACCACGATCACTTTCAACGCGATGAAGCCTTCGCCGACGAATTGGCCAAGGCACAGACCCAGTGGACACCTGAGTTGCGCCAGGAGTTGCTGGACTTTTTCGTGAGTTCATTGACCTCTGAGTTTTCGGGTTGCATCCTCTACAACGAGATCCGCAAAAACATCGACAACCCAGACATCAAACAGCTCATGACCTTCATGGCGCGCGATGAGTCACGCCATGCGGGTTTCATCAACCAATCGCTGCGCGACTTCAATCTGGGCATTGACTTGGGCCAACTCAAGCGAACCAAGGCCTACACCTACTTCAAACCCAAATACATCATGTATGCGACCTACCTGTCTGAAAAGATTGGCTACGCCCGCTACATCACCATCTTCAGACAACTTGAGCGCCACCCCGAGTTGCGCTTTCACCCCATCTTCCGTTGGTTTGAGCGGTGGTGCAACGACGAATACCGTCACGGCGAATCGTTTGCATTGATCATGCGGGCCAACCCAGAATTGCTGCGCGGTGGCAATGTGTGGCTGATCCGGTTTTTCTTATTGGCGGTTTACGCCACCATGTATGTGCGCGATCACCGAAGGCCCATTCTTCACCACGCCATGGGCTTGGATTCGACCTCCTACGACTACGAGGTATTCCGCATCACCAACGAGATCACCAAGCAAGTCTTTCCGATTGCGCTGGACATCGGTCACTCCGATTTCCGTCAAGGCATGGACAAGTTGGTGGACATCGCAAAAGCCTATGACGAGGCCAAAGAGAGAAAGGGCATCGTGGCCAAGGTTCAGCAAGCTTGGCATGGCGCACGAGCCGTGGCGCAATTTGCCCGACTCTACTTTGTTCCGGTTCAATCGCAAACGCTCAACACGCAGGTTCGCCTGAAGCCCATATGGTGATGGACATTGCCTGGCCCATGCTGGTGGCCGTGCTTGCATGGTGGGTGGGCACGGGCATCATTTTGTGGCTGGATCGCCAAGGCCAGGCTGTGGTTCGCATCGGGTTGCTGGTCTGGACAGGCCTGTTCGCCCTGTCTTTGTATGGGGCTTGGGTCAGCATGGAGTCCGCTTCCAGCACCAATGCCTACATGGGGTTTTTTGCTGCGATTGGCATGTGGGGCTGGCATGAATTGGTTTTTCTCTCGGGCCACCTCACGGGCCCACGCCGAGTTGCATTGAGCCTGGGGGCCAAAGGTTGGCAACGGTTTCGCCAAGCTTTTGCTGCCGTGTTGTGGCATGAGTTGGCCTTGGTTGCCAATGCACTGGTGTTGGTGGTCATGCAAGGCACACAAACCAATCACGTGGCCTTATGCACTTTTGGTCTGCTGTGGTGCATGAGGCTCATTGCCAAACTCAACCTGTTTGTCGGCGTTCCTTTGGTGGGGGCCAATTACTTGCCTGCCCACCTCCAATATCTAGCGAGTTACTTCCATGTGGCGCGCGTGGGCTGGTGGTATCGCTTCACCATGGCCATGGCCACAGCTGGCTGGGTCAGCCTGATTTGGCAAACCAGCTCCGCTCATCCAGCCGACTTCACGGGTTGGGTCTTGTTGTGCAGCCTCTTTGGCTTGGGCATTTTGGAAATGCTCATCATGGTCTTGCCCTGGCCACTGCAAAACCTGTGGGGCTGGATGGTGCGAATGCCCGACCCCACATGAACGCCTACACCAACGACCATCGCCACATCGATGCCGCCATCGAGCGTGAATCGCGCCCCAAGGCCTTGGTCATCGGCAGTGGGTTTGGAGGCTTGGCGGCCGCGATTCGCCTGCACCACAAAGGCTATGCGGTCAGCGTCTATGAAAAGCTAGATGCCCCTGGTGGTCGCGCTTATGTCCACCACCAAGATGGTTTTGCATTCGATGCGGGGCCCACCATCATCACAGCACCGTTCTTGTTGAGGGAGTTGTGGGCGCTGTGTGGCAAGCGCTTCGATGACGACGTGAAGCTGGTGGCCATGGACCCTTTCTATCGGATTTTTTTCGATGATGGCCAGCACATCGATTTCCACCAAGACCGAGATCGAATGCGCGATGAAATTTCTCGCATTTCGGTTGAGGACATCGATGGCTACGAACGCTTTGTAGAACTGTGCGACCGATGCAAGACCTTGGGCTTTGAAGGCATGGGCACCAAACCCTTTGACAAGCTGTGGGACCTGGTTGAGGAAATCCCGGCCTTTTTGCGCATGGGGGCATGGCGCAGCTTGCATGCCCAGGTTAAACGTCATGTGCGCCATCCGAATTTGCGGGTGGCATTGAGTTTTCACCCCCTGCTCATCGGCGGCAACCCCCTGAAGGTCACGGCCGCCTATGCCTTGATCCATTCTTTGGAGCGTACCTGGGGCGTGCATTCGGCCATGGGCGGAACTGGCGCCATCATTCAAGGCTTGGTGGGCTTGCTCAAGGACTTGCACATCCCCATTCATTACAACTCACCGGTGACTCGAATTTTGAGCACGGACGGTCGAGCAAGTGGCATTCAGTTGGGCAACGGTGAAACCGTGAAGGCCGACATCGTGGTCTCGAATGCCGATGTGGCTTGGACTTACAAACACCTGATTCCACCTGAGAACAAACGCTGGTGGACCGACTTTCACATCGACCATGCCCATCACTCCATGGGCTTGTTCGTTTGGTACTTTGGCACCAGGCGTCGCTACGATCATTTGCCCCACCACAGCCTGGTGCTGGGGCCGAGGTACGAGGGCTTGCTCAAAGACATTTTTGATCGACGGGTGCTGAGCCGCGACTTCAGCATCTATTTGCACAGGCCAACCGCCACCGACCCATCGGTGGCACCGCCTGGCTGCGATGCTTTTTATGCCCTGGTTCCTGTACCTCATCTGGGCAGCGGCACCGACTGGAGTCGACAAGCCGAACACCTGAGGACCGCTCTGGCCCAGCGTTTGCATGACACGGTTTTGCCCGATTTTGCAAATGAGGTGGTGACTTCGAAGATCGCCACACCCAAGACCTTTGAGCAACGCCTGTGGTCTCATCTGGGTGCAGGCTTTGGTCTGGAACCACGCCTGAGCCAAAGCGCTTGGTTCCGACCTCACAACCGCAGCAAGGAATTGCCAGGTCTTTACATGGTGGGCGCAGGCACTCATCCCGGAGCAGGTGTGCCCGGCGTCTTGATGTCGGCCAAAGCCCTTGAGCAGGTGGTTCCCCATGCAGTACGACGCTGATTTCCTTCACACCCGAACCACCCAAAGCGACCTCAAGGCTTGCGTGGCCATGATGCAAAGCGGGTCCAAAACATTTTTTGCTGCCAGTCGACTCTTGCCGCCAAGAGTGAGATCGCAGGCGATTGCCCTTTATGCGTTTTGCCGTGTCGCTGACGATTTGATTGATGAGCAGCCTGCCCATCTGGCCTCTCAAGCCGTTGACCAATTGAGGCAAAGGCTGGATGCGATTTATCTGGGTGTACCTGGCAATCACATTGAAGACCAGGCCTTGAGCTTGGTGGTGGAAGACGTGAATTTGCCCAGGCATTTCCTCGATTGGTTGATTGAAGGTTTTGCCTGGGATGCCCAGGGCTTTTCGTGCGTCACGCTCAGCGATGTGCACAACTACGCGGTTCGAGTGGCGGGCACCGTGGGCGCAATGATGTGCTGGATCATGGGGCAACGCGATGTGCCCACTTTGTCGCGCGCGTGTGAGTTGGGGGTGGCCATGCAACTCACCAACATGGCACGGGATGTGGGCGACGATGCACGCAAAGGCCGGATTTACCTGCCCTTGGATTGGATGCATCAAGAAGGCATTCAAGCCGAAGCATGGCTGAATCGCCCCGAACACAGTCCAGCCATAGGGCGACTCACCAACCGCTTGTTGGACTCAGCCGACGAGTTGTATGTGCAAGCCTTGCCCGGCATTGCCAGCTTGCCCACCGATTGCAGGGCAGCGATACATGCGGCCAATTTGATTTATGCGGAGATTGGTCATCAACTGCGCCGAGAAGGTTTGGATTCGGTCAACCACAGAACGGTGGTGAGCACCTCACGCAAACTGGTGCTGCTGCTCAAGGCCTGGACACAGGCCAGATGGATTTGCATGAGCGATGAGGCGCCTTCAACCTTGCCCGAGATCGAGGCGTTTTTGGGGACTTCTTTGGAGCCTGGTGCGCGAATCGCTCAAGGACCAAACACACAGGGGTTTGTGCGGCCTCAGCGCAGCCTGGGCCAGAGGGTCAACTGGGTCATGGACCTGATTGAAAAGCGTGAGACCCTCAGGCGGGAGCGACCGTTCAGCGGCGTCGGTTGAGCCAGTTGGCAACCATGAACAGGCAGACCACCACGTACAGCAAGATGAATATGTATTTGAGTTCCATGCGACTTCCTTGTTGAATCAGTGAAATGGGGTAAGACGGGTGGATGAGCCTGAACCTTGACTGGGCGAGGACTCAGCGGCCTGAGTGCTCAGACCCCGCATCGCCACCAGCGTCACCACCAGCATGACAGCTTCGATGCTATAGACGAAGGAATAACCCGTCCACGAACTGGTCATGCTGGCCACCGCATCGCGCAATAGCCCGCCCAATGCCAAAGCCAGACCGCCCGCCGTGGCCTGAACGGCGCCCCATGCGCCCAAGGCCAGCCCGACTTCGTGGCGAGCGCTGCGTTGCATGGTGGCGGTCAAGGTGCCGTGGCCAAACAAGCCCGCTCCTAAACCAATGAGTCCAACGCCCAAGACAAAACAGGAGGTCATGGCCAAGGGTTCGGCCAAGATGACCAGCACCAAACCCGGCACACCAATCCATGCGCCCCACGCGCTCATGCGAATGGCGTCCATGCCTTTGCTCAAGGCATGAGATGCCCAGATGAAACCGATGAGACTTCCCATGGCCAGTGTGGCGCTGAGGTAAGTGGTGGCCGAGACATTGAGCCCAAGGATTTCGCCGCCATAGGGCTCAAGCAACACGTCTTCCATGGTGAAGGCCATGGTGCCCAGACCCAAGATGATCAAATGTCGAATGGCATTTTTGCCTTGAACAAAGCAGTGCCAAGCTTGCGAAAAATCGGGGTCTTGGTTTGTTTTGGCGACTTCAGAAGGTTTGCGATCTCTGCGTCTGGCCTCTTGCTTCCACATGGCCAGCACATTGAGCACCAAAGTCAGAATGGCCGCGCCCTGAATCACTTGAATCAGTCGGCCAGGCGAGAAATTCGACAAGACATCGCCAAAGACCAGCGCACTGCCAATCATGCCCAGCAACATCATCACGTAAAGAAAGCCCACCACTCTGGGCATTTTTTCGGGAGTGGACAAATCGGTGGCCAAGGCCAGTCCAGCCGTTTGAACCGTGTGCAATCCTGCACCCACAAGCAAGAAGGCCAATCCACAGGCCAGATGACCCACCCAAAGTGGCGCACTGCTGGATTGACCCATGCCGGCCAAGACCAACAGGGCAAAAGGCATGATGGCGAACCCGCCAAATTGCATCAAGGTGCCCATCCAGATGTAGGGCACACGCCGCCAGCCCAACTCGGAGCGGTGGTGATCACTTCTAAAGCCCACCACGGCTCGGAAAGGCGCAAACAACAAAGGCATAGCGACCATCACCGACACCAAGGAGGCACTGACCTTGAGCTCAACAATCATGACTCGGTTGAGTGTGCCCACCAGCAACACCAAGGCCATGCCCACTGAAACCTGAAATAACGACAGGCGCAACAACCTGCTCAATGGGAGGTCTTCGCTGACCGCATCTGCAAACGGCATGAAACGCATGCCCCATTGCAACCAACGGGCTGTTCCTGTTCGAACCTGATTCATGATGTTGGAGTGTGAATCGTCATTGAAAAAACCGGGCAGTCCCTTGGGTCTGCCCGGTCGGTCTCACCCATGGATCATTTCTTGGGTGGGTCTGCCGCAGGGGCTGTCGCCACCACGGCCTTGCCTGCCCCGCCATTGAGGAAGGCCTTGACCCAGGTGGTGTTGGTCACCAGAGCCAAGTGAACGCAGAAAGAGCCAATCGCCACGGCAGCCAAAAAGATGGGAATGCCGACTTGGGGACGGACCACACACCACAGTTTTCCGTAAATCATGATGTGCTTCCTTTCACTTGAGCCAGGGTGAGTAGATGTAGGCCAGCAGATGTGCCAAAGCGGCAATCATTCCGAAAATCTGCGTGCCTTGGATGAGATGCCTATGGATCTCCTCCGATTCGGCCTCGGTCCAACCGGTGGGCCATACTTTGTCTTTATCAGACATGGTTTTCTCCTTGCAAGAAGACAACGTGCTCGGCCCGCACGAGGGCTTTTGGGGGTTTGGAGGCCCCAAAACGGGTCATCGGTTCACACCACGGCTTCATGCGTGCATCTTTCTTGGCATGCGCCAAGGTAAGACGGCCTGCACCAAAGGATGGGTCAGGCGGGGAACCGACAGGGATTCGTGAAAGGCCAGCACAGACTGACCTTGATGCGTTTGTGTCACCAGACCACGCTGGTAAAAAGGGGTGTCTTCCAGAATGCGAACCGAACTGGATGGACTTTGGCTTCGAACCCTGCGAGGCAATCGCCAAACCGTTTGCGGCAATTCCCAAGCGGGTGCATCGCCCAACATTTCGATCTCGCCCTTTGGGGTGTAAATCATTCGCAACAAGCGATCGGGTTGATCCGAGCCGTGGATGTCGTAATTGACCAAGGTGCTGCCATCGTCCAGCAAGGCGCGCGACCAATCCCATTGAACAAAACCTTGATCGATGGGCGTCATGCCTAGGTTTGCATCGAGGTAGGCATGACCTTTCCAAGAAAGTTGGGGCTGACTGAAATTGACCTCGATGTGCGAACGCGTTGCAATCGGTCCCCAGAGGTGTTGACCCTGGGCATCCAGCGCGTGAACTTCTGGGTGCAAGGCTTGCGGCCAGATGCGGATGTCGCCCTCCAAGGCATGAGGCAAAGGCACGCATCGCTCGCGAATGTGAAAGCGAAGGCTTTGCCCATCCCAATCGATGTGGCTGGGACCAATCTGAAATTCGCGCTCGTTGCGGCTGCACAAGTCCTGCCCTCGCTCGGTCATGGCCCAGCGCTGATGGGTGGGGTTGTAGAGGGCCACATTGAGGGCGCAATGGTCCATGGGATTGGGCGCGTCTTGCATTCGGCGCGCCCGTGCGTAATACGGCGAGAACACACTGCCCACAAACGCAATCAGCGTGAGTCCGTACTGACCATCGTGGCTCAACGCGTCGACATACCACCATAGGTAGCCTCCTGATGCCACGGGTTGGTCAAACCTAGGTTCTCCCAAACTGCCTCGGCCGCACGCAAGCCCGACAGGGCCGCCATCGGCACTCCTGGTCCGGGGTGAACGCCCCCCCCAGCCAAATGAAGCCCTGGGATCGATGTCCTCGCTCCCGGTCGAGCGAAGATGCTCATCCACCCGTGCGTCGCCTGTCCGTACAGTGCGCCCGACGAAGCTGGAAACCGCTGATGGAAATCGTGCGGATCGGTCCTGACCATGGGATGACCCTGCAGATTCAGACCGTGCTGCATCAAAGCCTTGAAGGTGGTGGATTGGCATTGCTGCAACTCCTCTTCGTCAAACGGGTGCTCACCCCTTGCAGGGGCATTGACCAAACACAACAAGCGCTCTCGGTCGTCCGACTGGTTTGTGGTTTTGTCGGCCGCAGGTCGGTCCTGAGCGCAGACGTACACCGTGGGTTGACGGGGCAAACGGCCCTCATCAAAAATGTCTTCGAACTCGCTGGCGTAGTCGTTCTGGAAAAAGACGTTGTGCCGGTCCAAATCGCAAGAGGACCTGGGGATCACCGCCGACCAAGTCAGCGCAGACAGCGAGCGTTCGGGCGAGGCCGTGGGCACGGCCGTTTGAACGCCTGTGCCCAACAGGCCTTGTCGCAAAGCACCCGGATCCCCATTGAAGACCACCGAGTCGGCAGCGAGTCGTTCGCCATCGGCAAGGATCACGCCAGTGACTTTGCCGTCATGGGTTTCAAGGCGCTCACAAGCCCGGCCCATGTAACAGGTCACCCCTTTTTGCTGAGCCAGTCTCAAGAGGCTGCGCGCCAGCGCATGCATGCCGCCTTTGACACTCCACACACCGTCCATCTCGACTTGAGCGATGAGCATCAAGGTGGCGGGCGCTTGCCATGGCGATGAGCCACAGTAAGTGGCGTAGCGTCCAAACAATTGACGCAAGCGTGGATGGCTGAACTGGCGCTGGAGTTGTTGCCAAAGCGTGCGCATGGGGCCAAGGTGAGTCAGCAAGGCCAAACCCGAAGGGCCCAGTCGCGCCGCAAACCCCGCTAGGCGGGGCGCATGGCTGCACATGAAAGGTCCTTGAAGCACATCGTGAATCGCGCGGGTTCGCGCACAAAACCGCCTGAATTCCAAAGCGGCATTAGGCCCGCCAAAACGTTCCATCTCGGCTTCACTGGCCTGAGGATCGGCGAGCAAATCAATGCGTTCACCATCGGGCCAGAAATGCCTTGCCAATACAGTGAGGGGTTCGATGTCGAGTTCGGATTCAAGCGTGGTGCCACAGTGATGAAACACCTCGTCAAAAACCCAGCGCATGGTCATCACCGTGGGGCCACTGTCGATGGCCAACCCATCAACGGTTCGCGTGTGGATCTTGCCGCCAGGTTGAGGATGGGCCTCAACGAGTGAGACTTGAAGCCCGCGTTGGGCCAATAACAAAGCACTGACCAAGCCACCAATGCCTGCTCCAACGACGACGACCTTGGCCTCAGACACGGGCCAGCTCCAACCTGTCGGCGTGGTGATGCAATGCTCGGCCTTTCCAGACCCCTGTCATGGCCAGCAGTTTCATTCTGACGAACAAGGATTCTTGGAAAAAGCCATTTCGATTGGCACTTTCGATGGCAGATCGATGTGCGCCATCGTGGGCATAGCGAATCATGTCGTCTTGGTTTTCCCAGAGACTGAATGTGCATTGCCGCACCAGCGGTGCCTCGCCCAGACCCATGGCAATTTCGCAACCCTGAGCCAAATGCAAATCGCCTTGAGCGGTGGGTGCATGTCGCCAAAACGCCATGGCTTTGGCGGGCCGAATGCTGGCGCGGGTGAGCACTGCCATGCGATCAGGGTGTGCCGATAAGGCATCGCCGCCTTCAAAATCACATTGCACCGAGGTGGTCTTGGCCCACTCCACGCCGTCCCATTGGCCCCGCGAAGAATCAATTCGCATCACCCCCACCCACGACTCTTTGGTGCGCTTTCTCGCCTCGGTGACATAAGGGTGTTGCAAAAAATTGAGCGCATCGCTCAAGTGATCGAAAACCGCCACAAAACCTTGGTGGGTGGCACTGGGCCGCAAGGTGAAGCCCCCCTCGTGTCCGCTGCCCATGACCTTGGCAAACCTAAGCCCCGGATGGGCTTTCGCACCCGGCGAGCCCGATGCAAGACGGAACCAACCCCAGGCCTGATGCTGTCGCAAGTAGTCGAGCAGCACCACGACGACGACACCAGCCAATGGCGCTGTGAGGAGTTGAGCACCCTCGGCGTTCACGCTGCAGCCCTCGAAGGCGGTTGGCGATCATCCTGGACGTGGGCAACTGCCGCAGCTCTGCGGTTCAATCCGTGCTGCTCAAGAGAACGAGGCAGGCGAAAAATGACTTGCTCACTGACACCGGGCAGCTCTCGAACCCGGCCCTGCGTGAGTTCACACAATTGATGCACCACCTGTTGAACCAAGACCTCTGGCGTTGACGCACCAGAGGTCACACCAATCCGTGAAACCCCACTCGCCCACCATTGAACTTGCAACTCGGTATGGTCTTGGATCAGATGAGCGGGCTTGGCACAGCGTTCTGCGACCTCGCGCAAACGATTGGAGTTGGAGCTGTTTCTAGCGCCAACAACAAGAACGAGGTCAACCTCTTTGGCCAGATCGCGAACGGCGTTTTGTCGGTTCTGGGTGGCATAGCAAATGCCATCCATGTCGGGACCCACCACCTGTGGGTATTTGCGCCTCAAGGCCTCCAAAATATCACGCGTGTCATCCATGCTGAGCGTGGTTTGCGTGACAAAGGCCACAGGTGCATCGGGACCCCAAGGCAAGCTCTGCACCTCTTCCACCGATGACACCAAATGCACCGGGCAACTCACACTGCCCGTGGTGCCCTCGACTTCTTCGTGTCCGGCATGACCCACCATGACCAGGTGCATGCCTTGCTTTTCAAAACGCTGGGCCTGAAGGTGAACCTTGGTGACCAAAGGACAAGTTGCATCCAGGGTCTGCAAGCCACGATCCTTGGCTTGCTGCCTGACCTGAGCTGAAACCCCATGGGCACTGAAGATGGCGTTTGCACCCAGCGGCACTTGTGACAAGTCGTCAACAAACACTGCACCGCGCGCACTGAGGTCAGCCACCACATGTTGGTTGTGGACGATCTCATGAAAGACATGAATGGGCGCGCCCTTTTGTGCCAGGGCCAAATCCACAATGTCTATGGCGCGTTTGACCCCTGCACAAAATCCTCTTGGAGTGGCCAGCAGGATGTCCATGGTGGGTGCAAAACTCAGTCCTTGGCCTTCAGCGGCTGGCGACCTTGGCAGGCGCTGCTGCAGGTGCTGGCGAGCCCTTAAGCAAAGGGTAATCCTTGAGCATGGGTGCGCCATACAAAGGCTTGTATGCCCCTTGGTGGCAAGTGCCGCAATT